>OMEQ01000546.1_pt1 | contig 23605 bp, 22 predicted proteins | sample 1645451 | NCBI WGS metagenome assembly OMEQ01 (sample SAMEA103958142, study PRJEB25191) | human gut metagenome | biome: human-associated habitat [ENVO:00009003]; feature: intestine environment [ENVO:2100002]; material: feces | place: Germany | collected 2013/2015
CCCTGGAATATGCCACGCAGCACCGCCGGGAGATAATGGAGAAATTCCATATGAAACAGCGCCTGATCATAGATTCGCTTTCCGACAACTGCAATCCTGCTGATAGCGAGGAATACCATCAGCACTACAAATGCTTTGACAGCATACCCGTTGCGTTCACCGACATTGAGATGATATTCAACGAGGAAAGCCAGACGGTGGACTGGATATTCCGCTATGGAAACAAGTCGTTTGCCAGGCTGGATGGATATCCGCTGGACGAGCTTATCGGAAGCACATTCGGAAGCATTTTCTCGAACATGGATTCAAAATGGCTGCTAAGCTACGAACATTCTGCGCTGTACGGCGAGACCCTGGAAATAGTCGATTACAGCCCCGAAATAGACAAATATCTGCATATAGTATGTTCAAGGGACGCTGCGGCTGCCTTCTGTTCGATATATCTGAAACGCGTTTTTCGGTCGAAAAGACAGTCGGCGAAAGAGCGATAATGATGTATCTGAAAAAGCTTATGGAATGAAATGGCAATAATTATACGGCTTTTCCGGGATAAATACAGCCAACATGGAACGAAAGATACATTTGTTCCATGTACGCCGGATTCTGGTTGCGATATTACATTATTGGTTCCATATGTATTGACAAATCGGGAAAAAGCATGTATAATATAAAAAAGCATGAAAAATATGCATTGTTATAACGGGAGGTTTTAATGAAGCTTAAATCATCAATGAAATGGGCGATAGCCGCCGCAGCTACCGTTACAACGGTAACGGTGAGCATGGGCGTGATAGCAAGCGCTTACCCCTATGACCAAGGCGTCACTTCCGGAGACGGTTTCGGTATTTTGGGAGACAGTAACGATTCAAAAATCGGATCACGCCGAAATGGCTATGATTTTGAATTTTCGGAGCAAAAAACTGCGCTGGAGCAGGTGTCAAAATTTGCACTGAGCGTTGAAATACCTGCGCGGGCGACCATCAAATTCGGCGGGTATAATAAAGACGGCAGCAGAAATGAATTCGGTTCCTTCTCGGAAAGTGGGGGTTATAACGGCGACCTGGTATATTCCCTTACTGCCGATAATAAAGCCGTCATGGCAAACGGAAAGTTCTGGATGGAGCTTGAGAAAAACTCATATACAATTATTGAGTTTAAGTCCATAAAGTTCTACGACAAGAACGACCGCTGCATACTCTACGGCTGCGCGAAGCCTGACCTTAAGTGGGATGCTGATAAAAATGCGTATTACGGTCCCTGGACGTTCTATATGCTTAAAGGTCCCAGACCGATAATTGTTTCGGGTATCAAGAATAACGACGGCACCTATGCGATGAACGCAGAAGTCAAGTCAGGCGGTCTGGTGATGTCGATAGAAGCAAGCAACGGAGCAAATTGGGACGCATGCGAATTTAAACTGAGCGACGCCGTACAGACATTCACCATGAACGGCACCGATGTAACCGGTAATCGGCAGATTGCGTTCAATTCAGCCGAGGGCGCGGTCAACGAGTACAAATTTGTATGCGGTGCGTCCGTTGCTCTTAATGACCCGGTCAACAAAACTAAAATTACGCTTTACAGCGTTGACAACGAATTGACCGTAACGCTTGCCGATAAGTTGAGGGTCGTCACAACGGGCGAGCCTCAGCTCGTCGGAGATCTCCCCCAAATAGACAAGGGCGATTTTGAAAGCGCCGAAGATATCCTTGATTCGTTCAACAATGCCACCCGCGATAAAAGCGTTCCTGTTCCGGACGTTGGAGACGCCTATGTGGACAGCTCTGTTACAGACGATACCGCGCTTTTCAGCAGGGTTCTGATCCCCGGCCTGGACGGAAGCAAGGACGTAATTGCAAAGGTGGTTTACGACAAGGTTCTGGGCTTTGACCCCGATTCGCACAAGGCGCAGGCGATCACGCTGAAGGGTCATATCGTGGCGAATGACATTGAATTCCAGAACGGCAACGTCATATTTGAGGCAAAGGCGGAGCGCAGAGCGGATTATATCGACAGCGTTAAAATCAGCAAGCTTCCGGCGTCGACCGAGCTGGATTACCTCCAGAACCTTTCTCTTGACGGCGGCGAGCTGACGATAACCTACAACAGCAATGAAAAGGAAACCGTTTCCATGACGGACGCGAGGGTTTCTGTAAGCGGTTTCTACGGCGCGAACGGAGAGCTTCCCGCAAAAAACTCCAAGGTCGTTGTTACCGTTACATACACCGCTGACGGCGGCGCTTACGACCCTGACCGCCCGGACGGAGCAAGGTTCTCCGATACGTTTACAGTAACCGTCAGGGATCTTCCAAAGCTTGACGCTCCAGTTATCACCCCCAACGGCGGAAAGTTCAGCAAATCCGTTAAGGTAAGCATTACAGCGCAGGACGGCGCAAAGATCTACTATACCACCGACGGAAGCGAACCCACGGCAAACAGCACGGAGTATTCTGCGCCGTTTACTGTCACCGGGGACACAACGGTTAAGGCGATCGCAGTCAGAGAGAACTGCTATGACAGCCAGACTGCAACTGCTGAATTTACCAGGAATTCCGGCAGCAGCGGCGGAAACAGAAGACCTTCTTCCAGCTCTGACAAGAAAACAGACAGCACTCCGATGATGGACGGCAAGGCGATGAGCTGGGATGATATCTATAACTATCTCAATGCGCTTCCGGATAACAGTTCCGTAAAGATATCCCTTAACGGCAATACCACCGTTCCTGCAAAAATCGCAGGAGTGATCAGGGACAAAAAACATACCGTAGAGTTCGTATACGACAGCGTTAAAAGCTGGGTAGTACGCGGTGCGAATGTCGGCACCGCTTCCGTGGCGGAGTTTGCGATACTCCCCGGAAATGCGGACAGCAGCGTGCTCCGCGGTGTGTTCGGAGCAGATCTCAGAATTGGCGGCACGAACGTTCCGGCGGAGCTGAAACTGTACTTCCGCGATGTATTCGCGGGTCAGTTCGCGAACATCTATAAGACCAACGGCGGAGTTCTGGAGTTCCAGCGCTGCGTAAAGGTCGGAAAGGACGGCTCTGCGATCATTCCCGGCGCTGATGCGGCGGGTGGGTATGTCGTGATGGTCTGCGGATTCAGCGACCTTCCGGGCGATATGTCCAACGACGGCGTTCTGAACGCAATGGACGCAAGCGCGGTACTCAAGGATATCGTTGGACTGGAAAGCGGCGTGAACCCGCTTGTGGCTGACTTCAACGGTGACGGAAACGTCAATGCTATGGACGCTTCTGCAATTCTGAAAAGAATAGTTGGTTTGATCTAAATAGCTTTTATCCTCCCTTGCCAGCGCAGGGGAGGATTTTTCACGCTGATTTCTAATTGTGACTTTTGGAACTTGACAATCACACCGTACTGTGATATACTGATTTTTACGAGGTATAACAAACTGCATGTCTGATAGTTTTTGCTCTTGTCAAATGGCTGCACTAAGACCTTTATAACGGTGGGCAACATTTCGCAGACAGCGTTGCCATTGACTTCTTGCGCAGTACTCGTTGAAGAGGCTCTCAAGGCTTGATTTCAAGCGGATTCACAAGATAAATAGAATTTCCGGCGTTGGTTATCCAGCGCCGGATTTTTGCTTTTGGGGTGTCCTCCTGATAGATTTTCTGCAAAGGAATAAGTCACTTAATCCCCTTAGTAAGCAGTATAAGAATAAGCAGAACCACGATTCCGATAAGCATTTTGCCGAATACCATGCCCAGGCACATGCCGACTCCGAGCATTAATGCTCCAACAATGCCGAGAAGAATCTTGCCGCTTACTTTGACTATAATATAGAGCGCATGCTCATCGGAATGTATACCGGGAATTACACCGGGTCAACGCCGGAGGAGATAATCGTGCAGCTTCCCTGCGATGACAAGGCAAAGGCGGCGGACATTGACATAATCAGTACTATGTTGTTTATATAAAATGAGATTATCCGCTGTTCCGCGCAAGGCAGAGCCGCCTTTGTATTTCATGAATAATTACAGATATTTCTTCAATTAAATTCACTGAAAGCCATTGACATTTCGTGAATTTTGTGATATAATACGTTTGTAAATGACTCTATGTCATTTCTGCTTTAAGTAGACAGCCTTGGTTTTACCAGGGCTGTTTATTTTTTATTCGGAAATCCGCAAAAAGTCTTGACAAACGTCCGAAATCGGATTATAATAGTAAGGTCCGATTTCGGACGTACGGAGGGAAACTGCATGAACTATACTGACAAAATGGCGGAATTCAACTCCCTGTGGATGGAGCAGAACGAGATATACCGCAGGGCTGCGAAGAATTTCGGGGTATCTGAAAGCGTATTCTGGATCCTGTACTCCCTGACGGAAGCCGGCGGAACACTCAGGCAGAGCGTAATCAGCGCCATGACGTGCCTGCCGAAGCAGACGACTAATTCCGCGCTGAAAAAGCTGGAATCCGACGGAATGATAACCATGTGCGAAAGCACCAGACGCCGCTGCAAGGACGTCACACTGACCGAAAAGGGGCGTGAAGCCGCCGAGCGGACTGCCGCCAGGATAATCATTGCGGAACACGCGGCTATGGAAGAGCTTTCCCCGGAAGAGCAGGAGCTGTTAATAAAAATACTCAACAAATATAATAAGCAACTAAGCAAGATAATAGGTGAATTAAAATGAAAAAAGACGTAATACAATTATCAGACCACTTCACCTTGGGACGGCTGTTCAGATTCTGCCTGCCCTCAGTGGTGATGATGGTGTTCACATCTATCTACGGAGTTGTGGACGGCTACTTCGTGTCCAACTTCGTCGGCAAGACTCCGTTCGCAGCGGTGAATCTCATCATGCCGTTCCTTATGATACTCGGCGGCGTGGGATTCATGATAGGCACGGGTGGCAGCGCCCTTGTAGCAAAATACCTGGGGGAGCAGAACGACAGCCAGGCACGCCGCGTATTCTCCATGATGATGATAGTCACGCTGATACTGGGCATCACCACATCCGCACTCGGAATCATATTCGCAGAGAATGTCGCGCAGCTGCTCGGTGCGGACAGTGAACTTCTCCCCTACTGCGTAACCTATGCACGCACATGTCTGATATTCAACACGATGTTCATGCTGCAAAATGTGTTCCAGAGCTTCCTCGTGACTGCCGAGCGCCCCAAGATGGGTCTTGCAGTGGTAATCGCCGCCGGCTGCACCAATATGCTGCTGGACTTCCTCTTCATTGCGGTATTCGAGCTCGATGTTGTCGGTGCCGCCATCGCCACCGGACTCAGCCAGACCGTTGGCGGACTGCTGCCGCTCATCTTCTTCCTGCGCAGGAATAACGGAAGCAAGCTGCACATGGTGCGCACGCGCCTGGAATTCCGCCCGATACTCCAGGCTTGCGCGAACGGCGCTTCGGAGCTCATGACAAGTATTTCATCGTCGATCGTGAGCATGCTGTATAATTTCCAGCTGCTCCGACTTGCCGGACAGGACGGAGTTTCCGCTTACGGAGTGCTGATGTATGTGCAGTTCATCTTTGCAGCGGTATACATCGGATACGCCATCGGTACAGCTCCGATAACGGGCTACAACTACGGCGCGCAGAACCACGCGGAACTCAAGAACATACGCCGGAAGAGCATAAAGGTTACACTGACCGCCGGCGTTATAATGGTTATCATCGCCGAACTGCTGGCGCCCGTACTCGCCGGGATATTCGTGGGCTACGACAAGGAGCTGTTTGACATGACTGTTCACGCATTCCGGCTGTTCTCTTTCACGTTCCTGCTGTCGGGATTCAACATCTGGTGCTCCTCTTTCTTCACGGCGCTCAACAACGGCGCTGTTTCGGCGGCAATATCCTTCCTGAGAACTCTTGTGTTCCAGCTGGCGGCGGTGCTTATCCTGCCGATATTTCTTAAACTGGACGGCGTGTGGATATCCGTGGCTTTCGCCGAGGTATGCGCGTTCGTTATCTCGCTGCTGTTTCTCATCGCCAAGAAAAAGAAATACGACTATTAACAGAAAGCTCCGGCAGATAATACTGCCGGAGTTATTTTGTGCGCATATTGATATTTCCTATTGAAAATATGTCCGCACTGTGGTAAAATTATATCCGGATCACTGGAGGGTTCTCTGATGGAAAACAAATCAACCAAGCATAACCGGAATCAGCTTCTGTCGCTGTTCCTGACCTTTCTGAAAATAGGGGCATTCACGTTCGGCGGCGGATACGCAATGCTCCCACTGATACAGCGCGAAGCCGCCGCAAAGCACCACTGGATTACAGACGACGAAATAATGGAGATCGCCGCTATCGCCGAAAGCACGCCGGGACCTATCGCAGTAAACACCGCCACTTTCGTTGGATACCGCACCTGCGGCGCCGCCGGGGCTGCCCTGGCTACGCTGGGAGTGGTCCTGCCGTCGTTCCTGGTGATAATCGCGGTTTCCTCCCTGCTGGAGCTATTCAGCAGCGCCACGGTAGTGAAATACGCGTTCAACGGGATTCGTGCCGGAGTACTGGCGCTGATACTCCGCGCACTGTACGGAATGTTCCGGCAGTGTCCGCGAAAGGCAGTTTCATACATTCTGATAGCCGTGTCATTCGCCGGAGCCGTATTCATCGACACCAGCGTTCTGCTGATCCTGGCGCTGTGCGCACTGGTGGGGCTGCTGTCATACCTGCACGGGGAAAGGAGCCGCAAATGATCTGGCTGGAACTGTTCCTCACGTTCATGAAAATAGGCGCATTTACTTTCGGCGGCGGATACGCCATGCTGCCGCTGATACAGGACGAGGTGGAATCCCACGGCTGGCTCACCGACGCAGAGCTTGTGGATTTCATCGCGGTAAGCGAAAGCACCCCCGGTCCCTTCGCCATCAACATCTCCACCTTTGTCGGAATGCGAGCCGGTGGAATTTTCGGTGCCGTCTGCGCCACCTTTGGCGTAGTGCTGCCGTCCTTCGTGATAATCCTGCTGGTAGCGAAGTGCTATGAGAGATTCCGGGAAAGCCGTGCTGTTAAAGGCTGTATGTCCGGACTAAAGCCGGCTGTAGTCGGACTTATCGCTGCGGCGGTCGTCACCACCGGACAGACGGTGTTCTTCCCTGCCGGAGTCAGCGCCGGAGTATTCACAAGCCCGGCATTCCTGTGCTCGGCAGTGATATTCCTGGCAATGCTGGGGCTGTCCATAAAGAAGCTGCACCCGATATTGATAATCGTCATTTCCGCCGTCCTGGGAATAGCCTCCGGATATGTATTTCAGCTCTGATCCGGCAGCGCGGCGATCCGCTCCCGGAGCCGCTCCAGGAATAATTCTGCCGGGCGGCTGAACACCTGGTATTTCTTCCAGATAACGCTCATGCCGATGGGGAATCGCGGAGAAAACGGGCGGAATATCAGCTCACTGCCCTCCGTGTTTATCAGACCGTCCAGGGTTACGATATGCGCAAGCCCTGCCTTCGCCATGATGGAAGCGTTATAGGTCAGGTTGTAGCTTCCGGCGAGGTCAAGGTCGGTGGTCGGCTTCCCGAGCCAGTCAGCGAAATCGTCCCGGATAAGCACCTGCCGCGAGAACATCAAGGAGATTCCGTCCAGATCTTCCGGCGTGATGTATTCACTCTCCGCCAGCGGAGAATCCCGGCGCATGAGAAGTCCGAAATCGTCCGTGACAGGGAGTCTCATGGAGTTATACCTGGATATATCGACATTCCCCATGATCAGGCAGAAGTCGAAAAGTCCTTTATCCAGGCGCTCCATTATGTCTGCGGAATCTCCGCTCACCGTGTGGAATCTCACTCCGGGATTCTCCCGGCGGATTTCCGTCATTATATCCGCAAGGATTCTCATTCCACGGGTTTCCCCGGCGCCGATATAGACGTCGCCGCTCACATCCTCGGCGCTGCACATCACTTCGTCCCGGGTGCGGCGGACAAGGCTCACTATCTCCTCGGCGCGCTTGCGCAGGAGCATTCCCTCCTCGGTCAGCGTAATCCGGCGGCTGCCGCGTATTACGAGCGTCTTGCCCAGCTCGTCCTCAAGCTCCTTTATCTGTCTGGAAAGCGTTGGCTGAGTCAGATGGAGCGCTTCCGCAGCGCCGGATATGCTCCGTTCCCTCGCCACCGCCAGAAAATATTCAAGCACCCTTACTTCCATGTTATCACCTCTGGATACAGTATAGCACATTCTGCCATAGCTTTCAAGCATATTTTGCTATACGGTATAAGCAATTGCTATTCTTTGCACTGTGTGGTATACTGATATAGATGAAATAATCTTTACAAATTCGTCAAAATGGAGTATAATCATGATAACGATACAGCAGGAAATATTGCAGAACCTGAGGGACGCCGGCTGCGATGAATCCTCGGTGGAGGAGATATCTTCGGCGCTCGTGAGATCGGACCGCTGCACGGCGATACGGTTGCTCGAGCGGCAGCGCCGGGAGCTTCTGGACAAGGTGCACCGCACCGAGAGCCGGATAAGCTGCCTGGACTACCTGGTGCATGAACTGAAGAAGGACTGTTTCTGCTGCACGGAGGACAAAGATGGAGAATAAAAAAGAACTGCGGCAGGAATTCCTGACCGGAGAAAGAGCGCTGTTCCAGGGAAAGGACCTGCGCATTTACGACACTATATTTGCGGACGGCGAATCTCCCCTGAAGGAGAGCGCCGGGATCGAGCTTTACAACAGCATGTTCAAGTGGAAATACCCACTGTGGTACAGCCACGATATCACGCTGCGTGACTGCACACTGTTCAGCGGAGCGCGCGCCGGAATATGGTACACGGACAGGCTGACCGCAAAGGACACGATGATAGAAGCGCCGAAAGCGTTCCGCCGCTGCAACGACATCACACTGGAGCACGTTTCATTTCCGGACGCTGCGGAAACCCTGTGGAACTGCTCCGGAGTGAAGCTGGACCACGTCCTCGCAAAGGGGGACTACTTCGCAATGAACAGCAGCAACATGGAAATCGACGGGCTGGAGCTTTACGGGAACTACTCCTTTGACGGCGGCAGGAACATAGTTATCCGCAACTCAAAGCTGCTCAGCAAGGACGCTTTCTGGAACAGCGAGAACGTCAAAGTTTACGATTCGTTCATCTCCGGGGAATACCTCGGGTGGAACGCAAAGAAGCTGACCCTCGTGAACTGCACCGTTGAGAGCCTCCAGGGAATGTGCTACGTCAGCGAGCTTATCATGAAGAACTGCAAGCTGATAAACACCACGCTGGCATTCGAATATTCCACCGTGGAAGCAGACATCACCGGGAAGATAGACAGCGTGCTGAATCCCTCCGGCGGCTCAATAACCGCGGACAGCATAGGCGAGCTGATAATCCAGAAGGACAAGGTGGATCCCTGCAAGACCAGGATAATATGCCGGGAGGGCGGCTGTCCCTGCTGTGCATGCATGTGACAGGAGTATAAAATGAAGTACGATTTTGACGCGCCGGTGGATCGCCGGAATACCTACTCGCTGAAATGGGACGTCGCGGAAAACGAGCTTCCCATGTGGGTGGCTGATATGGATTTCCGCACCGCCCCGGAGATCACCCAGGCGCTTATACGCCGCGCCGGGCACGGCGTATTCGGCTACACCGAGATACCGGACGAGTGGTATTCCGCCTATACAAACTGGTGGAGTTCCCGACACGGGTTCGAGATAAAGCGCGAGTGGCTGATATTCTGCACCGGCGTGGTTCCGGCGATCTCAAGCATGGTACGCAAATTAACGACCGTGGGAGAAAATATTCTTGTCATGACCCCGGTGTACAATATCTTCTTCAACTCGATACGCAACAACGGCAGGAACATCGCTGAAAGTCCGCTGCTGTACGAAAACGGAGCATACCGCGTGGATTTCGCCGGTCTGGAGGAAAAGCTCTCCGATCCGCAGACTTCCATGCTTCTGCTGTGCAATCCGCAGAATCCCGGCGGAATCATCTGGGACCGGGATACTCTTGCGCGGATAGGGTCACTCAGCAGGAAATACAACGTTGTCGTGGTTTCCGACGAGATTCACTGTGACCTCACCGACCCCGGGTATGAATACACGCCGTTTGCTTCTGTTTCCGAGGACTGTCTTATGAACAGCGTGACCTGCATTGCCCCCACAAAAGCGTTCAACATCGCCGGGCTTCAGACCGCTGCGGTTTACTCAGCGAATCCCCGGCTGCGCCATCTGGTGGACCGCGGACTAAACACCGATGAATGCGCGGAGCCGAACGTATTCGCCGTGACTGCGGCAATTACGGCATTCACCCAGGGCGGCAAATGGCTGGACCAGCTCCGGGAATACATCGCGGAGAACCGCCGCACGGCTGCGGAATTCATCGCGAAGAAGATCCCCCAGCTGCACCTCGTGGATTCCCACGCAACGTACCTTTTCTGGCTGGATCACAGCGAGATCACCGCGGATTCCGCACGGCTGGCAGAATTCATACGCAGCAAGACCGGATTGTTCCTATCCGCCGGCGATCGGTATCGCGGCAACGGAGCGCAGTTTCTGCGGCTTAACGCCGCATGCCCCAGAAGCGTTCTCATGGATGGGCTGGAACGGCTCCGCCAGGGAATTTTCGCTTTCATGCTCCAGGAATAGCTCACATAAAATGCGCCGGGCGCAGTCTTATCGACTGCGCCCGGCTTTTCACAAAACTGAATATGATCCACGCCGCGGAATCAGGAACCGCAGCGACTGTAAGATATCGTCCGTAAATCTCCGGAACAAGCCCGGGGAGAGCGGAATGGGTGATGGTGTAATCATCAAAGCATCGCGGATCGGCGCAGTCCGCCTTGATTTCCACCGTGCGGAACACTCTACCTGGAGAGTACTCTCCGCTCATACTGGAGTGCCGCCACCAGTACAGCCTTTCCACCTCCATCGCCCCTGCCGGACGCGCCGCAGAGCTGTCGTTGTCGAGCATGCGCAGCAGAGCCAGCCGGAGTTTTTCGGCGTCCTCTGCTGAGAATCCCGTCTTCTGCGCGGAATACGCATTGACGGAGCCTTTGACGACGTACAAGCCGTGCTCCACGAAATTAATGCTTCCCATCTGCGTGCCGCGGCGGTCGTCCGTATTGCGGATACACCGGGTTATCTTCATCTCCGTGATCTTCACCGGAAGCACGCTGTATGTCTGCTGTATTGTGACCGCGCCCTTAACTCCCGGCGCGTGCAGTTCAGGGAATGCGAAAACCTGCCCGAAAGCCCTTACATCGTACCACTTTTCACATGCCCGGGCGGTATAATCCCTGCCGGGTGCCAGCGCCGAAGCTCTCCTTGCAAGGACATCGCCGCGTGATCCCGAAGGCGATACAAGTATGCACTCCCCCATCTCCGAAAGCCTGTCACGCAGCTTCCGGCGAATGCACACGGAAGATATCACGCCGAATCCACGGCTGTCAGTGCGCGGAGTTCCCAGTTTTGCCGGGTCGCCGTTAGGATTGGCGCCGCTGACCGAGATCAGCTCCATAAAGTCAATTCTGTCTGCCAGCTGCATGTTCCGCCACCTTATCTTCCGATGATCCGAAGCGCTTTGCCCGGGATAATCTGACAAATTCCGCATTGCACTGTTCCGGCGACGCAAATCGTATCACGCCGTCCTCCATCACGCAGTGCCAGGTGCGGCGGCTGATGGAATTCCGCGTAAACTCGTTCCAGCCCTCGTCCGGGTAATTCACGCCATGGTACATTATACCAAAGTCAATTGATCCGCTGTTGTCGTAGAATCCCACGCCGCTGCCAAAATGCGCCGAGCGCACCTCTCCGCAGCAGTCCGAAGTCCCAAGCCATACAGGGAATCTCCCACCATGGGCAAGGCTGCGCAGCGCAATACGGAAGTGCTTGTTCTCGTCGCAGTCCTCCGCGAATTCCGGACGGTTCTCGTTCCAGACGAAATGCGCCCTCACCTGATAGCGGACGTCCATCAGGCGCTTCTGGACCACTCCACGCCCACGCCGCTGCACAGAATATTCCTCTGTACAGATACGGTTCATCACGCGCAGTTCGTCCGGTATCCATACAAATGTAGGTTTCCAGTAAATTGAACGCAGTATTCCTTTTACTGCCTCATAGGTCGGCACTTGAAAACTCTGCGTCCCGTGACTGTACGGGTCGGTGAACATCGCACTTCTTCCGGACAGCTCAAATTCAATACTGTTTGCATATTTCACATCTCTCACCCGGGATAATTATATCATTTTATACCCATTCCGGCAATGGTCCAATTCAACAAACCGGAGGAAATCCGCGAAATTCTGATCGGCATGGAATCAATGCAACAGAGCCATTTTATTGTGCAAAGCTGACAAATCTCTGCGGTTGAAATGTTGCATTATGCTAAAATTGAAATCAGTCTCGCGCCGTCAATTTTGACAAAAATTGCCTGATTTAACGGCAGCTTTTTGTGCAGTATCATTTGCCCGGCTGAACAACTGACAGTCAGTAAATTCAGATTATCTGCCCATAAAATAACGAATCCCCTGAATGAACAGGGGGATATTCAGTTATTTCAGCGCAGCCACCAGCTGCTTGAAGTGCCGTCCGCGCTCCTCGAAATTCTTGTAGAATCCGTAGCTTGCGGCGGCAGGACAGAGTATCACGCGCTTTTTTGCAAGCCCTGCCGCGGTGCTTACCGCCTCGGGGAGATCCTTCACGCGCACCCTGTTCACCATCGGCGAGGTAATCATGTCGCCGATACGGTAGCCGCTGTCAGGCAGCAATATCACGTTCTTCACATAGCCGGTGTTGAGGAAATCCGCCAGCTTGTCGTAGGGAATATTGCGCTCCATTCCACCCAGAATAATGCAGTCCGCGCCGTCCGGGAATGCCTTCACGGCGGCTATCGCGGACTCGGGAATGGTGCAGATACTGTCGTTGATGTACTCCACGCCGTTTATCGTGTCAACGTACTCCAGGCGGTGTTCCAGTCCCTTGAAATCCGGCAGGGCTTCAAGGCATTTGTCCACATCCGCGCCGGCGGCTCTAGCAGCGGTGAGTGCCACCGCAATGTTGTAGACATTGTGCTTTCCGCGCAGCTGCGTGTGTATCTCCGCCGGGGTGATCTCGCGATCGTCCAGGAATATCGTCCCGTTCTCGGAAAACACCATCGCCGGGCGCTCGCAGCCTATGGTTATCAGCCGGGACTTGCGGTAGCCGGAATTGCTGCACTCCGGGGCGTTTCCGCAGTCCGCGTTGGTGCAGATATCGTCCGGGATAATGTCGATGTTGAGTATCGAGGTATCCCCGGGCTGCTGGAATTTGTAGATGTTCCGCTTGGCATTGGCATAGGCTTCCAGGTTGACATAGTGGTCGAGGTGCTCCGGGAAGATATTCAGCAGCACCGCGATTTCCGGAGAATGTTTCACGAACTCCAGCTGATGACAGCTCATCTCACACACCGCTACAGTATCCGGAGTCATCTCCTCTATCCGCTCCAGCGGCGGAACTCCGATATTTCCGATGAGCATGGTGCGGAATCCGCAGGCGGTCAGGAAGTGATACGTCAGAGAAGAAGTCGTGGACTTCCCCTTGGTGCCGGTGATCCCGATGACCTTGCAGGGACGCAGGCGCAGCAGCACCTCCGTCTGGGTCAGTATCTTCGCCTTTTCCTCCGGCGTGAAATAGATAAATTTAGCCATTCTTTTTCTCCGTATGGATCGATGTGGTCCCTCTTGCCGCCCGAGGGACGCTGTGGTACAATTTCTCTCTGTGATATTCTGCGACAGAAGGAAGATGCAAATGAACCAGAAAGAACTCAACGAAATTCGCCGGCGCTTCCGGCTCGATAAAAATAACTTCAGCCGCATCTTCGGCTGCTATGTCAACTCCAACCGCGAGGTCATCTCGTGGATCGACGCCTCCCTCGGCCTCATGCGGCAGGAGGAGCAGGAGATGTATTTGGGGCTGCTCAAAAAGACGCTCTCCGGCACGCTGGGGCGCAACCTCATCGACATTGAATTCTCGACCGCTCAGGTCGCGGACAGCGACGAGCACCGCCTGCTCCAAACCCTGCGCCAGACGGAGTGCAAGGATGCGAACGCCCGCGAAACGCTCTGCCGCAAAATTATTGAATCTCTCAATATGGGCGAGACGAACTGCCTTATTCTCCTCGCCGCCGACGCCTACGATGTCCCCTACCGCGGCAAGGACGACGAACTGCAGGCGGACGCCTCCGGCGACGTCTACAAGTATTTTGTCTGCGCCATTTGTCCTGTGAAGGCACCGACGCTCGAGCTGCGCTACGATACCGACGAGAACTTCTTCCACCCCAGCTCCACCGGACATATTGCCCTTGCGCCCGAGCTGGGCTTCCTCTTCCCCGCCTTTGACGACCGCGCGGCGAACATCTACAACGCGCTTTTCTACAGCAGGAACGTCGAGCTCATCCACGAGGAGGTCATTGACGCGGTATTCCGTGTGGAGCCGCCGATGTCCGCCGTCGAGCAGAAAAATGTGTTTGATACCGCGCTCGCTGATACGCTTGAAAAGGATTGCAGCTACGATGTGGTGCAGTCCGTCCACGAACAGCTGCGCGGCCGCATTCAGGAGCATAAGGAGAGCCGCGACCCCGCGCCGCTGGAGCTGACGGTCGGCGACGTCGGCGGCATCCTGTCCGAGAGCGGCGTGAGCGAGGAGAAGGTCGAGAGCTTCCGCCGCGAGTGCGAGAAGCAGTACGGCGAGAACGCCGCGCTGAACCCGAAGAACATTCTCGGCACGGGCAAGTTCGAGATCACCACGCCGGAGGTGAAGATCACCGTCGCGCCGGAAAACAGCTATCTCATCGAGGCCCGCATGATCGGCGGGCGCAGGTATCTGCTCATTCCCGCCGACGATGGTGTGGAGGTCAACGGCGTGAGCGTGAGCATACCAAACGAAGAGCATAACTGATCACAGAGCCGCAGCACCGGTCATCACCGATGCCGCGGCTCTGCACTATGTATGCGATATCTCTTCATGATCGTCGGGCTTGTGTCCCATGGCAAGGCGTTTGCGCTGGAGCTCGCGGCGGCGCTTGCGGTCGATCCGCAGGCCATAGAGCGTACCGTCAGCCTTGCTGTTGTCCTCGAAGATCCTGCCCATGTGGTGCAGCATCTGCACGACCGAATCGCCAAGAGTAGGTGAGCGATACACCGCATCTCTTTTTGGCACCCTGCTGTCGGGCGGTACATCCGCCTCCTGTTCCGGCGTGTCGTTTGCTGGCTTTCCGTTATTCTCTTCCGCACCATCTGCTGCACTCGCCCTTTGCACAGGTTCGTGGTACACCGGCACGTCATTCCTTGGACGCGGGTCAGGATCAATCGGTGCCGGGTTCTCCTGCACGGGCTGTTCTTTCGCTTGCCTATGGGACATCATTGGACACGCGCCAACGCGGAGATTTGCTTGCTTGCTGTTAGGGGCCATCCGAAGCGACAAGCGAAGGACGTCCATCAGGTCATTATTTCTCATGTGGAAGAACACAGTAAAAAGCCAGATGAGGTAAGGGAACGAATCGAGAGACTTATGGGGGATGTGCCGCGCATTGAGTTATTTGCCCGTCAGAAAGCTGATGGCTGGGACGTTTGGGGTAATGAGGCCATCAATGATGTGGAACTGACAACGTAACACATCTCACCATAGCAGGCATGAAGGAAGCATCAGAACATGGATGTAAGCGAGACGTTCTAAAGTCTGCTTACTGATTTGTATGATGTGGCGCGGCAATGTAGGTGTGTGAGATGGGAGATGGAAGCGGTTTCAGACTGTAGAAGAATAGAATCCAGTCTATACCCATCATAAGATACCGATCAAGGCGTAGACGACAGATGCTGCGATCCACGCGACACAGCACTGCATCAACACGATGCCTACCGTTTTCAGCGTTGAGCCGAATTCCCGCCGGATCGTGGCTACCGCCGCGATGCAGGGAGTATACAGCAGCGTAAAGACCAGGAAGCTTGCGGCGGAGCGGTTGGTGAACATTGTAAAAAGCGGGGCCCCGCCCAACAAAACCTCCAGCGTGCTGACGACGGATTCCTTTGCGATGAAACCGGAGATCAGGGAGGTCGCGCAGCGCCAATCCGCAAAGCCCAGCGGTGCGAACACCGGGGCGATCCATCGGCCGATGAGGGCCAAAAGACTGTCGGCGCTGTCGGCCACCACGTTCAGCCTGATATCAAAGCTTTGCAGGAACCAGATGATGATCGTAGCCAGAAAAATCACCGTAAAGGCCCTCTGCAAAAAATCCTTGGCCTTTTCCCACAGCAGAAGCGCAACGCTCTTGAGGCTCGGCAAACGGTAATTGGGAAGCTCCATGACAAACGGTACCGGCTTCCCGCGGAATGTGCTCCAGTTCATGATAAGAGCTGCAACGATCCCGATCAGAATGCCCAGCAGATACAGAGAGATCATCACGAGCGCGCGGTGCGTCGGGAAGAACGCCGCGGTAAAAAACGCGTAGATGGAGATCTTCGCCGAGCAGCTCATATAAGGCGTGAGCAGGATGGTCATCTTGCGGTCACGGTCACTCGATACCGTGCGCGTCGCCATGATGGCCGGCACGGAGCAGCCGAAGCCGATGAGCATGGGAACGATGCTGAAGGACTTACCGGACAGGCCAAAGCGGCGGAACACGCGGTCCATGATGAAGGCGACGCGGGCCATGTAGCCGGTATCCTCCAAAATAGAGAGGAAGAAAAAGAGCGTCACGATGATAGGCAGGAACACCAGCACACTGCCTACGCCCGTAAAAATGCCGTCGATGATGAGGCTATGTACCACAGGGTTGATGCCGTAAGCGGTCAGGGCATGGTCTGCCATGGCGGTAAGGGCGCCAATGCCGACCGCAAGCCAGTCGGACAGCCGCTGCCCGATCACATGAAAGGTGAGGTAGAATATCAGCAGCATAACGGCAAGAAAAGCAGGGAGCGCCGTATACCGGCCGGTAAGAAACCGGTCGATCTTCATCGAGCGGGCGTGCTCCCGGCTCTCGTGGCACTTTACCACCGACGATGCCACAACGCTTTCAATGAAGGTGTAGCGCATATCGGCAAGCGCTGCGTTGCGGTCAAGTCCCGCTTCGCTCTCCATCTGCACGATGCAATGCTCAAGCAGCTCGCGCTCGTTCCGATCGAGCGCCAGACGGTCGGCGAGGTCATCGCCGCCTTCGATCAGCTTTGTTGCGCAGAAGCGTGCCGGCACACCGATGCGGTCGGCATGGTCGGCGATCAGGTGCGTGACGGCGTGGATGCAGCGGTGGACGGCGGAATCATCCGCGCAGAAGTCTGTCACCTTGGGCAGAGTTTTGCTCCGAGCCACGGCGATCGCCTGATCCACCAGCTCGCTCACGCCCTCGCCCTTTGCGGCGGCGATCGGTATGACAGGGATGCCGAGCGCGGCGCTCATCTTCTGCACGTCGATGGAACCGCCGTTGGAACGGACCTCATCCATCATGTTCAGCGCCAGCACCATCGGTATCCGCAGCTCGAGCAGCTGAAGCGTCAGGTACAAATTGCGCTCGATGTTGGTGGCGTCCACAATGTTGATCATGCCGTCCGGCTTCTGATTGAGGATAAAATCGCGGGAGACGATCTCCTCCTGCGTATAGGGCCGCAGGGAGTAGATGCCGGGCAGATCCACCACGGCGCAGCCTTTTTCATCTGTGATCTCGCCCATCTTCTGATCTACCGTGACACCGGGAAAGTTGCCGACGTGCTGGTTGGAGCCGGTGAGGGCGTTGAAGAGAGTCGTTTTGCCGCAGTTCTGATTTCCGACGAGTGCAAAGATCATTTCAGCTCACCCTCCACTTCGATCTTCTGAGCCTCCTCTACGCGCAGCGTCAGTTCGTAGCCGCGCACGCGGATCTCGATGGGATCGCCCATCGGCGCGACCTTCTGTAATGTCACGCGGGTGTGCGGGATCAGCCCCATATCCAACAGGCGGCAGCGCAAGGCTCCGTCTCCGCCCACGGCGGTAATGACGGCGGACGTACCGACCTTCAATTGATCAAGTGTCATCTATTTTTCTCTCCCAATGATTTTGATGTGCTTATGGTAACATTCCCGCCGCGGCCTGTCAATACAGCTGCGGAGGAGAGACCTTTCGTTATATGAGGTGATTTATATAACGGCATCAACTGGACGCTGATTGTGGATGTAATCTTCGATGACATGCATTGAATGGTGGTCTCAAGCTCTTCGGTGAAGTTGTCGGGATAGGTCACGAGGGTGACGTTCCCCTCACCGTAGAGCTGCTGGAAGGCTGCGGCGCCGCGGCGGTCGTCCTCAGACTGGGAGACGGAACCGGTCACGATACCGATGTGGATGGTCTCCTCCTGCTTGTCAGGAGTGTCGGGGGTGTCAGGGGTAGTCTTGTTGCCGCAGGCCACGAGCGAAAGCACCATGACCAGAGCGAGCAGGATACTCAGGAATCTTTTCATACGAAACCTCCAATTTCATTTTTCGCTCGACGGAAGTGTTCGTTAGGCTCTGGAGTGTGTGGCAGGGAAGAAGCATTTGGAAGCATGAAGAAGGTTCACCATGACCTGAATTAGGTCGTGGTGAACCTTCTATTCTGGACTAAAAACAGTGGGATTTGAGCTGCATTGAAATGATGAGCAAGCCGCCGCCCGTTCCGAGCGACAGCCTGCCTTTTGTCAGATCATGTTGAGGTGCTATCGTACAATTATCTTTCTAAGTCTCTCTAAATCATTCCCATCCGGATGGGAGAGCGCTCGGTCAAAGTTCTCAATCAGCGCATCGATATTTTCCGGATGCTCCGGCTGTACCTTCATTTTCATGTAGCGTTCCCGTACAGACGGCGGCATTTTGCCCTGACACATATATTCTCCGACCACGGAATTGCTTGAATCGATAGACTGCTTGACATGATTGAGAATCTTCTGGAAATATGCCTCGCTGCCGCCAAAGCCCGCCGTTCCAAATAGAAAGATCTTTTTGTTCTTCAGCGTTGACAGTAATGTCAGGGTGGACTTATCCGCATTTCCCTTGTCCGTCCAAAACCCAATATAGAGCATCTCGGAGTATAGCCCTCCCTCTTTAGGCACTCCGAAATAGTCACAGTTTTCTTTGGCGAGCACGGCGTAAATTGTATCGGCAAGCTTCTTCGTATTGCCCGTCGGGCTATTGAATACAATTGAATATCTTCCTTTGCCCATGTCAAAGTCTCCCATTTCGTCAAAGCGGCATCGGAATCCGGGCGATCTCAATCACTGCTACGATGGCAATGATAAAGGCTGCAATCCCGATAACTACTGTGCTCTTCTTGCTGAGCTTCTTCTTTTTTGCTCTGCATATCAGCATAGCACCTACCACACAAACAACCGCCGCCATAAGTGCAATGCCCAGCGTTTCCCATAGCCACGAAAGTTCATATATGATCTTCATTTGTTCACCCATCCTTAACGGTCTTATTTGTAAATTTGGATTATCAAGCAGGATAGCGGTTGCGCTCCCTTTTTCCGCGCTCTTTGACGCAGCAGGGTGTATTGTCTTCCTCCGTAATCGTGTTTGTCCCTATATTTTTGCTCATGCTCGCACAGCTCAATTTGCCAGCCATACGATCATGGCCTATTTCAGCAGCTCCGACAATACCTGAAACAACTTTTGAATATCCAGAGGTTTAGCAATGTGGCCGTTCATTCCGGCATTCAACGCATTCTTTTGATCCTCTTCAAATGCATTGGCGGTCATGGCCACAATGGGGATCGCCGCCTTCTTTTTATCCGGGAGCGCACGAATCCGCCGAGTTGCTTCATAACCGTCCATCTCCGGCATCTGGACATCCATCAAGATCAGGTCATACCGGCCGGCAGAAGCCGCTTCGACCTTTTCAACGGCAATCTTTCCGTTTCCCGCAGTATCCACCTCAAAGCCCGCTTCTTCAAGAAGCGTCGATGCGATCTCCAGATTCAGTTCGTTATCCTCGACTACCAGAAGCTTCTTTCCAGTAAAATCAGAAGCTTTTGAAACGGGTATCATCTGCCCCGCTTTTGCCTCGCCGACGGGGAATCGCAGAGAAATGGTAAATTCCGAGCCCCTTCCCGGTTCGCTCTCCACTGTGATCCTGCCGCCCATCATATCCACCAGACTTTTCGTGATGGCCAGACCGAGCCCCGTACCCTGTATCTTGCTGACGGTGGAGGTCCTCTCTCTGGCAAACTGCTCAAAAATGTGCTTTTGGAACTCCTCGCTCATGCCGATGCCGTTATCCTTGATGTGGAATTCAAAATCGGCATAGTCTGCCGAAGCCGTATCCTTCTGTACAATCCGCAGGCTGATCTGCCCACCGTCCGGCGTGAACTTCACGGCGTTTGCCAAAACATTGATCAGGATTTGTTCAAGCCGCAGCGGGTCGGCGATCACATCCTCGTTTTTCATGCCGGCAGTATCGACGGTAAAGGAGATGTGCTTTTTGTCGGCGCCGACCTGTATGGCGTCCCCAATATCCTCCACCAATTCCGGCAGATGCACCGGCTTTGTCTCCAGCGTAACCTTTCCATTCTCAATGCGGCTCATATCCAACACATCGTTGATAAGGGACAGAAGATGCTGGCTGGAAACGGATATCTTTTTCAGATAGTCCTCTACTTGGTCACGGTCGTCGATGTGCGTCTGCGCCAGAGCGGTGAAACCGATGATGGCATTCATGGGCGTTCGGATGTCGTGAGACATATTAAACAGGAACTCCCGCTTGGCGAGATTGGCCTTGGTTTCACGCTGAACGGCAAGCTCGAGTGCGGCGTTTTTCTGTTCGAGCGACTTCTTGTATTCTTGCTCGGAGTTCTCCTGCTGCATAAAGAAATCCTTTGCGGAGTTCCAGCGGAATCCCTGCACAAACGTCAGAACCAAGATATACATGACCAGCGTGATCACCAGATTCATCACGGTGAGGTCATAGACCTGACGGGCGGGAACATAGGCATAGAGGGAATAGTTCCGCCCATGGCTGTACATTCCATAGCATTGCTCAATGCCCTTCGGAGCGTACACGCGGATCAGTTTATCTGCCCGGTTGCTTCTCCGGATCGACATGAGCCGTTCACTCTCGAAAATGTTCATACCAATCAGAGTGGGGTCGTTGGAGGCCGATACCCGGTTCTCCTCCACCACCAGAAGAGTCCCCGTGGAGTTGACCCCATAGCTGTCTATCAGAGGCTGGATGGACAAAACGGACTTTTGGGAAAACTCCGCCCCGGTATAGCGGTAGGCCAGCACCGCACCCGCGCCGTCAGCGCAGCTGTGCACAGCAACATCGGCAAAACTGCCATCGTCCAGCTCCACATGCTTGACATAGGTCTTCTGCGGGTAGCCGATGACACTGAGGATCGGTTCCAATTTGATGCCAGACTGAAGCTGTGCGTAGCCGATGCCATCCTCCGTGTACTCACATACCAGCTCGCCCTGCGCGTCCAGCAGGCAGATGCCCGTAAGCCACAGCCCCTTGGCGCGCTCCGACAGCGCCGCCTCATCACAGTCGAGGGAGAGAGACTCCAGCGCGCGGACGGCGGCGGCCTCGCGCACAAGGCCCTTCGCGATGGCGGTTTCGTTGTACTTCGTATAGTCAGCGGCCTGCTCCTTGATAAACTCGATCGCTCCCGCCAGCCTCTGCTCGCAATTTTGCATATCCGCCTGTCTGGAAAGCGCGAAAACGATTCCGAGGAGGAAAATACCCACAGCAATACAGACGAGCCAGAATTTTTTGCTGAAAATGGTCTGCAAAGGATTACGGTTCAAGGCACTCCACCTCCAAATAGGTTTCGGGATGCTCCAGATACCTGCCGACGATCTCCTGCATGGTCCCGTCCTGACGCATCTGTGCAAAGGTGTCCATCAGCTCCTGTGCAAGACCGCGGTCATCATCGACGGAAAAGGCTGCACCGATTCCGGTGATCAGCAGCGGCTCGTCCAGAATGCGGAAGTCCGCGCCGTAATCCGTCATATACTGCAAAATGGCCGTTTCGTGGGCGGCAATGGCATCCACATAGCCGCAGTCCAGCGCCGCATACTGTACGCCCCGATCCTCCAGACTGATAATGTCCTCAAATTGGGGAATATCCGCTTGCCCGCTTTGCAAAAAGATCTCTTCCGGCTTACCGGTAGACTGAACGGCAATGGTCTTGCCGTTCAGGTCATCCATGGCGTAAATATCGCTTTTTGCATTGACGGCGATGATCTGCCGGCTGACCATGTAGGGGCCGGCCCATTGGTAATCCTGCTCACGCCCATCCATGGAGAAACAGCCCCAAATACAGTCGATCTCCCCATTGTCCACGAGCGTCCTTTTCTGCTCCCAGTCGATGGTTGTGAACACCGCCTGATAGCCCATCCGCCGGAACGCCTCAACTGCGATCTCCACGTCGATGCCGGTGGGGTCACCGTTGTTGTCCAGATAGACAAAGGGAGGATAGGTGTCGCTGCCGATGGTGATGTGCGGCAGCGATGATATACCCGGCTGCTCTCCTGTCTGCACCGCGCAGCCGCAGAGTACTCCGGCCACAAGCAGAACGGTCAAAATAAGCAAAACAAGTGTTTTGATACGCTTCATCAATATGGTTCCCTCAATTTCTGCTCCTCGATTATCTGTATAGGTTATTATACATTGATTCCGGCAAATAGCAATATTCAGCATGCCAGTTACGCGACGCCGTTGCGGCCATCGCGGCAGTGTCCGGGCGGACATCCCCGCAAAATTTCTCCACAAATTTTTGCAGTTTCGGTTTTGCCTTCCGATGGGAACAGTTTATCAAATTGGAAATGTCAAGAAATGTGCAGTCGGGAAACACCCAAAATCTGAAAAGCATGGTAATACAGCGCAGTTTTCCGAAGTGGAGCGTAGCGGAACGCAGGAAAACTGCGGCGGCATCGAATCAGGCTGCCTGCTGCGCCTGCACCCACTCCCGGTACCTCGCAGGCGGCAGCCCAAGCGGGTTGCGTGTATAGACCCTGACGCGGTTGTAGTAGATAAAAATATAGCGAAAAATGATCGTTTTGACCTGTTCTCTCGGTAGCTTGTATGCCGCGATCTGGTAGATCTTCTCTTTTTTGAGCGTGGCGAAAAAACTTTCCATCCGTGCGTTGTCGAAGCAATGTCCGGTGCCGCTGAGACTTTGTATCATGCCGCAGCGAGACAGCTCGGAACGAAAGGCTAAGCTGGTGTATTGACTGCCGCGATCCGAGTGGAACACCGCTCCGCTCAGACTCGGATAGAGCCGCTCCAACTGTCGTACCGTATCAATGCACAGCTCCTTCTTCCTATTGTCCCGCATCTCGAGCGCGACGATCTCGCCGCTGAAGCAGTCCATGATCGGAGACACATACAGCTTGCCGTCTGCACACTGTACCTCGGTAATATCTGTGAGAAACTTCTCCGAAGGGCGCTGGGCACTGAAGTCCCGTTTCAGAATGTTTTCCTGCTCCTGCGCTTCTGTTGTGGCTTTCGTGATTCCGTGCGGAATGCGTCTTTTATGGAGCCAGCCATTCTCTTTCATCACGCGATACACTGTCCTCCGGCTGACGTCAACGCCGTCCTGCTCAAGCGCAAGGCAGACGCGATCCACGCCGTAGTTTCGGTTATCCGGATGCTCTTCGAGAATCTTTTTGACCTTTCCCGCAAGAAGCTGACGGC
>OMEQ01000553.1_pt1 | contig 23429 bp, 13 predicted proteins | sample 1645451 | NCBI WGS metagenome assembly OMEQ01 (sample SAMEA103958142, study PRJEB25191) | human gut metagenome | biome: human-associated habitat [ENVO:00009003]; feature: intestine environment [ENVO:2100002]; material: feces | place: Germany | collected 2013/2015
TCAGCACGGGCATTGCCACGTTCTCATGGCCGGTGGCCTTGAAGCGGGCATCCATATCCTTCTGGATGAGCTCCCAGATCGCCTGACCATAGGGGCGCAGGATGATGAAGCCCTTCACGCTGGAATACTCGACCAGCTCTGCCTTGACGCAGATGTCGGTATACCACTGTGCGAAGTTCTCCTCCTGACTGGTGATCGCCTGTACGAGCTTTTTGTTGTCTTTTGCCATTTTAATCTTATCCTCCCAAGGCCGTGCGCCAAACGCTCATCGTTCCGCACGAACCCATATATAAAGCCCCGCCGCCTACTCTGCCGTGTGCAGAGGCGCGGATGCGGGGCTTTTTTGCTTGTTGGTCGCTCAGCCCTTGTGGCTGTCCACAAACTTCACCACATCACCCACCGTGCGCAGGTTCTCGATGGCGTCGTCCGGCACCTCGATGCCAAACTCATCCTCCAGCGTCATCACCATATCCACGATGTCGAGGCTGTCGGCCTCAAAATCGCCCATAATGTCACTGTCCATCGTGATCTTAGCGGGGTCGATGTCCAGCTGTTCTGCCAGCAGTGCGCGGATCTTCTCAAACGTATCCATGATAGCGGTCTCCTTTTGCTTTAATTTCGCATCTTCACGCTGCGCAGACCATGGCAGCCCTTCCCGCCTCCCCTTTGGCGGGCAGACTGTCTCCCTGCGCAGAACGCTCTCTTTCTTTATATCCCATGATATGCTTATTGTCAAGCCCCGTTTTGCTTCCGGCATAATTTTCCGGGCAAAAATTCCGTTCAAAATCTCTCTGCCGCCCCTTTTCTGCTTGACAGACGGGGGCTATTTTCTTATCATTATAGAGTAGCAAGTTTATGGGGACTGACCAGCAGCCCCAAAGGAGTTTTCAACATGAAGCTTTCATTCACCAAAATGCAGGGCTGCGCCAACGATTATATCTATCTCGACTGCCGCGAAAGCGGTGTGCCGGAGAACATCGCAGCCCTTTCGCAGGACCTCTCCCGCCGCCACTTTTCCATCGGCGCGGACGGCATCATCTGCATCTGCGCCCCGGTGACGGCCGGCGCAGACGGACGGATGCGCATCTTCAACGCCGACGGCAGCGAGGCCCAGATGTGCGGCAACGGCGTACGCTGCGTGGCCGAGTGGCTCTACACCCACGGCGTCGCCAAAGAGACGCTCGTCGTGGACACCAACAGCGGTACAAAAACCATCACCCGCAAGGGCCGCCAGCTCTGGCAGGTGGAGATGGGCGGATACTCCTCCATGGCGGCGGCTCTGCCCGCCATGGATATGGGCGAAGGCCCGCTGGTGGACTGCCCCCTCACCGTGGAGGACAGGACCTGGCGTGTCACCTGCATCAGCGTGGGCAACCCCCACTGCGTCACCGTCGTGGACGATGTGGACAGCCTGAAGCTCGAGGACATCGGCCCGGCGTTCGAGAAGCACCCGAACTTCCCGGAGCGGGTCAACACCGAGTTCGTGCAGGTGGTGGACTCCACCCACCTGAAAATGCGGGTGTGGGAGCGGGGCAGCGGCGAGACCTGGGCCTGCGGCACCGGCACCTGTGCCACCGTGGCAGCGCTGACCGAGCTGGACGTCTGCCCCGCTGGGGTGGACGTCCACGTCCAGCTGCGCGGCGGTGAGCTCATCATCCGGGTGCTGCCGGGCAAAAAACTGCTGATGACCGGCAGTGCGGTCACCGTATGCGAAGGCGTCACTGAAGTTTAAGCATCCCTGCCCTCTCCGTTATGTTTTTGGCTTTCCCTCTGAGGGAGCCGGACGCGGAGCGGCCTGAGAGGGCAAGCCACTTATAAAGAAAGAATTGAGGGAAAGTATCATGAAAATGAACAAACATTACAATGAGCTGAAGGCCAGCTACCTCTTTGTGGACATTGCCCACAAGGTCGCCGCCTATCAGGAGGCACACCCTGAGAAGGAGATCATCCGTCTGGGCATCGGCGACGTGACCCAGCCGCTGGCCAAGTGCGTCGTGGACGCCATGCATGACGCCGTCACCGAGATGGGTACCAAGGAAGGCTTCCACGGCTACGGCCCCGAGCAGGGCTACCCCTTCCTCAAGCAGGCCATTCAGGGCTACTACGCAGGCCGCGGCACCAAGCTGGACGAGGACGAGATCTTCATCTCCGACGGTGCAAAGAGCGACCTTGCCAATGTGCTGGGCCTGTTCGACGTGGACAACACCGTCCTCGTTCCGGACCCCGTCTACCCAACCTATGTGGACGACAACGTCACCGATGGCCGCAAGATCATCTATGGCCGCACCAGTCAGGAGAACGGTTTCCTCGGGATGCCCGACGACAGCGTGAAGGCTGACATCATCTACATCTGCAGCCCCAACAACCCCACCGGCGCTGCCTACACCCGCGACCAGCTCAAGGCATGGGTGGAGTACGCCAGAAAGAACAACGCCATCATCCTCTACGACGCCGCTTACGAGTGCTTCATCTCCGACGGCGAGCTGGCCCGCAGCATCTTCGAGATCGAGGGTGCCCGCGAGTGCGCCATCGAGATCTGCTCCTTCTCCAAGATCGCAGGCTTCACCGGCACCCGCTGCGGCTACACCGTGGTGCCCAAGGAGCTGGAGCGCGAGGGAATGAACATCAATAAGCTGTGGCTGCGCCGCCAGACCACCAAGTTCAACGGTGTGCCTTACGTGGTGCAGCGCGCCGCCGCTGCGGTGTTCACCGAGAGCGGCATGGCCGAGATCCAGCAGAATTTGGACTACTACCGCAAGAATGCCAAGGTCATCGCGGACGCACTGGATGAGTGCGGCGTGTGGTACTGCGGCGGCAAGAACAGCCCCTACATCTGGCTGCGCTGCCCCGGCAGCATGAAGAGCTGGGAGTTCTTCGACTGGCTGCTGGAGAACTGCGGCGTCGTCGGCACCCCGGGCGTGGGCTTCGGCGAGTGCGGCGAGGGCTACTTCCGCCTGACCGCCTTTGGTGACGCCGAGAAGACCAAAGTTGCTGCCGAGCGCATCAAGACCGCCATCAAGGCTCTGTAAATTTTATCGCACAAAAAGAGGGAGGCACCCCGCCGGGGCGCCTCCCTTTTTGCTTGCGGTTCAGCGGTTGAAAGTCGTGCTGAGGGTCGTGCTCCACTCCCCGCCCGGGGCGAGGCAGGCCGCAGCGGCACGCTGCTCCCACTCCTGCGGATCGTCCACCGAGGCGGGCAGCGAGTTCCACGGCTCGATGCAGACGAAGCGCAGGGGCTTCGACAGGGCCGACCAGATGAGGGTATAGGGGAAGCCGGCCACATCGCAGACGATGCTGCGGCCCGTGTCCTTCTCGTAGATGCCCAGCGTCCTGGTGCGCAGGCCCGCCATGCAGAAGCTGTCGTTGTCGAAGAGGTCGTTGGTCAGCTGGATGGCCTGCTGGTTCTTCCACTGGTAGTAGCATTTGCCCGTCAGCAGGCCGCCCCCGCTGGCGTCGAGGATGACCGGGCTCTCGGGCTGGTCGAAGCGGAACTCGTAGTCCTCGACGGTGTGGCTGTCATCGAACGGCACCTGAAAGGCCGGGTGGTAGCCGATGCCGAACCGCAGCTCTTCGGCACCGGGGTTCGAGACGGTGAGGGTGTGGTGAAGAGTCTTTCCGTCCAGCCGGAAGGTACTGGTGAGCACGAAGTCGAAGGGGAACTTCTCCGCCTTCATGGCCTCATCCGGGCGCAGCTCGAGCCGGATGGTGTCGCCCTCCGCTTTCAGCAGGGTGTGCTCCACGTCCCGGGCAAAACCGTGCTGGCCGCCCTTGTAGGTCTTGCCGCCATGGGTGAAGCTGCCGTCTTTAAGCTTGCCCGTCCACGGGAAGAGGATGGGCGCGTGGCGCTTCCAGACCGCCGGGTCGGCCTGCCAGAGCAGCTCCTCCCCCGCCGCGTTCTTCAGGCTGACGGCCTCGGCACCGTGCGTGTCCACCGTAAGGCTCAGAAATTCGTTTTGAATGGTCGCCTGCATTTGTCTGCACTCCTTTTCGTGTGTGTTTTGCTGATTCCAGTATACTCTCCCCGCCCCGAAAAGCCAAGGGGATTCACCCATTCTCTCACGGCGGAATAGGCTGTACCGAGCCTTATCTTGATTTCAAGCAAAGGAGAGTTTTTGTATGGCTACCGGAATTCTGCGCATTCAGGCCTTTGCGGCCCGTCAGTCCAGCCCTGTCGAGGGTGTGACCGTCACCGTCAGCGGCAACGGCTTCACCGCCACCCGCCTGACCGCGCAGCGCTATCTCGTCGTCGCCCTGACCGACGCCGAAGGCAACGCCGACGACGTCACCCTTACCACCCCCGCCTGTGCTCTCTCGCTGGACGAGAACAACACCACGCAGCCCCCCTACGCGGTCTGTGACCTCGTGGCCTCCAAGACCGGCTACCGCACCGTCCGCATCCAGGGCGTGCAGGTCTTTCCCGGGCAGGTGACGCTGGCCCAGCCCGAGATGATACCCGACACCGAGGAGATGCGGGACACGCCCAACGTCCCCATCGTCATCCCACCCCACAGCCTCTTCACCGGCGACGGCGGCAGCGGCCCGAACCCGTTCCTCGCCTGTGTGCCGCGGGTGCTGGACCGGGTCATCATCCCGAAGAACATCACCGTCCATCTCGGCAGGCCCGCCGCCTCGGCCCGGAACGTCACCGTCTCGTTCCGCAGTTATATCGCCAACGTGGCGTCCAGTGAGGTGTATCCGACCTGGGCTGACGAAAACAGCCCAGCGGGGCAGCTAAACTGTCTTCCGGCTCAGAAATTCCATTCGATCGTGATTTTTTGTTCTCCCGTAAGCGTATCCTTTGGGCTGACGATGACCCGATGGACCAGCAGTACAACAAGTTCGCGGGTCAGCTGCGAAACCTGTGCCAGTTCACGGACACGCTGCCTCTGCGTCTGGACTCCACCGGTCTCTTCCTGCCGTTGTTCCAGTTCCGTTTCCAATGTATCGATCCGGGTCTCTGCCTTTTTCACTTCTTCCAGAAAGGTCTGGTTCATCTCAGAAAACTGAACGGCATCAATCAGACCAGACACCTTATCCAGATACAACTCCTGCATGGCCTTGCGCCGCCGGGCTGCTTCGCTCTTCAACCGTTTCAGCTCGTCACGCCTGGCCTGCTCTCGCTGCCGGATGGGGTCATCCTGTTCTGGAAGGGTAACTTTTTCAGGGTCAAAATAGTCTGCCGCATACGCCCGGATACGTTCCAGTACCGCATTCTCCAATGCGTCCATATCGGTACAGGTCTTGTTGCCGCACACTTCCGGTGCGCGCTGGTGCATCCGGCAGCGAACATAGCGTCTTTGTGTTCCATCCGCTCTCGGCTGACGGCCAGTCTGCTCCATGCAGCTGCCGCAGCATCCACAAACCACTTTTTTTGCCAGCGGATGGATCGTTCCCTTCTCGCCGCTCCGGGTGCGCTCCTGCATCATCCTCTGGACTGTTTCAAACATTTCCCGCTCAATAATCGCTTCATGCGTATTTTCTACAACGATCCACTGCGATTTTGGAAGCCAGATCGTCTTTTCAGACTTGTAACTTATCTTTTTATGCTTTCCCTGCACCATATTTCCGATATAAAGCTGATCATGCAGTATTTGATATACGGTGGGACTGCTCCAAAGAGCCGCATTTGTATTCTTCAATGCACTGCGGTAATGGATGCCATGCAGCTGCTTATAGACTGTTGGGCTTGGAATTTTTTCGTCATTCAGGATGCGTGTGATCTTGTGTGCGCCGATCCCGTTAAGAGCCATGGAAAAGATCCGCCTTACCACTTCGGCTGCTTCCGGGTCGATGATGAGTTTTCCTTTTGCATTTGGGTCTTTGCAGTATCCATACCGTGCAAAAGAGCCGATGAACAGCCCCTCTTTCCGCTTGTGGTCAAGCACCGAGCGGACATTGGTGGACAGATCTTCCAGATACCACTCGTTGATCAGGCCGTTGATCTGGCGGGATTTTTTGTTCGCGGTATCGTTTGTATCCACATGGTCAACGACAGCAATGAACCGAATGCCCCACTCCATAAACTTTCCATGCAGGTATTTTTCCACGAGTTCCATATCGCGGGTAAAACGGGATTGCGTCTTGGCCAGCACCACATCGAATTTATGTTCGCTTGCGGCTTGCAGCATCGAATTGAATGCCGGACGGTTCCGGTCGATGCCGGAATAGTCCTCATCCGAATAGATCTGGTAAATATCAAATCCGTTCTCCAGGGCGTACTGGAGCAGCATCGACTTTTGATTCTGAATGCTCTCCGATTCACCAATTTTATCTTCATCTTCTTTGCTCAGGCGGCAATAAATTGCTGCTTTCATGATCTGCCCCCTTCTTTTTGTACACGAGCATCCATGCGCAGCATAACGCGTCCCTCCTTCAAATTCAGGGATGCCGCATCAGGCGCAGGATCTTGGAGGAACGGCATTGAGCAATCCATCGATGATATATCGCTCAAATTCCTTTTGAAACCGTTCTTTGCGCTGTTCGTTGTTGTCCGAACGAAATTTTTCGTGCAGAATAAAAGGAGTTTTTTTCATCGAATCCCCCTTTTCGGTCCATCTGGTCGTGATCTGTGTCACTTCAGTCTATTTCCAGTCAGCGAAATTCAGAACTTTCCAGATTTTTCATGCAAAATATTGCAAGACGTTCAAAATCAACTTGAAACGCCTTTGCCGCAATGGTACAATCATATTGTCATTTTATGGAAACTCGGCGCAAAGCCCCGTGCGGACAGGCCGCAAGCGTCGGAGTTCCTGTGGGATGTATAAGAATAGCTAAGGCAGCACTGCGCTCCTGCACTTGCGTAGTATTGCTTTCCGAAAATGTGAGAAAGTATATTTATATGATGAAAAAGATCTCCCGCCGCTCGTTTTTGCAGGTCTGCGGCATTACTGCGGCAGCGGCAGCACTGACCGCCTGCGGCAGCACTAAGACCGAAACGGCTAAAAAAGACGATGCTCACGAAGCCATCACCTTTATGGCACCTTATAAGGAGATAGAAGCCTTTATTGAGCAGGTACACAGCGTTTACCCGGAAGTGAACATCGAGGTCGTGCCCTACAGCGGCGATAACACCACCACCTGTTTGCAGAATATGTTTGCGGCGGGCGACCTGCCGGACGTCTGCACCTTGACCTACTACGACCCCCGGATCGATCTGGTCTCCAACAAACTGCTGGACCTTTCCGGCTACGATTTTACGGATAACTATGTGGAGTCCCGTCTGCAGGACGTGTTCGACAATGGTGCCATCTACCTGCTGCCCTCGACCTACAACTGCTACGGCATCACCTACAACAAGACCCTGCTGAAGAAATACGGCTGGGAGCTGCCCAATTCTTTCGCTGAGCTGGAAGAACTGGCTGCAAAGGCAAAGGAAGCCGGGGTCGATCTCTGTCTGCCGCAGATCCAGTATCCGGGCTACGGTTTCCAGTACCTGTGCAACATTGCAGACGCCGATTTCCTCGGCACACTGGACGGCAGGCTGTGGCAGCAGGATTATCTGTCCGGTAAGGCAAATGTCAGCAATACCCCCGGCATGATGCAGGCCATGGCCTATGTCCAGAAGTGGAAGGACATCGGGATGCTGAACGACTCCGGCGACGCTCTTGACGACAATGTGACCCGGCAGAGGATGGCCGAGGGGAACACCCTGTTTCTGCTCGGAAATACCAACGGCATTGTGGAGGCAGACGGCAACGCCGATAAATTCGGCCTGATGCCCTATCTTTCCGAGGACGGCACCCAGAACGTTTTTGTGCTGAATGTGAACCGCTTCTACGGTCTGAATAAAAAGCTGGAGCAGGACCCCCAGAAGCTGGAAGATGCACTCAAGGTGATGCGTGTGCTTTCCACCGTTGCAGGCACCAGCGCTCTGCAGCCCGCAACGGCGCTGAAAAGCAGCCTGCTGCCCTTCAAGGACGCAAAAGCGGACGGCACCTACTATGCCGACATCGCCGATGCCCTGAACGCAGGCAACACCGCGCCCTTTATCTATTCCGGCTGGGAAAACACCATCGTGACCACCGGCCTTAAAATGCTGGACTTCATGAAGGGCAACGCCACCATGGAGGATGTGATCCGTCAGATGGACGAGGATCAGGACAGTGTGGTGAACAACACCCCGGATGTCATCACTACCGTTACGGAGGAGCTTTCGCAGGAGGACTGCGCCATGCTGGTGGGGCGCTGCTTTGCACAGGCCACCGGCAGCGACCTTGCGCTGGTCTCGCTGAGCACATGGATCCCCGGCAACCCCACCGAGCAGAACCATCACGGCGTAGCCGCCAAGCTGTACGCCAAGGATATTACGGATTACGACCTTTCGGTCATCCTGCCCACCGGCTGGAACCGCACCATCCAGACCGTTTCCCTGACCGGGCAGCAGATCAGCGACCTGCTTGCTTCTGGTTACGATGCCTACAGCAACGGCAAGGGTTACCCCTATGTGCTGGTAAGCCCGGTGCAGCCGGAGGCGGACAAAACTTATCAGGTGGCAATCTGCGGTGTGAGCGACCAGCTGGCTGCCGAAGCAACGGTGACAGACAGCGGCGTGGTGGGCATGGATGCCGCAAAAGCCTTCTTTGGCGCATACACCACCATCAGCCGGGCAGATACCGCATGGAGCTAGGGTGCACCTGAAACAAAACGGACAGGAGATACTGGATGTGAACAACAAAATCTATAAAAAGCTGTTTGGTGGCTTCGGCTTTGTCATCATCGTGTCGCTCCTGACCCTTTTTGTCATGAGCCAGACCTACATCCAGAACCTTGTCTACCATGAGCGGCTGAGCCAGATGGAGGAAGTCACCCACCAGATGTTCCGCAGTCTGGAGGATGTCATCGACACCCACTGGGACGAGGTGGATGTACAATGCAGTTATTTGTACTACACCCCGCTAAAGACCGATGCCGATCTCTACCGCTATCTGAAAAAGCTGTCAGAGTTTTCCAATTACCATGAAAAACAGATCGAACTGGTAGCCGTGGATACTGCCGGACATTATTATACCGAGTATGGCCGCATGGGGCTGCTGCGGGGAATGAACTATCTGGAAAGCGCACCGGAGCGGGTCAGCTATGTTTCCAACTCGCTGACCAAGGACGACTCCCGGATGGTGTTTCTGGAACAGCTCTCCACCCCCATCACACTGCAAAGCGGAGAAAAAGAGATCACCCTGCGCTACTTTGGCATCTCCCAGAGCATGACCCAGCTGAACGATTATTTCCGCTGTGACGCCTACGAAAACAACAACAGTGTCTATGTGCTGGATCACGATGGCTTCAAGCTGTTCAACGCCAATGACACCGAGCTGCTGAAGGGACACAACGTATACACCGTCCTCTCCCAGATGTCCTATCTGCACGGCTCTTCCTTTGCGGGGGCAAAGGAGCGGCTTGCCCGCACAGGCGCCTGCTACTCCAACGCCGTGCTGGATGGGACTGAGTATTTCTACGCCCTGAAGCAGATGAAAAACGCCCAGTGGACACTGGCGTTCCTTGTTCCTGCAGAATATGTGGCCGTGAATACGCAGAAGCTGGTCAACATCGTCATAATCATCATCATCGTCATTGCGATGATGTTCTCGGTCATAACAGTTTTCGTCGGCTGGTTTCTCCTGCGGCAAAAGCAGCAGCAGGAGCTGCGAGCTGAAAAAGAAGCGAACCTCCGTCTGGAACAATACAACATCCATCTGACGCAGGTAAACGATGAGCTGCGGCAGGCGCAGGATGCTGCCGCAGAGGCGTTGCAGTCCGCAGAGCGCGCCAGCAAGGCCAAGACGGACTTCCTCTCCAACATGAGCCACGACATCCGTACCCCCATGAACGCCATCATCGGCATTACCACCCTGATGAAAAACGAGCTGCACCAGCCGGAAAAGCTGGCCGAACATCTGGACAAGCTGGAAACTTCCGGTCAACTGCTGCTGGGCATCATCAACAATATTCTGGATATGAGCCGCATCGAGAGCGGCAAGACCACCCTGAATGTGGAAAAAATGAACCTGCCCCAGCAGGTCAGCCAGCTGGACAGCATCATCCGTCAGCAGGCAGGCCAGCGCAGCCAGACCTTTACGGTAAACACCCATCTGCAGCACGAAAACGTACTGGCAGACCCCAACCGCCTGAATCAGGTGCTGATGAACATCCTCTCCAACGCGGTCAAATATACGCCCAAGGGCGGGCATATCCAGTTGGAGATGGAGGAGCTGCCCCGGAACGAGCACTTCGCCCGGTACCGCTTTGTGGTGCAGGATGACGGCATCGGCATGAGCGAGGCGTTCCAAAAGACCCTTTTTGACCCCTTTACCCGCGAGGAAAAATCCGGCACCAACAAAGTGCAGGGTACCGGCCTTGGCATGGCCATCACCAAGAGCATTGTAGACCTGATGGGCGGTTCCATCAGCGTGGAGAGCGCCCCCGGTAAGGGTACCCGCTTTGAGGTCGTGCTGGAATTTCCCATTGATGCCGAAGCAGATACGGTGCAAGAGGCACAGGTGCTCCCGGAGGAAGAAGAGACCGCTTCTCCCCTGTCCGGCATGAAGTTCCTCTGCGCCGAGGATAACGCCATCAACGCCGAGATCCTGGAGCTGCTGCTGGAATCCAAGGGCGCACACTGCAAAATTTACCCCAACGGTCAGGAGATCGTGGATGCCTTTGCCGGCGTCAAGCCCGGCGAGTACGACATGATTTTGATGGACGTGCAGATGCCGGTAATGGACGGCCTGGAGGCCACCCGCCGCATCCGCAATGGCGAAAATCCGCTGGGCAGGATCATCCCCATCCTTGCCATGACCGCCAACGCCTTCCTTGAGGATATGCAAAAGAGCAAGGAAGCCGGCATGGACGAACATCTGTCCAAGCCTGTGGACATCAGCGCACTGGAACAGACGGTGAAACGCTTCCGCGTTACCTCCCCCCATTAAAAAATAGCGGAAAAGCGCGTTTCCGCAGATGAAACACACAAATGATGTAAATGATGTAGAAGAGGGTCAGAACGTGAATACACTTTCCGAGATCGAGGAATATTACAAAGCGCGTGAGCAGCAGCTGTTGAAAAAACTTCATCAACAGGAAACCGCTCTTGCCGCAGCGGAGCAGGCGCTGAAACAACTGACCGAAAATCAGAAAGTATCGGAGGACGAAACAGCCCGACAGCGCGCTGCACGGGAGCAGCAGCTCAAAGACGAGCTTTATCGGGATCCGCTGACAGGAATTTACAACCGCCGCTATTACGAAGAAGTTGCCCGCAAAACCATCGGCCCGGCGGGTGTCGCACTGATGGATGTGGATGATTTCAAGATCTGCAACGATACCTATGGGCATTACGCCGGAGATATGGCACTGAAAACGGCGGCAAACACCATCCAGTCCTGCATCCGGAAGTCGGACCTGCTCATCCGCTATGGCGGAGACGAATTTCTGCTGGTGTTACCCGGCATTCCGGGAGACTTTTTGCAGACCAAACTGGAACAGATCTGCACCGCCGCGCAGATGGCATCTGTACCCGGCTATTCGCATTTCCGTATCTCGCTGAGCATTGGCGGAACGATACAGTCCCTCGCCGACCCTATGGATAACATCGTTCGCCGGGCGGATCGGCTGATGTATCAGGCAAAGTGCCGCAAGAATGCCGTCATGGTGGAGGTTCCGGGGCATAACCCGGCGGCTTTGGAAAAACTTTTGCAGAACAAGCCACAGATCTTACTTGTGGATGACTCCGCAATGAACCGCATGATACTGACAGAGATTCTGGGAGACAGTTACCACATTCTGGAAGCCGAAAACGGACGGGAATGCATGGAAAAATTGCAGGCAGAAGCCGGAAACATTGCACTGGTGCTGCTGGACATCAATATGCCGGTCATGGACGGTTTCGAGGTGCTCAAGGCTATGAACGCCAACCACACCATCGAGGATATCCCGGTCATTATGATCTCCAGCGAGGACTCCGATGCGACGATCCGGCGTTCCTATGAGCTGGGCGCAAGTGATTATGTCAATCGCCCCTTCGATGCTCGTATCGTGTACCGCCGTGTGACCAACACCATCAAGCTGTACGCCAAGCAGCGGCGGCTGGTGCAGATGGTCTCAGAGCAGATCCGCGCCCGTGAAAACAATACGGATACGCTGGTGGGTGTACTGAGTCATATCGTAGAATTCCGCAACGGCGAAAGCGGCGCCCATGTGCGGCACATCCGTATCATCACCGAGCTGCTGCTCCGCCGTCTGTTGGAGATCAGCAGCAGATACTCTATCACTGCGGAACAGCAGGATATGATCCCGCTGGCTTCTGCCCTGCACGACATCGGAAAAATCGGCATTGACGAAAAGGTCCTCAATAAGCCCGGCAAACTGACCCCGGAGGAATTCGAGGTCATGAAGACCCACAGTATGCTGGGAGCCAAGATGCTGCATGATCTGGATAATTTTGCAGAGCAGCCGCTGCTGCAAACGGCCTACGAGATCGCCCGCTGGCACCACGAACGCTGGGATGGGCGCGGCTACCCGGATGGACTGAAGGGCGATGAGATCCCCATCAGCGCACAACTGGTCTCGCTGGCTGATGTGTACGATGCTCTGACCAGCGAACGCTGCTACAAAAAAGCCTTCTCCCACGAAAAAGCCGTGCAGATGATCCTGAACGGCGAGTGCGGAGCGTTCAACCCGCTGCTGCTGCAGTGCCTGACGGATATTCAGGCTGACCTGAAAGAAGAATTACAGCAGCACAACTGAGCAATGGATGCAATAAAACAGGAGAACAAAAGCCCAAATGAAACACAGAATCTCACGCCGTGCATTTCTGCGCGGCTGCACGCTGCTGGCGGCATCTGCTGCCGTCGGCAGTCTGACTTCCTGCGGCGGAACGAACGCGAAGGACAGCAGTCTTCCGCAGCTCATTGTGGGAAGTGATACCTATCCGCCCTATATTTATCTGAACAATGACGGCGTTCCCGCCGGGATCGACGTGGAGATCGCCACCGAAGCCTTCCGCCGTATGGGATATGCTGCCCAGTTTGAACCGATCGATTGGGAGCAAAAAACAGATCTGGTGGAAAGCGGTACCATCGACTGCATCTGGGGCTGCTTTTCCATGGATGGGCGCGAGGAGGTATACCGCTGGGCGGGACCCTACATGGTGAGCCGTCAGGTGGCTGCGGTAGATGCCGACAGCAGCATCCGGACACTCGGCGACCTTGCCGGAAAGACCATCGCCGTACAGAGCACCGGCAAGCCGGAGGAGATCTTTCTCAGCGGCTCCGACCCGCGCATCCCGCAGACCGTCGAGGTGTTCAGCACCGAAGACCGCAGCGTGCAGTATGCGATGCTGGCCTGCGGCTATGTGGATGCCATCGCTGCCCATGAGACGGCCATCCTGCAATACATGAAGGACAATTCCGTGGAGTTCCGCATCCTCGAAGAACCGCTGCTGGTCACCGGGCTGGGCATCGCCTTTGCCAAAAACGACAGCCGCGGGCTGGACACCCAGCTGAACGCTGTTCTTGCGCAGATGCGCACAGACGGCTCACTGGAGCAGATCCTTGGCAAGTATCTTGAACACGCTTCGCAGTATCTGGAGGTGGACACCATTGGCACGTAAAAACAAAACCATCTCAGATACCTGGAGATGGGGGCTCTATCTGATCATCGGCGTGCTTTTTATGGCCGGCGTCGTTTTTTTCTCAAGTTGGCAGGCACTGCGTGCAACGGAGGCTCGTTTCTGCCAGATCCTTGATTTTGTCAAATCCCAGTCCACCAGCTTTGAAAAGTACAACGATACGATTGTGGCCAAAGCGCTCCGCCGCGCGGCGGTATCGGTGCATCAGCTGGCACAGGACCCTGCGCTCGACCTTTCCGACCCGCAATGCCTGAACAGGCAGGCAGAGCTGCTCTGGCTCACAGGTATTTCGGTTCTGTCTCCGGACGGTACGCTCCTGTGCGAATCCACAACGAACGGCATCGGCTATGCCCGGTTTGGGTCGCAGCTCAATACGGTTCTGGACGTTTTCTCTTACCCGCAAAAAACCTATCTGAAGCGGGTCCAGCTGGAGGATGGGTCTGCCGTGGATGTTGCGGCACACCGGGCAGAAAGCAAAGAGGTCATCCTGCTTGCCTACCGCTATACCCCGGCAGAATTTGTAGAAGGAACGGCCTTGTCCATCCAGAGCGTACTGGACGGCTACTCGGTTGAGACCAGCGGCACATTGTTCATCGTGCAGAACAATCAGGTCATTGCCTCCAACCGCCCGGAGCTCATCGGGCAGGATGCTGCGGACAGTCCGCCGGTGCGGGAGATCCGCAAAGCCGGGGCTGCCAAAACGCTGACCCATACCCACGATTGGAACGGCTCCGGCTGCTATGTTGGAATGTACTGCCACGGAAGGTCTTTCGATCTCTACGCGTATACGGATGAAAGATCCGTCTTTCGTGAATCGTTTCCGTTGATTTTGATGGCGCTGGCCGGTTACATCCTGCTTGTAATGGTCCTTCGGGTGCTGCGCAGACGCTCCGTGCAGGAGATGGAGCAGCAGAAGAAAGAGCAGGAGAAGAAGTATCAGGCTCAGCTGGAGGAACAGAACCGCAAACTGGAGATCGCACTCCAGCACGAGGGTGCGGCAAACCGTGCCAAGCGGGAGTTCCTGTTCAATATGAGCCACGATATTCGCACCCCCATGAACGCCATCATCGGCTTCACCTCGCTGGCTGCGACCCATATTGATAATAAGGAGCAGGTGCTGGACTACCTGAAAAAGATCTCTACCTCCAGCCAGCATCTGCTTTCCCTCATCAATGATGTGCTGGATATGAGCCGCATCGAGAGCGGAAAAGTAAAAATTGAAGAAAAAGCGGTGCATCTGCCGGACCTCGTCCACGGTGTGCGCTCCATCATCCAACCCGATGTTTCGGCAAAGCGGCTGTCGCTTTTCATCGATACCATGGACGTGGAGAACGAGGACATCATCACCGACCCGCTGCGGCTGAACCAGATCTTGCTGAACATTTTGTCCAACGCCATCAAGTTCACTCCCACAGGCGGTACGATCAGCATCCGCATTGCCCAGAAGAACGGTGCGCCCAAGGGCCGTGGCTGCTATGAGTTCCGCATCAAGGACAATGGCATTGGTATGAGCGAAGAGTTCCAGAAGCACATCTTTGAGGCGTTCAGCCGGGAGGAAAGCTCCACCGTCAGCGGCATTCAGGGTACCGGCCTGGGCATGTCCATCACCAAGAACATTGTGGATATGATGGGCGGCACCATTGCGATCGAAAGTGAACCGGGCAAGGGCAGCGAATTCATCGTAGATCTCTGCTTCGCACTCAGCGGACAAAAGGTGGAGCCCAAGCAGCTCCCGCAGTTGGAAGGGCTGCGCGCATTGGTAGCAGACGACGATACCGACACCTGCCTGAGCGTCAGCACCATGCTGTCCAAGATCGGGATGCGGCCGGAGTGGACGATCTCCGGCCGGGAAGCGGTGATCCGCACCCGATACGCCATGGAGCAGGGCGACGAATTCAGCGTCTACATCATCGACTGGCTCATCCCCGATATGAACGGCATCGAGGTCGTGCGGCAGATCCGCAGGGTGATCGGGAAAAGCTGCCCTATCATCATTCTGACGGCCTACGATTGGACGGATATTGAAGAGGAAGCCCGCGCTGCCGGAGTGACCGCCTTCTGCGAAAAGCCGCTGTTCCTTTCCGAACTGCACAGAGTGCTGGCAGAACCGTACGGTGCAGAGCCTGCCTGTAAGCCAGCGCAGCCAGCTGCCGCCGAGCTCAAGGGAAAGAAGCTTTTGCTGGTGGAGGACAATGCCTTGAACCGCGAGCTCGCACTGGAGATCCTGAAGGAAGCGGGCTTTGCGGTAGACACTGCTGAGGATGGCGAGATCGCCGTCCAGAAGATGAAGCAGGCGGCCCCCGGGCAGTACGATTTGATCTTAATGGACATCCAGATGCCCAAGATGGACGGTTACGAGGCGACGCGGCAGATCCGCGCCCTGCCGGATGCTGCAAAGGCAGGCATTCCCATCTTTGCAATGACGGCAAACGCCTTTGAAGAAGACCGTCAGAATGCATTGAAGGCCGGTATGGACGGCCACATTGCAAAGCCGCTGGATATTCCGCATCTGCTGCAGGTCCTCGCAGATGTACTGAAATCATAACGGCTGCCAGCCGACAAAAGCAAAAGCACCCGCAGCAGGCTTCGCAGAGGCTCTTGACCTCTGGAAGCGAATGCTGCGGGTGCTTTATTTATTTTCTGTCTGACAGGCGTTTGGCTCACAAAATTTTGCGCAGCTCCTGCACAAGGTCGCCGATCACGATGGGCTTGGACAAAAAGCCGTTCATGCCGCTTTCCAATGCGTTGCGGCGGTCCTCGTCGAAGGCGTTGGCAGTCATGGCAAGGATGGGGAGCTTTGCCCTGACAGGGTCATCCAGTGCGCGGATCTTCCGGGTGGCGGTGTAGCCGTCCATCACCGGCATCTGCACATCCATCAGCACCAGATCATAGCTGCCCGGCGCTGCGGTGCTCACCTTTTCCACCGCCACTTCACCGTTTTCCGCCGTATCGACCCGGAAGCCGTACTCGCGCAGGATCTCCTGTGCGATCTCGCGGTTCAGCTCGTTGTCCTCTACCAGCAGGATGTGTCTGTCCTGGAAGTCGGCGTTCTTTTCCGGCAGAAGCTCCTGCGACGCATCTGTCAGCTTCTGGCCGAGAGCGCTCATCAGGGTCTCGCGCAGGTCAGACAAGAACATGGGCTTGGAGCAGAAGGCAGTCACACCGGCGGCCTTTGCCTCCACCTCAATGTCAGACCAGTCGTAGGCCGTCAGGATGATGATGGGGGTATCGTCGTTCAGGCTGCGTATCTGGCGGGTGACCTCGATGCCGTTCATATCCGGCAGCCGCCAGTCGATGATATAGGCGTGGTAGACATCGCTCATCTCGATGGACTGCCGCGCGCGCAGCACCGCTTCCTTGCCGGAAAGGGTCCACTCCGCGCGCATTCCCACCTTGACCAGCATCTTTGTCACGCTGTCGCAGGTGTTGAAATCGTCGTCCACCACCAGAGCCTTCAGGCCTTCCAGCTCGGTGATCTTTTCCACCGGGCGGTGCTCTGCCTGCACCCGCAGCGGCACACGAATGATAAACTCGCTGCCCTTGCCCTGCGCTGTCTGCACCTCGATGGTGCCGCCCATCATATCCACGATGTTTTTGGTGATGGCCATGCCAAGGCCGGTTCCTTGGATACGGCTGACCGTGGAGGTGCGCTCCCGCTCAAACGGCTCAAAGATTTTTTTGGCAAATTCCGGGCTCATGCCGATGCCGTTATCCTTGATGCGGAACTCGTACTGCCCGCAGCCGCGCACCTGCCCGGCAAGCTGGCGCACCCGCACCGAGACCGTGCCGCCCGCCGGGGTAAACTTGATGGCGTTGGACAGCAGGTTCAGCAGGATCTGGTTCAGCCGGGTCTTATCGCAGTAGACATCCTCGTCGGTCACATCCATCGCGTCCATATAAAGCTCCAGCTGTTTTGCGTAGATCTGCCCGCTGACGATGGTTTTCAGATCGTGCAGCACCTCCGAAAGGTTGACTTCCACCTCTTCCAGATGGAGCTTTCCGCTTTCGATGCGGCTCATATCCAGCACATCGTTGATGAGCGAGAGCAGATGGTTGCTGGAAGCAAGGGTCTTGGTCAGATAATCCTTCACCCGCTCCTTGTCGTCGATATTGCTGATCGCCAGTGTGGTAAAGCCGATGATGGCGTTCATGGGGGTGCGGATGTCGTGGGACATATTGGAAAGGAAGGTGCTCTTGGCGCGGTTGGCAGTCTCGGCGGCGGCAACGGCATCCGAAAGCGCCTGATTCACCTGTTTGTCGGCGGTGCGGTCGGACATGACAAGGATGTATTTGGTCCTGCCCTCCACCTCGCTGCCTATGGCGATGTTATGGAACCAGCGGCGCTCTTTGGTTTCCAGATGCTCAAACTCGAGATCCCATTCCCGCTGCTGCCCGCTGAGAAGCCCATCCAGAAAGCTTTTGCCCTGCTCCGGGGCGCCCAGCTTGTCCAGAGCGAAGGCATTTTGCCGGACTTCTCTCCACGGGATGCCCAGCAGCCGCTCAATGTTCGGGCTGACATAATCCACCTTGGAGGTCTCTGCGTCCAGCATCAGGAAAACGTCGTCCACGTTCAGCGAGAGCTTCTGGAACAATTCATCCCGGTACAGGAGCTTGGTGTTCTTCTGGCGCAGTGCGGCATGGCTTCTGCGCACAATGAGCAGAATGACCAGCACCGCAAGACCTGCGGCGATGCCTGCTACGATCTGTATCGTATGGAACCACAGCTTATCCAGATTGGCATTGACGATTTTGACCGGGACAAGCCCCACCATCGTCCAGCTCTGGACTGCTGTGCCCTCGTAAACCAGATAATAGCTGATGTCGCCCAGTTTGACCTTCATGTTTCCGCTGCTGCCCTGTGCAAAGGCATTGGACAGATCCAGGATCTGCGCCTCGGAAAGATCGGAATGGTCGCGCAGCATCGCAATGAAATTGTAAATGGTCTCCTTGCGGTTTACAGAATTGTCGATGACCACCCGCCCATCCGAGTAGATGACATAGTTGCTGGCATTGCCCTCAAAGGCAGAGCTGTCCAGCAATCTAAGCACTGCATCATTATAATAAGAGATGGCAATGGCATCGTAGGCAAAGCCCCGGTAGCTGCCCTGCGTTTCGGGACAGATGAACGCAAGCATCTGGGGTTTGCCGGGCAGCGCCGTGTTCACGACGACATCCTCATCGTGAGCGAGCCTTTCGTCCAGATTGGTCTGCAGGCCAAGATAGCCGGTCTCCCCGGTCACGGTCATGTAGTTGCCGTCATAGGTAAGAAAGTAGAATTCGGCAAACCCAGCCTCCTGCTGTGCCGCCCCGATATACGCCTGTATTTCGGCCTCATCCGAGGTACTTTCCAGAAAGCCGTTGTACAGATGCAGATAGGTCAGGTTCTTGCGCACCATCTCTTTCAGCATATTATTGGATTTATGCAGCACCTCTTCCAGATGCGAGGTACTTTCCTGATAGATGGTCTGGGACACAAACGAGATGTACTGAACGCTGAAACCTGCTATCAGCAAGACCAGAAGAAGGATGGCAGCAACAGGGAGCCATTTTTGCCGGGGATGGCAGTTTCGTTTGGATTCGTGCTTTTCGTCTTCCATCCCGCTCACCTCAGTGTCATGTAGTTTTCAGGCTCTGCAAGCGCTGCGCCGCCGCCGGAGACATGATCGCGCCATCTGTTTTTTACCCATGTATCTCCGTCCAAAGACGTGCCACTTCCGCTCGCAAGCAGCGCTTCCATCTGATTTTCCGCTGCCAGACAGGTCACGGTAACGGTGTCGTCGTCCCGGAGCGGCTGTCCGTTCCGGGTGATGCCGGTCAGAGTATAGCTGCCGCCTGCCTCTTTGACCTCCACGGCAATGCCGCTGACCACCGGCAGAGAACCGCGGTTGAAGGGCACAAACCCGCCCTCGCAGCCCTCCACAAAGGCGCGGACGGTCTCCTTCAGCTCTGCGCCGGTCATGGTGCGCTGGCGGGACATCAGACCGTTGGGCATGATCATGGAAGCGGCCATTTTCTTGTTATAATCTGCCTGCAGCACACTGCCGGTAAAGCTGTTTGCGGTGGCAAGCAGCACATCGGTGCCATAAACGCCCCGCAGCGTGTTCGCCATAACGGAGAAGGAGGCGCTGCCGCCGTTTGCGTGGAAGACATTGGAATAGCTCTTCCCGGAGGTCAGCACGATCTCGTCATCGGCAGGCGTTTCTTCGGCAAGAAGCCGGGCATTGAACGCACGATAAGCCTGCTGTGCCGTGTACTCGCCCGCGATCATTTTGGAGACAACGTCCTTGGAGACGGCAAAGAAATCGTTGGAGGCGATGCGGATATACATGTGGTTTTCTTCCACCACATCGCGCACCTCCTTCATGTACTCGGTCAGGCGCAGGGGGACGTTCTGGCTGTAGCTCAGCAGGTCCTGCCCGTCGGCAACGATGCGGCTCTGCGCCTCCTCGGAGAGCATGACGTTCAGCACCTTCATGGCTTTTTCGCGGCGCGCGGTGTCCTGCTCCAGATCGCGGTTCAACGCCACCTGGAAATAGGGGGTGGTCATGATCCACTTTTCGCCGTTCTGGCTGAAGAAGGGCAGGAAGATCGTGTCGATGCCCTCATCCTGAAACATCTTGACACCGGCAGAGCTGCCAAAGTACATGGCAACTTCTCCGTTCCGGAACATCCCGGTCACATCGTCGTAATTCAACGCAAGATCGTCTGCCGTGAGGTGGGTATCCTGAATGAACTGCACCATCCGCTCAAACGCCCCCGGCCACACGGTGTCGTCCAGACCCACCCGTTCGGTGCTGGCAGGGTCGCTGTAAGCAGTGCGCCACTTGCGCCCATCAGTCGTGGTAAGCTCGGCAGCGGAAAGCCCCTGCAGCGTTTCCATGCAGGTGTAGTCGTAGGTATAATCGGCGGTAAAGCCGCGGATGCCCACCTTCTCAAACGCCTGACAGGCCGAAACGAAGCTCTCGTAATCGGTGGGCAGAGGAATATCGTACTGCTCAAAAAGGCTGCGGTTGACCACAAAGCCGTGGGCATCCGCGCAGACCGGCAGCCAGTTCACGCTGCCGTCCTCGTTTTTGAAGCTGTTGAGGTAGGTGTTGTAGACAGCGCCCGCTTCGTTGGTCAAGGCAAGGTTCATCAGGCTGTCCTTCAAGGGAGCCGCATCGTGCAGCGAGAAGCGGCAGCAGGTGATAATATCCGGCAGACCGCCGTTCTCCTGCAAAAACTTGTAAAAATCCAAATCGTTGTTGCCTACGATGAATTCAATATTTACATCCGGCAGCTGGGACTGGATATAGGGTGCATAGTTCTCGTACAGGCTGGTACTCCACAGATACACCTGAATGGTCTGAGCATCCTCCTGCTTTTCCACATTTTCGGCGGTTTTTGTTCCGCATCCGGCCAGCAGAGAGACCGCCATCACCAGTGCCATAAGCACGGAAAACAGGCGGTGCAATGTTCTTTTGTTCATCAAATCGTTCCCCTCACAACTCTTGGGCAGCTGCCGTTCTGCGATCCCGAATACCACAAAAAGGCATAGGCACAGCATGACAGAACTATAGGATTATTTTACCACCGCCATGATGGATTTTCAATAAAATTTCATATATTGATTCATAAAAGCAGCGCGTGTCCGATTTCTTTGCGCCAGTCGATGCAGCTTTTTTGAACAGTATATATACCAACATATACAGTATGTATGTGTAACATTATAACAGAAGCATTTCAAGGGTTTATGCTTGTAAATCCTGCTTATTTTCTATTATTATCACTTGATAAAAAGGCAGCTTTGGCCAGTTGGGTTATTTTGCTCCCCGTGGCCCGAGCAGGCCCTGCGGGCCAACATCCACTGCCAGATCTCGCTGGCTCTCAACCGCATCTACACCGAGTGGTACCCCAGCAAGGGCTACAGTTTCAACATCACCAACTCCACCAGCTACGACCAATATTACGTCCATGGCCGGACGGTGTTCGACGTCATGGTGCGGCTGACGGACGACATCTTCAACACCTATATCCGCAAGACCGGCACCGTGAACCCCTACTACGCCGAGTACTGCGACGGAAAATCCGTCACCTGCCCTGGCCTCAAGCAGTGGGGGACCGTCACGCTGGCCAATCAGGGCCGCAGCGCACTGAGCATCCTCAAATACTACTACGGCAGCAACATCGAGATCATCCGCACCAACAACATCCAGTCCATCCCCCAGAGCTACCCCGGGAGCCCTCTGCGACAGGGCAGCACCGGAGCGGCGGTGTTCACCCTGCAGCGGCAGCTCAACCGCATCACCAAAGACTATCCCTTCCTCGGCCTGCTGACGGTGGACGGCATCTTCGGCCGCAAGATGACCGAGACGGTCAAAAAGTTCCAAAAGCAGTTCAACCTCACCGCCGACGGCGTGGTGGGCCGCAGCACCTGGTATAAGATCAGCTATATCTACGTCTCGGTGAAGGACCTCGCCGAGCTGACCAGTGAAGGCGAGACATTCACCGGCACCCTCCCGGACGGCCCATGGAGCTTCGGCAGCAGCGTCCTCAAACAGGGCTCCACCGGCAGCGAGGTAGAGCAGATGCAGTTCTGGCTGAGTACGCTGGCTCAGTATGAGAGCAGCATCCCCTCTGTCACAGTGGACGGCGTCTACGGCAGCGGCACAGCGGCGGCTGTCCGGGCGTTCCAGCGGCGCTACGGCCTGACGGTGGACGGCATCGTAGGCCTCACCACATGGACCGAACTGTACGACCAGTTCCGCAGCATCCAGTCCGACAACGGCACCCCCAACGCCTACCCCGGCACTGCCCTGCGCCAGGGCAGCAGCGGCCAGAACGTCCGGCTGGTGCAGTTCTGGCTGAAGATCGCACGGACGGTCTATTCCAGTCTCAACAACATCACCGTGGACGGCATCTTCGGCTCGTCTACCGCAGCGGCCGTGCGGCGGTTCCAGACCTACTTCGGCCTCACCAGCGACGGCGTCGTGGGCCGGACGACATGGAACAAGCTCTACGAAGTCTACAACGACATCGCCAACCGCCTGCTTTCGCCCAGCCTGCGGCCCGGCGAGTACCCGGGCGTGCTGCGCAATGGCTCCACCGGCACCGCCGTCCGGGAGCTGCAATTCTACCTCTACCTCATGAGCGCCTACCAGAGCAGCATCCCCTCTGTCTCCATTGATGGCCGTTTCGGCGCGGCCACTGAGGCCGCCGTGCGGGCCTACCAGCGGTTCGCCGGGCTGACGGTGGATGGGATCGTAGGCCGGAAGACATGGGATTCGCTCTACGGCAAAGCGTCGGCCCTCCGCTCGTCCGGGCCGGTGGTCACCCTCAAGCGTCTCCCCTACCCCGGCACGCCGCTCACCGTCGGCACCGACAGCAGCGCCGTGCTCTACTACACCCTGCTTTTGCAGCGCATCGCCTACTACTACGACAGTGTAGCGTCCCCCGCGCTTTCCAGCCAGTACACACAGGAGACCGCGGACGCCACCGCCAGCGCGCAGGAGCTTCTGGGCCTGCCCGCCACCGGCGTGGCAGACGCCGAAACGTGGACAGCAGTGGAAGCCCTGAGCTTACAGCTGGCGACCTTCACCCCCAACCCCGACCGGCATCCCGAGCAGGGGCCGGATTACCCGGACCGGGCCATGAAGGAGGGCAGCGCAGGGCCTGACGTCAGCCTCATCGAGGGCTGGCTCAATGACCGCTCCCAGCTCTACTGCGAGGAGAACTACGTCGCCGACAACGCTGTCTTCGGCCCGGAGGACACCGCCGCCGTAAAAGACACGCAGCGCCGGGCCAACCTTGAGCCAAACGGCGTCGTGGACCGGCC
>OMEQ01000558.1_pt1 | contig 23277 bp, 24 predicted proteins | sample 1645451 | NCBI WGS metagenome assembly OMEQ01 (sample SAMEA103958142, study PRJEB25191) | human gut metagenome | biome: human-associated habitat [ENVO:00009003]; feature: intestine environment [ENVO:2100002]; material: feces | place: Germany | collected 2013/2015
TATTATAAAGAGGATTTTTTTGTGCTAAAAGATAGAGAAGGGAATGTAATGGGAATAACATCTATATCCAATAATCACCCAGAAACGGATATATTAGAAATTACAACATTGTTAGTTCCAGAAGATATATTAGAACCAGTACTTATAGGGTGTGAACAACTTTTGAAGAGTTTGTATCCCTTTACTATTTCTAAGTTAAGGATTAAAACGATAGGTTCAGATTTAGAAATGTTGGAAAAACCGTTCTTTAATTGTGGGTTTAAAAAAGTTTCACAGTTAATAGATGAGTATGGAAAAGGAAATGACTTAATTATTTATGATTGGACAGTATGAGCATTAGAGAGGTATATATATGAATAGAAATATAGACTTTACAGTAGGACCATATCAGTTAGCTTTGGATATAACAAATAAATGTAATTTAAGATGTTTACATTGTTACAATGCTAGTGGTGAAAACAAAGTAATGGAGCATGAATTATCTGATGATGAGGTGCTTAAATTTGTTAAAGATATCCTGCCTATGAAATTGTTAAATTTTTGTTTTTGCGGCGGTGAAACATTATTGAGAAAAGAACTTATCTGCAAATGTATAAAAATGTTAAGTAATTGCGGAGTCAGGACAGCAATAGTAACCAATGGTATTTTGGCATCAGAAAGTGTTATACGAGATTTATATCATTCAGGATTGAACAGCATACAGTTTAGCGTAGATGGTGCTAAATCGGAGAGCCATGATAAATTAAGAAATAAGGCAGGCGTTTATGACAGCGTGTTTAGAGCTATAAATATTGTCAGAAAATATGACATGGAAATGTCGATTGCATTTACACCGACGTCATTTAACATAGAGGAGTTGGAAGAATTACATACAAAATTAGAGTCCATGTCTTTTAATAATAAAATTGAGTTGCGTGTACAACCGCTTATGCCATTAGGACGTGGTAATAGAAATATAGCGAATATTTGTCCTACAGATATTCAATACAGAAAATTGGTAAACACAATTAATACGATTAATGCAAGTAATCCAACTATTAAAATTGCATGGGGTGATCCTGTCGATCATTTAATACGCTTTCCGGAACATACAGAACTACCGATGTATTATATAAGTATTCGTGCAAATGGGGATATTGTGACAAGCCCCTATTTGCCATTGGTTGTTGGGAATATCAGAAATCATAGTATTGAAGAGTACTGGAATGGTGGTTTATACGAATTATGGAAGAAAAAAATACCTTGTTATATGGCATCATTTGTTAAATCGGTTAGAGATATGGGGGAAATCACAGAAAAATTCCCTGCTACGTTCATGGATGATATTTATATTGATATGTTAGAAAAAGATTTGGATAATTTGAGTCTTTTACCCAATAATTGAAATATATGATAGAGTGTTTTATCATACGGTAGTATTTTGATAAAACAAATATTTATGAAAGGAGGGAACCGTATGGGCGAGGATATGAACGGATATCAGCCACCGGTAGTTGAAGGTTTGGATGGTGATGATAGTAGTGGAGTTTCAACTTATGGCACAGAGTGGGTGTGGGAAACATATTATGTTACCTATGTAAATGGGGCTGTAGCTGGCGATACGGTTATCATTACAATTAATATTTAAGCCTAAATTATGGTAGCGCTGAGGATTTTAGTATTCAAAAATACTAAAATCCTCTCTTAAATTATTTAAAGAGGCATTTTAATGGTGGAAGATATTATTTTGGGATTGGAAAGAATTAAAAAATAGCATAATAAAATAAAAGTTTTCTTCCCGTGATTTGCAGTATATCGAGTTCCCTACAAGAAGAATTATAAAAAAAGAAGTCGCTTAAGCCAATGTTTTCATAACGTTTTGTGCCTTGAGCGAAACGAAAGGAATGGAAATATTTATGAAAGTTTTAATAGTGGCATTACCACAAAAAGTAAGTAAAAATCAATTTGAACCATTAGAGTTAGCACCGATGGCAATTTATCTTTTGGCTTCTATATTAATGCAAAATAAACATGAAGTAAGTATAATTGATCCTTGCGAATTTGCTCAGTATGAATACAAGGGGGACATAGAAGAATTGTGCGCTCAGTATATAATGAAGAAAATTTCTAGTAAAGACATACAGTTGGTTGCGTTTTCAGTCAATTCTTTTAATTGGTCTAATACAAGGGTTATTATTCAACGAGTAGCGGATAATTTTCCAGAAATTAAAATAGCATTAGGTGGGTTGCATCCATCAATATTTGATAAACATGTTTTAGAAGTATCAGATGCCCATATAGTTATGCGTGGTGAGGGCGAAAAAATTATTGTGAATTTATGCGATGCTCTTGAGCATAATATGACATTGGAGAGTATTAAAGGTATTACTTATAAACTTAATGGTAATGTGTTACGAAATGAAGATGAGATAGATTTGACAGTAGAAGAAATGGAAAATACACCGTATCCAGCATACGAATTATTACCATCATCCAATCCATATACACAGTTGCCGGTAGAAACTTCTAGAGGGTGCCGTTTTAGTTGTGCTTTTTGTTCCATACCTCATAGGAGAAACTGGAGAGGGTTATCTGTTGATCAGGTAATTAATCGTGTTAGGCATGCACTGCAGTTTAAAGGTAACATAAATAGAGGAACTAGATTATTATTCGTAGATGATTGTTTTACGGCAAATGGAAAAAGAGCTATTGGTGTTTTTAAAAAGTTGCATCGTTTGTATGGTTATACTGAAAAAGTATTTATCGAAGCAAGAGTCACTGATATACTAAAGAATGAAATATTGCAGAATATACCATTGCAAATGATTTCATCTATGCAAATAGGTGTAGAATGTGGGTATAATGAAGGATTGAAAAAAATAAGAAAAGGATTAACTGTAGAGCAGCTTTTTAGCGCTTTAGAAATTTTAAAACAATATCATTTTGATAAACATTGTTTTCTCTCTTTTATTATAGGATTTCCATGGGAAACTATGGAAATGATTAATAAAACGCTAGATACGATTGAATTGATATGTACAAAGTATAAAATAGTGTGTAATTTGAATTGGTTGTTATTATTACCTTCGGATTTATGGTGGGAAAAGGAACGTTTCAATATACACATTAAAGAAGATATGTTTGATAATTTATTATGGTATTCAAATAGTGATTATTTCTTTACAACACATCCACTAATTAGTATGGAGGACATTATACAGGTTGAGAAGCGAATAGGGGCAATGCAAAGTCAAGGAGGAACTGTAGCATATAGAAGAAGAATAGGATATGAGGAAGATTATATAGAACCATCATCATATAGAAAATAAGGTAGAATTTTTTATATTAAGCTTTTATTTAGAGCCTAGAATTCTTAGGAATAATTTCATGTTTTTGTGGATTAGAGAGGTAAATAGTGGAATAGAAATTATAAAAATTACGGAGACGATAACTAAATATTTATAGAGATACTCAATAATTAAAAAATATCATGTTCAATACTTGTTGTTTGTGGCGATAAAGATAAGATAAATAAAACAGTTTATTTAGAATTGCAGTAGTAGATAGAAGATAGAATACTCATGTACAGTAAAGAATTAAGTAATCGAAAATAAAAGATAGACAGCCAGTTATACACATTTCCACAATGTTGATTACTACGAAATCCATCTTTTTATTCCACTGATTTGAAAAAATTGAAAAAATAACTTGACTATAAACCTTATTGATACCTTATATTTCAAGGAAACTAATAATTTGACAAGGAGGACATGACATGGAAGTTTTAGTGCAAACCAATAATCTCACGAAATGGTATGGAAAACATAAGGTTATAAACAATTTGAATTTATCAGTCAAAAAGGGAGAAATTTATGGTCTGATAGGACGAAACGGGGCAGGGAAAACTACGATTTTAAGGTTGATTAGTGGGTTGTCATACCCCACAGAAGGAAATATATATTTATTTGAGAAAAATAATCATGATATGATTTATATGCAGAATCGTGTAGGGATATTGATTGAAAGTTTGGGAATTTACCCGAATATGAGTGCGCAAGAGAATTTAAAATTGAAATGTTTGGCAAAGGGTATTTCAAGTAAAAGATATATTACAGAGCTTTTAGAAAGTGTAGGATTGTCAACTGTCGACAATAAAAAAGTCAAACATTTTTCTGTAGGAATGAAACAACGGTTAGGTATTGCGTTAGCCTTGATAGGAGATCCGGAATTAGTTCTTTTAGACGAACCTATCAATGGTCTTGACCCGCAAGGCATGGCTGAAATTCGGAAAATGATTATCAAGTTAAACAAAGAAAGAAGTATAACATTTATAATATCTAGCCATATTTTAGGGGAACTATCTAAAATTGCTACTAGTTATGGAATTATTGAAAAAGGTGAATTGAAAAGGCAGATTTTAAAAACCGAATTGACAGAAGATATAGAGGAATATTATTTTAGCTTAACAGGAGGTGCTTCTAATGACTGAGATAATAAAAATGGATTTATATCGTTTCTTTCGTTCTGCGTCTACATGGATTATCTTATTTGTTGATATTTTGCTTGCATTTTTTAGCGTTATATTGGTTTCTACTAATACGTCAATTTTAATTTATTCCAATGCAGGAGAACTACTTGCAGCACAAATGAATGGCGGTATGATTATGCTATTATGTTCCCTAGCGGTTCTTATATTTGTTAGTGCCAAGTATAAGAATGGTTTTATAAAAAATATTGCAAATCAACTTCCCTGGCGTGAAATGTTGGTTTTTTCAGAGATTATAGTAGTATTTGTTGTTTGTGCTTTGCATTTTTTTATATATTCATTTTGTACGATTATCGCAGGGGCAATCTTTTTGGGAAATATGTTTATGGACTTTTCCTTTTTTGCTATAATGAAATTGTTGATAGTGCAGTTTATTTTACATTGGGGGTTTTGTTGTTTAGTTTTACTTTTTTATATGCTAACCAATAGCATAACTTTTACTGTGGTAACTGGGTTTTTAATCTCATTTAAGATTTTAAATGTTTTATATATGCTTATTGAAAGGGTTACAGATTTCAATATAAGCCAATTTATGTTAGATTCCAATATCTTTCAGATTGGAATGTACTCTTTAAAACCAATATATACAAGGGCTACCATTGTAGGATTGATTTTTCTTTTAGCCGAAATTGTTTTATTATGTATGGTTATGCACAAAAAAGAAATTAAATAGATTTCCAGAATAAGGAGGTAGGCGTTATGACGATAAAAGAAGTTGAAGAACGGACAGGATTAACACGCTCCAACATACGCTTTTATGAAAAAGAAAAGCTTATAGAACCGTTACGAAATGATAAAAATGGATATAGAGATTATTCTGAAAAAGATGTTGAAAACATTAAAAAAATTGCTTATTTGCGTACTTTGGAAATTTCTGTTGAAGATATCCGCAATATTATATCTGATAAAGTACCGTTGGCAAAAGTTATAGAGAAACAAACTACAACAATTCAAACACAAATAGAGGGATTAAATAAAGCAAAAACCATGTGTGAAAGAATACTTGAATCTGGAAATATCAGTTTTGATGAATTACAGGTTGAGAAATATGTAGCAGATTTGGATACTTATTGGAGCGATAATAAACCTGTTTTCAAATTGGATTCAGTTAGCTTCCTGTATATTTGGGGCAGTCTTATTATATGGGCAATTATTACATCATTATGTTTGATAATAGGAATATTATCATATGCAAAATTACCATCTGAAATTCCTGTTCAATGGGATAATGGAATAGCAACTTCGATTGTAGATAAAAGATTTATTTTTGCATATCCGTTAGCCTGCATCTGCATCCATATTTTGTTAAGACCAGTTATTTATGTGAAATATCTAATGAACTACATCTACGGAGAGCTCATAACGGAGTATTTGGCAAATTATTTATGTTTTATTGCGTTGTCAGTAGAAGTATTTTCTATAATGTTTGTACATGGATTGATAAAAAGTATAGTTGTTGTTCTTTTGATAGATACAGTTGTGCTTATTGGAATATTGATTGCTGGAATCACTAAAATAAGTTTGGTTCGTAATCCAGCATTCAAATAGTAATAGCAAAAAGTTTTGTCATTCTTTGAATAATAAATGTAAGCATAAACGTAAGCACCAAATATTCCTGTGGATTTTCAAATCCTTAGATTTCCCCTATAATTTTAGCCGATAGATTCTTAGACTATTTCACTACAATTATTAAAAAATATAATATTGTATTGCTACTGCTTCCTATTGGAAGCATGTATGTCGTATATAATATTTTCATATTGAATGCGGATATGAACAACAAGCAATACATCAATGAGGCAGTAATAAGCTCTCTTATTCTTCTGTTCATAAATATCATTATGTTTAGCCTGTATTCGAGATTATCTAAGGAAAAAGAACTTCAGAGATATAATACTGTCTATGCCCAGCAGCTGGAATTATGCACGCAACACATGAAAGAGAAAGAAACGGTTGCAATAATTTCTGAGGCACTATTGGTGTGGAAGATGAATCCAGCGGGAAATATCAATTGCCCTGTAGATGAAGGGAAAGCGAAAGCAAAGATTTTTTTTCATTAAGGATAAAAAGGATTTTGGTGGCTATATGCGTAGGTGAATTGTTCGTATATTTGTTAAATTGGAATGAGATTCTATACCTTGCTTGTCATATTTATTTCTATGATTTTTGGTATGACAAGAAATAAAACAGATTGTAAAGGAAATAACAATGGGGATTTTGTTGATATGTGAAGATGATGCAGTATATCATCAAACATTGCGTGTTCTTGATGGACAAGCCAATCTTATTCGAAAATTATTTAAAGATATGAAAGCGTATAACGATGATATGCCTTATGACATCTTAATAGTAGATTTCAATCAAGTAAAGGTAGATGAAAAAGATTATAAGACGCTTTTGGAACTCAAGTTCAAGAACAATATTCCTATGCTGGCAATTCTTGAAAAGAGTAGCATCCTGGATCAATTTGAAGTATTGTCTTTGGGTGCGTTGGATTACCTTGAACGACCAGTAGATGATGCAGCATACCTGACAAAACGAAATCACATTTACAAATGGAAATGGTATTACGATAGGAAGAAACAGAAAAGGGATTGATTCTCAGAATGGCAATGTCACTAAGTTAAGATTAAATTGCGACAAAGCGATTGTAAAAAGGTTGGAGGTTTTTTTCTTCAGTATTTTTTGTACTTCAAGAGCAACACAAATAGACAGATGTGCATCGGTCTAATGAATTAATGAAAAAAGGAGAAAAATATTACGCACTAGTACAGAACCTTTAATAAATGGCGAAATTTTAATATAGTGTAACAAGAGAGATTAAGAGAAGAGGTACCTGTTGGTACCTCTGTTTGCATATTATAGGATTGCTTCTTTGACTTGTGTCCAATATTCTGATTTTGCAAATTTAAAATGTGCAATCTCATTGTAGATTGCGTTTATTAAACAAATAACTTCCTAGGAGATATAAAAATATCCCTCCTAATATATCAGTTATTAGAAATTCCAGGTGATAAGGACTGTTCTTTAGAATCAATGAATTATCAAACTTTTCTTGTTTTTCTTCATGCAGCAAATAAGGCACATAATTTGCTTGTGCATATGGAGAAAAAAATAGATGTATATTGTGTATGGTTCTCTCTGCGCCCTCAGCATAAAGCGGATTATCTCGTAATTCCCCATCGATACTAAATAGAGTGGTTTGTACTGGCTGATTTAGAGTATGCACTGTTTCTTTTCCACCATATAAAAGCAGAAGGGTTAAACCGATTACAATAAATATAGAAAAAATTCTATTATTTATTAGAACGGAGAGTATTGTTGAAATTATTGCCACAGTTGAGATGATTATAAGGGCTATTATAAAATTAATAAATAAATCAATGTAAGATATATTTAACTCATAATTCTGGAATATTCCAAGTAATATTACTGATATTGTATCAGCTAAGAGCAAAAGTGTTCCTTCTATGATTCCAACGAGGAGTTCTGTTTTGTAAAATGTCGATTTATTATAACCACAAAATAATTTGTTGTTAATAGTTCTATTGTCTAACTCTTGACTAAGTTTTAGAGACACATTTATTGAAATAAATATACATATTAATGTAGTTTTATTAAAAAGGAAATATGGTATATTAACTTCAAAACCATACGTTGATCCAGATATCTCTAAAAAATTATAAACTAATAATAGTATAATTTCACCAATGTATATTATAGAAGTTAGTCTTCGTGATAATTCGACACGTAATAATTTATTCATGAACCATTCCTCCTTACTGTTCAAATTCATCGAAATAGAATTCTTCTAATGATTCTTCTGTTATTTCACTATTTTTACATTCATGAATTAAAATTCCGTCTTTCAGAAATCCTATATGAGTGACAATTTTTTGTAATTCATCAAGAATATGACTTGAAATTACTATAGTTACTCCGTGGTCTTCACTCAAGGCTTTAATTAAATTTCTAATTTGACGTATCCCGGAAGGATCTAAGCCATTTAATGGTTCATCAAGGAATAATAAATCCGGTTGATTAGCAAGAGCTAATGCAAGCCCTAAACGTTGTTTCATACCAAGGGAATACTGTATAAGTGGTTTACGTGTATCTTTTAATCCTACTATTTTAAGTAATTCAGAAACACTGTACTTTGGATTTTTTATCAAGGATAGCTGATATTTCAAGTTTCGTTTGGCAGACCAATACGGATATACTGCAGGAGTTTCTAATATAGCTCCCGTTTTTATGTTGTCAGCGATTTTTATCTGACCAGAGGTAGGGTTTTGTAATCCTAATAATAGTCTCATAAGAGTTGTTTTTCCAGCACCATTATTCCCGACTAATCCGTAAATAGAACCTCTAGGAATATGAACAGATACGTTATTCAATGCAGTTGTATCCTTGTATTGTTTTGTAATATTGGTTGTTGTTACAATGTAATTCATAAGGCTCCTCCTTTAAATATTTTGCTTTTTAAATATATTTACACTTACTAAAATGATGAACAGTGAAAGAATGACATCAGCAATCACAAAGTCTATATGATAGTCACGATTTTTAAATAGAAATGATTGTTTTGGCTTATCCTCTGGCCGTTCTGTGGTTATATATGAAGAAAAGTTACATTGAGCATATGGGGATAAGGTAATCTTCATATTTAATTGTGTCCGATAAGTAGCGTTTAGTTCTTCTGTAAAACTTTCTATTAAATCTTTTGACGCAGGATTGTTTTCCTCATTTATTTCTACAAATACACTTTCGTAGTCTGTTAATGTAGCAAGGGTTTTTCGACCACTATTTATAAGAAATATGGCAAAGAATACAAGTAAGAACTGCGTTATCAAACGTTTCTTCGCAAGTAAACTAAAACTACAAATAATAACAGAAACAGAACCAATTGTAATCATAAAAATCAGAGTATTAGTCATAATATATGAGAATGAATGAGTAAGTTCCTGTTTCCTAAGAAGGCAACCTAATAGATAAAATAAAGAATCAAGTAATACAAGGCTGCTTCCACATACGCTGCAAGCAATTACTTCCGCTATATAAATTTGGCTTTTTTTGTACCCTAAATAAAGTTTATTTTGTACTGTACCATAAGAAAACTCATCACAAATATAGACTGACATTAAAAGGGAAAGAACTATACAGATAAAATTTACATTCTCTAAAAAATCATCTCCCCAAAATAAAAATGGCACACCTCCTTTTAGACCAAGCATGTGAATCAAAAATAGAATAAATAGTACGACCAGATAATATAAAGATCTTAGATACCGTTTGATTTCTACAATCATAAATTTTAATATCATATAAATCTCCATTCCGCCGCCAAGTCGGCGGCACAAATAGTAATGAAAGTCTTCAAATCCTCCACGTTTCTGATAAAATAATTCTTGAAGAAGCTACACTACAAAGCACGGGGAGGTGAGTCGTAAAGACTTTCTTCGTTTTAGACAGCATATAAATCAGTGTAAGTTCCATCTTTCAAGCACAAATGAGTGGCCCGCAAGACCGTACAGTAAGAATTGTTTTAACTTCTCTGTTAATTGTGCGGTGGAACAGTCAATGGCTTCTTTATCATTTTAATTTGAAAGGAGCTTTTGACTATGAAAGTTGTTTATCAAACCTGCTGTGGTGTCGATGTCCACAAATCTTTTCTCGTTGCCACAATCATCAAAACCACTTCCGGAGTAGAACCTTCTTACCACAAGAAGCGCTTTTCCACCTTCAACAATTCTATCCTGCAATTCAAAGAATGGCTGGTTGAAAACAAATGCCGTGATGTCTGCATGGAATCTACCGGTAAATACTGGATTCCTGTGTTTAACCTTTTGGAGGACGAAATTAACGTCACCATCGCTAATCCCAAATGGGTGAAAGCTGTCAAAGGCAACAAGGACGATACCAAAGATTCTAAATGGATTGGGGATTTGTTCCGATTAGGTCTGGTTCCCGGAAGTTATATTCCTTGTAAACCAATCCGTATCCTGCGAGAATTCACAAGATACCGTTACAAGCTGACTTCCTGCCGTTCCAGTGAAAAAAACAGATATCAGAATGCACTTACTGTTTGTAATGTTGCATTAGATTCGGTTGTTTCCGATATCTTTGGAAAATCAGCCACTTCCGTTATTGACTACCTAATCAAGCAATCCGACAATTCTATCAGCCACGAAGAAATAGCTTCCAGACTGCTTCGTTCCCTAAAGAAGAAGTCTGACAGTGTCATTGAATCCATCGAAGGGTACCAGATGACTGATTCCCAAAAATATCGTATGCGCCTCGTCCGCGCACATATGGATTATATCACATCTACGATAAATGATATAGACACTATGATTGATTCTTTGATTGCGCCCTATGAAAATGCTGTCCAGTTACTGTGTACCATTCCAGGTGTTGACCGTAATAGTGCCATCACTATTATCTCTGAAATTGGTACCAACATGACTCAGTTTTCTAATTCCAAACGTTTATGCTGCTGGGCGGGATTAACGCCCGGTAATAATGAATCTGCTGGCAAAAAGAAGTCTGTTAGAATAACACGTGCCGGTGTCTACCTCAAACCTGCATTAGTACAAGTTGCTCATGCAGCCGTGAAATCTGATAAATCACCTTACTACAAAACCAAATATGAGCGAATCACAAAACGCCGTGGCAAGAAAAGAGCCATCATTGCCATCGCCCGGATGATCCTCACTGCTGTCTACCAAATGTTGTCTACTGGCGAAGAGTGGAATCCGACCGATTTATACAAAGTTGATATGCCTGAACCCCTGAAAGAAAAACAGAAGGACAAGGCCATCAAACAGGCTAAGAAACTTTTACTGCGTGAGGGGATTATTTCCGAATCGCAATTGGTTTCTTAATCCATCTCTTTATGCAAACATATATTCTTGTTTGAGGCTATCTTACAATAGCTTGTTTAAGTGCGCCATTTATTGGCTGTCCTCTACTTTCTTTCACAGTACTCCCTCCTTTGACTATATTATGATGGCGAAAAGCATAAAAAGTAAAGCAAAGAAGTATTTACATTGTAGATAATAAGAATAAAAGAGTGATTTTACATAATGTAAAGAAGGTTTTTCTTTCTCTATTTTAGTGCAGGGGTTATATTTAAATTAATAAAAATATTTTTAAGGGAGGTAATCATATGAAAGTTATAAGCACAGAGAAAGCAAGAGAACTTCGAGCAGGTAATGCTCATTTTCATTGGGTATGTTTTGACAAACTTAACTTTATCAGTAAGCCATATTACTGCAGCCTATCAGAAGTAGGTAAAGTTGCGGATAGGCATAGAGATAAATATAGGAATCATAAAAAGAAAGTATTTATCTTTACTTGTCATAGAAAATGTGGGGAATAAGCGGATGTAAAGCCTATTTGACATGGATGTAAGGGGGTATTTGCTTGAGTAATTATGGAAAATAGTTTATCTTGAAGGTGTAATAGTTGTACGTATCAAACTTCGAAGAAAGGAGACAAAGGTATGAAAGCATTAACAGCTGAGAAAGCACAGGAAATTAGAGCAGGCAAGGGACACTATCATTGGATCTGTAGAGATTGGGCTAATTTTACAAGTAAAGCATATAGTTCTTATGCAGCAGCCGGAGCAGCAGCTGATGCTCATGTAGCGAAATATCCAGCTCATGCAGATAAGGTTAGCGTGTTCTACTGTGAAAAGAGTAGTTGTCAGTAACCGCAATAAGCAAATACAGAGAGGGTTGGATATTCCAACCCTCTCTGTATTTAGAAAGAAGGAAAGTAATATGAGAGGTTGTTTACAACATGATGAAAATGATTGTGGATTAGCATGTATATTAACTATATGCAAGTTTTTAAAAATTTGTGTCGATGAAACAGCACTCAGAAAAAATATATTTCTTGGTAATGATGGATTAAGCCTATACGGAATAACAGAAGTGTTTCGTACTATCGGGATGAAATCGTTGGCGGTTGAAGGCACTAATATAGAGTTGTATTCTTTATTATCTGAAGAGAAAAAGCCTATTATTATTATGATAAATGAAGATGATGAATATCACTATGTCGTACTGTATAAGACAAATAATAGTAAGGTTTTTTTATGGGATCCGAATAAAGGAAAACGTATTATTACAAAAGAATATTTTGATTTAATATGGTCAAGTTATGCTATAATTATTACGGAGATTTTAGAAATAGATAGAGTGGTGCTACCTAAAAAGTCAGTATGTTGGACAGCTCTATTTCAACAGAAAAAGCTCCTTGCTTTATTAGTGATATTTTCGGTTATACTTATGGCAATTAGTGTAATTACAACCTTTTTATATAAGAATATAATTGATCAAATTGAAATAGGCATTCCAACATTTACACCACAATTAAAATCTTTTTTTATAGTGATGGGGGGATGTTATTTACTTGTAAGTATCTTGTCTATAGTAAAAGGAAAACTTATTGCTTACTTAAAAATGGAGCTGGAAATTACACTTCAAAATCAATTTGTGGAATCAATATTAAATATTTCTATTCAAAAAAAGGACGATTATACAAGTGGAGGTGTTCTGGATAGATATTATAGATTATCTGTAGTTGTTGAAACCATGTCCTCCGTATTTTCTTCTGTAGTTTTGGAATGTATTTCTTTGATTGCTGGAGCAATTATTTTAATAGGTATTAGTCCTATTATGTTCTATTTGGTCTTGGTTATAGTTGCTGCTTATATAATTTCATTTGTTATTTCTAAACAAAAACTCTTTAAATTAAGTAAAACTATTATGGACAAAGAATCTTTGTTAATAACACACATAAAAGAAACAATCGAGAATTTAATGTCTTTAAAGAGTTTTGAAAACAGCAATTATATGAAGAAAATGAGAAAGGAAATTAAATTTGTAAAAAATCAAGAGTATATTTTAAGCAAATTATCCATAATTTTAGGGGAAACTTTAAGGGCAATAGAACATATGGTTATGTTGATAATCTTAGCATATGGAATTTATTCAGTTATTGCAGGTAATATGTCGTTAGGTACGCTACTTGCATTTGAAAGTTTTATAGGCTTTTTCCTATCTCCGGTTAAAAATTTACTTGGCATTCTACCATTTTTGCAAGAAACAATACTTACGTTCCGTAGAATAGAAGATATATTTGCATATAATAAATCTACAGAAATTTCAGAAAGCAATAATGAAATTAGTGGAAAAATATGTGTAGATAACTTGGATATTGCATATGGCTATGATGTTCCTATATTAAAAAATATTTCTTTTACCATAGAAGCAGGTGAAAAAGTTTTTTTGATGGGCTCTAGTGGGTGCGGAAAATCAACATTAGCAAAAACAATCGCTGGATTGGTAAAATATAATAAAGGGGAAATCATATGGGGGAATGACAGAAATTTAAACATTTCTGATTTATCAAAACAAGTCCTATATTTATCTCAGGAATCCGAAATATTTTCAGGTTCAATTCAAGAAAATATTTTAATGTGGGAAAAGGATTGTAACCAACTATTATTCGATGAAGTTATTGAGGCAATGGGAATTAGTCAAATGATGAGTTCTAGATCTCTTAGTTTAGATAGCTATTTATCGGAGAATGGCACTAATTTGTCCGGTGGTGAAAAACAGCGGGTTGCTCTTGCTAGAGCTATGATGCGAAATGTTCCAATATATATATTTGACGAGGCAACCTGTCATTTGGATTTTGAAAGTGAGAATCTTATAATAGATTATATAAGAAAAAAACTCCTGGAACAAACATGTATAATTATTTCGCATAACGCAAATCTGTTAAATGATAATGATATAGTTTTATTTATTGATAGCACTGGAAAGCTACATAAAAATAAGCATTCACATTTATTAGAAAATAACTTAGAATATAATCAGATAATAATCTCTCGGAATCCTGAGTGATTATTATCGGTAACAGCCGAAATGTGTACTTTGAAAAGTAAATATGATTCGAAACAGAAAAAAGAACATGGAAAATAGACATAACTGTCGCCATGCCTGAAAGATAGTGTATAATGATCAAAGGATTATGCCACATTTAAAATCAACTTTGCTAGGGTGGATTCAAAGGGCAAATCCCAGACATCCAAATGCTGAAGCATGAGGATGTGATACAGGCGGCAGTACCACATCTTAGTTGAGTGGTGTCTGCCGCTTTCTAATTGAAAGTCTATTTTTTCACGTTTATTCGAACTTTCAGCCGAAGTCCTGGCATTGTATTCCAGTTTCCATTCTTCACTGTCACGAGGCGGAAAATTGATCAGTCTTGGATTATCTTTCATTGCAAGATGAACGGTTCTCCCATATTTGGAGTCTGAGCAGGGAGTGCTACAAGAACATCCGCATTTACGGCTGGCAAGCGGACAACGGAATTTTAACCGTGTCTTTGAAGGCTCAGAACCGTCATGATTCATTTTTCGTCCTGCTTTGCAGATAGGGACACCATCTTTTCCAATGGTAAAAGCTTCCAAAAACCCATGAGAATCATGCTTTGATGCAGGATTGAATAAAGGAAATAAAGGCAGGTCGCTTTCTGAGTTCGCTGCAACCAATATATATAAGTGGTAGCCATGGTAGAAGCATTCTCTGGAAGAATCATAACCGATGTCACAGTCAGGCTGGGAAAAGTAACGGTCACAATGACAGGAAGTAATTCCATTTTTGGAACATTCGCAAATACGGTGCTTCCGTTCGCGTGCAGATGTTGTAACAGGCATTCCATCGCCGGCAATGGAAAGATTGGAGTGGATATGGAGACCGATAAAAATTCATGATCATAAATCTTGAAAAGAGAAGCATAAGGCTGTTCATCTATGGAAAAAGAAGAATGTTCCATAGATTGGAAAAGTTGTTCAACTGTGACTTTTTCAATGGGTTCTGCCTTATCGCCTTTTTGTTTTGGTTTTTGACCTTCTTCTTTTTTATAGGATGGATATGAGGAGAAAGATTATCAGAATCAGAATCCCAAAGCCTGTCAAGGAAGTCATAGAAAGTGCCGACACCGGGAGTATCACAAAACTGGAATCCGCTGAGGATTGCATAGAGTGGATTTATCTTCAATTGAGCAGCCCAATCGGTAAGGGAATGGACTTTAAAATCAATGGAAAGAAAATAAGAACGTTGCATACAGGAAGGAGTCCTTGGTTTTGGACCAAAGACAGAGTATTTTCTGTGGAGCAGTTCATCGGTATAAGAAAGATCGAGATTCCAGAAACGTTCGATGATGTCCCATGTTGATTTAGCAAAAACAGTGGGATCCGGATAATATTTACGAAGGTTTTCGAGTACAAAAGTTTGATAGGCGGTATGACCGCCGGAATTAACAGGTAACATAAAAATCGCCCTCCAGTCGATGAAAATAAAATATATTCAATCGGCTTCGCCGCAAATTTTGAGCGATTTGTCAAGACTTTTTGGGCAAAAAAGTGAGTGGATTTTAATAAAAAAGGAATCTGCAAGCCTTGATTTTACTGAGCTAAAGATTCCGAGAGATTATGATAATTAACGGGAGGTAAAAAAACAAGTTCAATGACCATAGCAGAAATGATTAAGAAAACAAGGCAAGATAATAATATGACGCAAGAGGAGTATGCTAATAAATTTGGTGTTACAAGGCAGACTGTTTCAAGTTGGGAAAATGAAAAAAGTATGCCTGATTTACAGCTGATCATAACTATTTGTAATACATATAATTTCTCTCTGGATTCATTATTAAATGAGGATCATAAATTTGTAAGCAAAATAGATATGACACAAAAAATTTTTCGTACTTTAAAAAGAATATTACCGATTTTCTGTATTATAGGATGTGTTTATGTAGCTGTTTTGGGGATTTGGAAAATAAATGCAGTGAGAAAAGAGGAAGGCTTTGTTTCTAATGTTAAAAGTTTGGGATTTGAGTTGGAAAATGGACTCTATGTGCTGTACGATGAAGATATAATATATGAGTTGCCAAATCAAAAATTACCATTTATGAAATTCGGATTTAATCTTCAACAGATTACTTCAACATATAGAAATGAGAAGTTCTCTTGTAATATTCTTTTGAATTACGATGAGCAACAATACACTTTTAATATAGACTATGGCTTGGATCATCAAATTACAGGAACGATAGCGACTAATAAAACAATAGAATACAATGATTTATCAAAAGATGATGATACTGTATTGAATACATATAAAGATACAATAGAGACTATTTTATGCAAAATGGTTACATATTATGATGCTGCATATTTATAATATAAAAACCGAACAAATAAGGAAGTAGGCCTATGTAATTTGAGTTAAGAGGTACACTTTTGTTTAACTGTATAGTACTCTGTAGATAACATAATCGAAACTATCATAGCAGAATATTTAAAATTCTTTATGATAGTTTTGATTTTTTGATAAATTAGAAAAAGAAAGAATCAATGATTATTTTGAAATATATGAATGGAGAAAACAAGAATTTGTTAGAGTAGATAAAAAGTGAGTGAATATTCATCTGCAAATTATCGAGATTTATTCAAAAACTTATTCAGTCTATTAGGACAGGCAAGATGTAGTGAGGTGTCAAATTATAGGACACCTCAAACATTTATAAGCTGTTTTCTCGTTTGTTTTCAATAGATTCACGAAATATGGGAGCATCGAGCAGTGCGGTGAAATTCTGTCTAATGATCTCCAGTGTCTTTTGCTTTTTCTGCAATTCCTGTTTTTCCCGGATAGTAGCAGCCTGTTCAGATTCAAGATTTTCAATTTGCTTCTGGATTTTATTAGAGCTTGGGATTTTGGTAACACCGAGATCCTGAAGCTCTTTTTTTAGTGAATCGTGGAGTTGGTATTCTGCCTGATGTTTGGTCCTGTATGCTTTTGGATTTTTAGCAGATTTGCAATCTTCAATCACTTTACGACAGAGCCGGTAAGAATCACAGTGTTTCTGAATGACTTTCTGCGTGCGCAGATCATTGTTGATTTGCGTTATTCTCTGCTCAGCCGCTTTAACAGAAGCATTAACATCAGAAAGATGCTGCTGGAAATCTTCATAATTCAGCAGGTTATTTTCGGAAAGATAGTTGAAGGTGCGGGCTGCCTCTTTCAGATTATTGAGTTTTGCCCATCGTTCAAAGCCTTCTCGATTGCCGGTTGTAACATACGTGGAGATATTGATATACAGGCGAGCTTCTCTGGACAGATGCTTTGGAGCTTTCGCTTTGCTACGATTTTTAACCAGACGGATACGGACATTTTCTTCCGAATAATAGCTTCCGAGAGATTTCATATAAGTGAAGTTTTTCTGTTCCGGTGCACGGAAGGACAGATGTTTTCCCTGTCGAACTTCATATCCTGCTAACTGCATCTTTTGTAGAAATTCCTCATAGTTGATAGAAGACCAGATAGCTTTATCTACAGCAACACGCAGTTTGGCTTTCCAGCTGGTTCCACGGTGATATTCCAGGTTCTCTTTATAGCTTTTACCTTTTTCTCCGGTTGGCATACTGGTGACAAGACCATTTTCATGGCAGATACGATTACTAATCCGGCAGATTTTATGGTAGCTCCGCTTATTGGAAACATACTTGTGATGATCAACAAAACTTGCAGCGTTGAAGATGATATGGTTATGAATGTGATTTTTATCAACATGGGTGCTGATCACATATTCATATTTTCCTTTTAGTACTTCGTCTGCAAATTGCTGCCCTAAGCGATGGGCGGTTTCTGCATCAACCTCACCAGGCTTGAACGACTGGATCAGATGAAATGCCAGGTTATCACCTTTATCCATACCGTTCTTTTTTGCCATTTCTCTTGTCATAGAAAATTCAAGATCTGCAGTTTCCGGGGAACAGCCAAAACTGGAAACTAACAGTTTTTCATCTGTCTTATCTGGATTTGTAATATAGTCCAGAGCTTTCTTGTCTGTTACTTTAATGGGGAAGATCTTAAGATACGCCATAATTCTTTCACCATCTCTTTCAATTCTTGCATTTCTTTCGGATACAGATCTCCGGTGCTGTTTACTTTTTTCGCAATCTGATTGATATTTACGCCAATCTTGTGCATTTCCTCATACTGTTTCTTTAGCGGAGTAGTGTCGGTGTTGACGATGTAACCGTCGATTGCCATTTTACGAAGGTAAGCTCCCATATTTTTTGTTTTTGATTCAATCATCTTTCTGCGAATCAGCTTTTTTTCTTCCGGGGAAACACAAAACAAAATTTGTATATTTCTTTTTCTCTTTGCCATAGGCAGATTCTCCTTTCATTGGTTCTTCGAAGTAGTGACTTCTGAGTTTTTAATTTAGGGCAGGGTTCCCTAAATTGTTGGTTTTTCGGAAGTGTATATACACTTCCTGTCCTTGCTATTTACCGGTGGCACAGCCGGCGGAAGAGAGTCCTTAAAAAAGATTCCTCTATAAATAAGGTACTGAGAGAAGAAAAAGAAGACATCGAAACTCAGAAGTATGACGCAGGCATGATTCTGTGGTATAGTAAAATCTGAACGAAAAAGAAGAAAAGAGGTCAAACCGATGTCACGGAAAAACCATAAGATGATAGATGGGAGACTACTGCAAACGAATAAGAAGTATTCCCAGTTAAAGATAAAGCAGAAAGAAAAGATTGCGGAATGGATGTTTCAGGCAACCAGAGATTATTATATGAAAAAATGCACTTTTCCGAATGACAAACATTTGGAAGAAGTAGTGGATACTGTCTATGAAAAAATCGAAGATGCAGAAATCTGGATTCCGTATGGAGAGGTCTTCAAGCATTATAAATCCAAACGATCGGATATCAACAAACGTGTCAGGAAATCTCTGAATGAAAAAGAAGAGAGCCGGATTGAGAAGGTTTGTTTTATGAATATGTGTATGATTCAGGATCATAAAGGAAATGTACTGGCTCTGGATAAAGTAAATGATAGCTATACCGGTACGACTTTCCCAGGTGGTCACGTAGAAGCAAATGAGATTTTTCAGAAATCTATGATTCGGGAAGTCTGGGAAGAAACAGGACTTACGGTTGAAGCACCGAAGCTTGGAGGATTATATCATTGGCATAAGAGCGGAGTGCACTATGTTATTACTTTGTATAAAGCGGATAAGTTTACCGGAGAATTAAAGAGTTCTGAGGAAGGAAGAGTTTATTGGATTCCGCTGGAAGAGTTAAAAACAAAAGAACTTGCTACAGGTATGGAATACGTTTTGCGGATTCTGGAATCAGAGAAGGTGAATGAGTGCTATATGCATCTGGAAGCAGATGGATATGTGGGAGACTTGTATTAAAGAATTACATGAGAAATGGCTGCCTGTTCATTGGAGAAAAGACAGCCATTCTTTATAAGATACATCATTCATCTATTCTGTTTTTTGCGGTTCGTTTTTGGAAGTGAAATTAATATATTTGGCACGTTGTAAAATTGAAATAACTGCATCAATGCTTTCAGGATTGGAGAAGCTCATGATAAAAGGTTCTTCTTTAAATTCCATGGGTTCGAACCCAGGATTCTGATCTGGATTCTTGAGTATATGGATGGGACGTGCACTCTGATTATAAAATGCCAGTTGTGCGGAATCTGTAGTGTTACCGATGACACCAATGCCTACATCTCCTTTTCCAAAATCTATTCTATGTTTATTTAAGTTGATCATTTTCAAAAATCTCCTTTTTCAAAAATAGCATATTTAGTAATTTTCTATTATTCCCGAAGTAGGGATATCTTTTAAAAAGTCACTGTTGGAAGTAATCGGAGAATCAACAATCTGAACGCCGCTACGTTTCATCATTCGGAATTTGAAATCAAGAAGTTCCGGTGGAACTTTCAGTTCAGCTGCAGCCTGGAAAAAGGACATATCAGCGTTAAGCATCTCCAGGACATCTTCATCTTCCAGAAGATAATCAGCGGCAAAGCAATTGGCTTCATATTCACATTGTGATACTCCATCGAATAATTCAAAATCATGAAAACACTTGATCTGAAGGGTTTTCTGATGAAGGAGTGCGTGACCGATCTCGTGGATCAGGATAATCTGTTGTATGATTTCTGGCAGATCGCAGTTAATGACGATGCAGGTCTTTCGACATTCCCGCATACAGAAGCCTTTACAACAGTTTGGATCAGTTCCAAGTGGAAGCTTCTTAACAATAATATGCATAGCGGCTGCAAGGCGGTACGGATCACTTTCCTGATATTTTGCTTTTACTTTATTAACAGTGTCTCTTATACATTTTGAACTCATAAAAACACCTCGATATTTCATAAGATAGTTTGCTGCAAGTATAGAGTAGCAAAAGTGCTGTACGAAAATACGGACACCTATGAATCACTTTCAGTTTCAGTGTTTTTCTTTTTCCGTCCAAATGTCTTTTTAGCTTCCATCTTACAGGAAAGATATGCTTTGGTTACAGCCTGATAGAAAGCATCTTTTGCTTCCTCATCGAGTTCGCCACCAGCGAAAAGAGCACGGTTGGCTTCGAGAATCTCATTGATGTCCCTGGCTCCTTTTTCACCAAGCTGTCCATTGACTTCATCAATATAATCCATTTTTTCAATTCCATAAGAAGGATCTGTGATCTCATCATGTTTCAAATAATCGTAAGAGACATTTAATGCATGAGCGAGCTTTCTCATAGTAGAGATTCGTGCGATGGTGCCAGAACTTTCATAAGCTGCAATCGCACGCTGGGATACGCCGACCAGTTCTGCAAGTTCTTTCTGCGTCAGATGATTTTGTTCTCGTTGAAATTTAATCTTGTCTGAAAAATTCATAGTGGGATCCTTTCTAAGTTTTTGAAATCGTAACTTCATCAACTTCATAAAAACTATTGACAGAGTTCATTATCACGTATAGAATACAAACAAATGTTCGTGAAGTTAGTAGAAATTATAATTCAAAAACTTCACAAAGTCAATATGAAGCAAAGAAGTTTTATTACGATTTTTAGACTGGTAGGTGAATGTTATGAGCAGGACAATTCTTCATTCAGATATGAATTGCTTTTACGCAAGTGTTGAGATGCTGCATCATCCGGAACTTGCCGGGAAGCCGATGGCAGTAGGTGGTGATCCGGAGGCAAGACATGGAATTGTGCTGACTGCGAATTATATTGCAAAGCGAGCCGGAGTGAAAACAGGTATGGCATTGTGGCAGGCAAGGCAGGTTTGCCCGGAAATAATTTTTGTACCGCCTCGCATGGATCTTTATTTGAGATTTTCCAGAATGGCACAGGAGATTTACAGTGAATACACAGATCAGAGAGAACCATTTGGGATTGATGAAAGTTGGTTGGATGTAACTGCCAGTACTTCTATCAAGGGAGACGGAATGAAGATTGCAAAAGAGATCAGCAGTCGGATTAAATATGAACTGGGCGTTACCGTAAGTATTGGTGTTTCCTGGAATAAGATATTTGCAAAGCTCGGTTCTGATTATAAAAAGCCGGATGCCATCACAGAGTTTTCCAAAGACAATTACAAGGATATTGCATGGAAACTTCCAGTAGGTGATTTACTCATGGTCGGAAGAAGCACTGAACGGACGATGAAGAAACTTGGCATTTGTACGATTGGCGATCTGGCAGGAGCAGAACCTTCTATATTAGAAACATATCTTGGAAAGATGGGATTGGTGCTTCACACCTTTGCAAATGGATGGGATGAAACTCCGGTTTCAGTAGAAGGATATAAAGCACCCATCAAGTCTATCGGGAATAGCACAACAACACCAAGAGATCTTGTTAGTGAATTGGATGTGAAGATTATTTTGATGGCGCTTTCAGAAAGTGTAGGAGCCAGGCTTCGTGAAAATGGATTTCAATGCAGGACAGTAGAAATCTCGATTCGGGATAATGGATTGTATCATTTCACGAGACAGTGCAAGTTGGATAGGGCAAGTAATCTTACAGAAGAAATTGTCAGAACTGCATTTGAGTTATTCCAGAAAAACTATAATTGGGAACATCCAATTCGTAGTCTTGGCGTTCGAGGATGTGATCTGGTATCAGAAGAGATGCCTTATCAGCTTGATTTATTTATGGATGAAACGAAAAGAGAAAAAATCAAAAAGATGGACCAGGTGGTAGATGAGATCCGTGGAAGATTCGGTTATCAGAGTATTCAGAGAGCATTTATGTATCAGGATAAGATACTGGCACAGCTGAATGCAAAGGAACACACGGTTCATCCACAAGCATATTTTCATGGATAGGAGAGAGCAGGTGTTTTGCAATGACAGCTAAAGTGTATGTAGATGTCCTGGCGGTATTTAGCCGGGAAGGAGAATTGATCCCTACAGCGTTTGTCTGGGAAGATGGACGTAAGTATGCGATTGATAAGGTTTCAAAACCGGAACGTTGTGCCAGTCGAAAAGCTGGCGGAACCGGATATCGCTATACCTGTCAGGTGGGCGGGAAAATCTGTCATCTGACTTATGAAGAAAATTATAAATGGTTTATGGAACGTAAATAGCGGCGCCCTAAAAGGGAGCCCTGAATCAGGGCCCCCTTTGGAGAGATAGATATTCGATGAGAACATCAGCAGTCGGGGATACATTCTTTCCCGTGAGAACCGATTGCTTTCAATAGATCATACAGTTGCCGGTCAGCCAGAAATAGAAGCTATCCCACAGCGGATATTTCTGCGGAATCTGCATGAAGAGATGTTAGGACAGTGACAGACTGTGAATGGAATGAAAAATACAATGATTGGTCTGGCTGCGGAAGCGGTCGGGAAGGAGGACAATTATGCAGA
>OMEQ01000567.1_pt1 | contig 23107 bp, 20 predicted proteins | sample 1645451 | NCBI WGS metagenome assembly OMEQ01 (sample SAMEA103958142, study PRJEB25191) | human gut metagenome | biome: human-associated habitat [ENVO:00009003]; feature: intestine environment [ENVO:2100002]; material: feces | place: Germany | collected 2013/2015
ACTTTAAAATTCTAATTATATAGGTTCTTCAGAAAATCTTTTTGTGTACAAACATTTCCGTTTGCATCATAATATGTTGTGTTGTTTTGTTTAGTTATTCCATCAGAATCGTAGGTTGTGACACGTTTGTAACCATTATCAGTTACTTGTTCTTTTTTTATTACTATTCCAGACTCATAAAAAACTTTCATATTGGGATTTTTAGTTGGTATAGAGATACCAGTAAATGGGTTGTTATCACCTTTCTTATAAACTATATATTTCCCATTTTCATCTACTCTATCTTCTAAATCAGAGCTTTTTACCTCGTTGTTACAGGAACTAACTCCCATGCTTAATCCAACCAGCAGTGAGGTTGCTAATAATCTAAATATTTTCATTCTTAATTAATTGTTTATGGATTCAATGGAATTAATAGAATCGTTATTTATTGGCTTATTCTTTGATTGACGAACAGTCATTCTATCTTTAACGGACTTGTCATTTACAATTTCTCTTAATCTCTCAACCCTTATTCCATAATTAAAACCTTGTGTATTATTAATGCCTGCAAAATTTATAGCTACCAATTCCCCATATTGATTAACAACAGGGCTACCACTTGAACCTTGTAGAGCAGGTATTGAGTACATTATCTTAATGCTATCAGTGTTTTGACTGATATAACCTTGTGTAATTTGTACCTTAATTCCATCATTGGTTAATGCTAATGTTGGTCCTTGATTGTAACCTATCATATATAGTTTAATTTCTTCATCGTTATGAGTTTCATTATTATAAAGATTAAAAATGTATTTATCTTGTGGGATGGTGAACCAACTAATTGTTCCAGCATTATGAATGTTACTCCAACCTACTTCCATTTGCTCATAAGACCATTTAGGAGCTTCCCCTAACTTGCAAACATTCCAGAAGTTGTTACCATCAGCAATTTGGATTATTCCTAAATCATAATTAGGAACATCTTTTACTACGAAACAATCTATTAAATCATTACTTGATGTTATATGGCTTCCATTATATGCTATTTTGATTTCAGAACACAGCTCCACTTCAAAGTTACTTAATCCCATTTCCCTTAAACGGTTATCTCTGTATTCTGTGTATGCTTTTATTGTTTTCTTACACATTTGAATTCCTTCTATCATCATAGCATAGCCTTGTGAATTGAGTCTTTTATTATCTCTAATTTCCTTTTCAAATATATCTAAATCATGTTGCTCTATTGCAATTCGTTGGTTGCATTTATCTATTTCTTCTTTTAAGTATGTAATAAATGCTTGATAGATAAGAGCTTTGTTAGCAGTAGGATTGATTACGTGACTGTTAGTAACAATCGTTCCTCTTGGAGATATGATGAAACCTGTGCCAAATGTTGTACTCTTAATAGTGTCATTTACTTCATTAAAATTATTGGATATGGTATGAGATATGTTTTTAAGTTCCCCATCTTGTAATTTAGAGAAGACGTAGTTGGTTGAATAGAATCCATTATTTGATAATGTGATTTTATAATAATATGTATTCTGAATTAAGACAACTCCAGAAGAAGTTTGCTCATATAGTTGCTCTTGCGTGTAACTGTCCTTTTTAGATGTACACGCTACCATGCTAAGAATGATTAACCCATAAAGAAGATGCTTCATAATCTCTTGACAATATTACGCTCACCTGTTCCCTATGGATAAGCTATTATAAATATAAAAGAGCATGGGAACTATTGAATATTACCCTATTTGAGGCTCTGGACTGCCCTAAGTTAAGTAATAGACAATAGCCCATGCTGAATGTATATATCCACTACTCCATAAAGATGAAGTAGGTATATAGCATTAGCATGAGCATATTGAACTACTATCCCTAACTTATGAAATTGTCCAGATTCCAAATAGAGGATAATTCGTTATGCTCTCATTAAATTATGTCCTTCCAACTCCCTATCTCATTAGTTTGTTGGAATTGGTGCAAAGATAATGAAAGGTTTTAAATCATTAGGTATGAAGTGTGGATTAATAGTAAATTCTATGCCCTCAAACATGGGCTGAATGGGATATTTAATAAGAGTTGCATCTGAACTCTGTAAATCCATGTGGGTATCAAATTCACTTCTCCCCATGTAAGGACTAAATTCTGAATATTCTTACCCACCTTGAATTATCATCTTTAAGTCTGCATATTGTTGGATATTCAAGAAGTGCTACCTGCGACATGAATAATAAGAGTTGAGATAGTTATAAACTCTGTAAACTTATGGAATTGACTTACTTCTATAAGGCTGAAATGCCAAACCTAAAGAAGCAGACTTTAGATGTATCTAAGCTCAATATTTCATGGATTTGGGACAGAACCATTCAGACCACTATAAAGATGTATCTTAATAATCCTGTCCCAATTCATTAGAAGCTCAAACAGTCATAAGTCTGTAAGATTTCTTCCTGCCTTAATCCCAAGTATCTTTTAGTAATGGCAACAGAACTATGGTTGAACAGTTCCATGAGCTTTACTAATGCCAACTCTGCGTTATCACTGTTCATGTTATAGACCTGCCTACCAAATGTCTTTCTAAGAGAATGGCAGCTAAAGTTCTTAATCTTTAATCTGTACTTCTTCTTCACCTCTTTAAGAATGATGTTAATCCTCTGAACTGTGAAGATAGTGCCTTTCTGACTTATAAGGATTGGCGCATTGATTCCAACTGGATTTATATGCTCGTAGCACTCTTTAATATGATGTTGTAATTGTGGGTTCAGTCTGATAGTTCTTATCTTGCCTGTCTTCTTCTCAATTACTGTAAACTCGTCAGTATCTAATATCTGCTTCCATCTTAGAGATAGAATATCAGATATTCTTAATCCTGTGAAGCATCCCAAACTAATAAGGAGTGAGATTTTATAATTCTCGTCTTTGGCTAACTTCCTTATGAGGTTCATTGCATCAGACCAAACAAGATAGTCTGCCGTTGTGCTTGAATATTTGAGTGACATAATGTTCTGTTTTATAATGAAACGAATAGAAGTGAATATTAATTCTGAGTTGGATTTACTAACTCACTGATTACTAAAGGAACATTCACTAATAGCAGAAGTGAATATGATAAGGACACCCAACTTAAAAATTGAGTGCCCTTTACCTTATTATAATTCTCCTTCGTCAGCGAAGCTGTAATATCCTGTATCTGTTAATATGAGGTGGTCTAAGACTGTAATTCTCATAAGTCTTGCAGCTTCTTTGACCTGCTTAGTAATCTCCATATCCTGCCTACTTGGTTTCATGCTACCGCTTGGGTGATTATGAGCAAGGATAAGAGCTACTGAATTGGTAAGCAATGCAGCTTGTAGAATTACTCTGACATCTACGGTTGTGTCAGTTATTCCTCCCTCTGATATAAGAGTATATCCTAAAACTTGGCTGGATTGGTTTAGAAACAAGACTTTAAAATATTCTTTGTAACAGATAGTTCCTTCCTTATAGGTAGGAAGTAAGTATTTATAAGCGTCCTCTGAACAAGTTATTTGATGCAGACTTTTAAATTTGGGTTTGTAGGACAGTTCCACTTCTCCCACAGTATAGTCTATATCCATAATGTACAATGTTTAATAGGTTGGTAGAAATAAAGAAAGGACAACTAACTTAATAGATGTCCTTTCAAACTATTATTGTCCGTCCTCTTAGATAAAAGGCAGATATGTATCATCCAATGCACCACTGTCAATAATATTTTTGCATAATTCATGTGATGCTTGATTTCTGAGGTCTGTGCCATAATTATCATCGCCTACCATTTTAATGATTGCAACAATGGTTCTCATCAACTCTTGTTGTAGGGTGCGGTGATAGTGACTTACACCTTCAGCAAATCTTTTTGGATTCCAACTCATATCGTTAAGCGCACGTTCTAACTCTTGTGCGGCTTTGTATTCACGAGAATTTTGTAATTCCATAGTCTATGTAGTTTTAAATAGTTCATAAAATAAAGAAAGGACAACTAACTTAATAGCTGCCCTTTCCTCTCTCAATCAACAATCCACTCAGCCCAAGAACCAAGCGTATTCACTATCTCCTAATTTGGCACGTTGAATGCCTTGTACAAACTCTGTACAGTTAAGATTCCTCTCCAAGAAGTTATCAATGTAACTTGACTTTACAGAACCATTGAGCAGGTTTAAGAGCTGCCAGCCTGTAATGCTGTCCCCTGTACTCTTGAAATTCACATCAGAAACGAATGCTCTGCAAGCTGCATTAATCTGACTGTCTCCCAACAATAGACGAGGTAAGCGTTTCTGTTGGTTGGGTGTAAGAGCTTGATATAATCTCATCCTGCCTATTATCTGACAGAACTCGCTTGTAGAGATTGACATCTGCCCAAGTGTCCTTAACAGATGCAGGTCTTTGGATGGGTTGTAAGCATGGAACAGATTCAATGCTGCTGCATATAGTTCCTGTACGCTTAGGACTTCTATCTTATCTTGTAAACCGTCAGTAGTAAGCATAAGATTACTGCAAACTCTATTCCTAAATCCTATGAAGATTTTAAATCTCTCAACAGATTTCTTACTGTACAAGTTAATCTCGTTATATGCTCTCACTCCACCAATGGATAACGCTAAACGATTACCGTATTCATCGTGTACAATGGATGGAATTTCAAAGCAGAAACACATTCTCTGATAGAACAAAGTTTTCTCTTCATCTACCAGTTCAGATGCTTTCTTACCTAATGCACTTGGTATTCTACCATTGATAGGGTGTGAGATTCTAATCTCTGGTATATCAAACTGTTCTCCATGAAAGTAATCCTTAGCTGCATCCACTACTGCACCTATAAAGGATTGGTGACTAATAGTTTCTTCCATTGATGCAAAACTTGGAATGATGCAGTCTTGTTGTAGGTGCTGTAAGGTTACTTCCTGTGTATTGGCTTCAATGAAATGGTTTACTCTCTTGGGTGCTGTTACTTCTTCTACAATGATTGCTTCTTCTGCAAACTCACCCATGTTTAATGATTCTCTACGCTGTGCCATAGCTGGCATAATTACTAAATCTCTCATAATGAAATTGAATTAAATGGTTATTGATTGAATTGATTTAACAAGAACAGACCTAAAACACAAGTGAATTTCTTCACCTGTATCTTAGGCTGTCCTATGTCTTTCCCTAAAGATTCTTTCAAAGGAAATGAGGAGCATTAGTAAATTAATGGTTGGTTATGGTAATAGTGCATCGTGCCTGTTCTTGGATTAAAAAGAATGCTTATTCCTGTCAGCTATCAGACTGTATTTCTAAAGCATTCTTTTTATTTAAGAGCCATGAGGGGGGGATAAAATAGTAGTATGGTTGTCCGCTTATATTATATTCTTCTTTTGTAGTTAGCAATTTTCCACTTATAATGGCATGAAGGGCACTCTGTATGCGTATCGTCAAACTCTGTTCCACATTTGGGACAAAATAATGTGTGTAGGTCTTTATGTCCTTTTCCTAATCTATTATTAATCCATTGAGGAACAAGTCTGTTAGAGGATAGGTATTTATTAGCCATTCTGTCAAAAAAATCATTAGAGCAGCAGGTTAAACATTCTGGGCAAATGCACAATCCATTGGGACATCTTTTACTTTCTCTGGAATCAATAATTCCATCTTTGCAATTAAAGCAATGATTAATGTAGATTTCTTGATGGTATTCCTTACATTGTACATTTTCACAATGATAATATGTGTATTCGTTAGAATCGTTTCCTTTACTACGTTTGGCAGGGAATAGAATATGACCACATTCTTTGCATTGGAGCCTATCTACAATCTTTTGAGCTTTAAGCATTATATCAACGAATTTATTATATTCTCCATTTGCTATAAAGCCACACCCTTTATCTTCTATGATATTATGTCCTAAAATATTTAGCATATCTGTTAGTTTGTAATCCTTCCATGATTGCTTATGTTCAATAGCGGTTCTAAAACATGGTTGGTGTTTACACCAGACAAAATTTTTGTTAGTGATGTGGTGCTTCTTCTCAGACAGATTACCATAGCAAATATCAGTAGGTCTGAGTAAATTGTTTTTGAGATTGTTGTAAATATCCTTCCAATCAGTAAAGAATGGTTGGCTGCTCTCACCTGTGTTGTGGACATAAAAACCCTTTAAGATTCTATTGATAAGTTCTTTGTTTTGAATAGAAATTATCCATTCTTCTTTACTGTTAGAATCAGTCCATTCGTTTAGGGTATTAATGATATTCTCTTTTATTTCCTCTTTATTGGAGAAAGTTTCAATAGAGGAGTTTAAGGTAAATCTTGCCTTGTTTATAGTTAGAAGTTCTGGTATAAGGCATTTGCTTATTTCATCTGCATCTTTTATGCTCCAAGAATTGGCAGGGTATTTATCTTTTAAGAAAAGTAGCAGCTTGGGTAAGTCTTCTTTGCTATCATTTAGTTCGTTAATTAAATATCCTGCATAATCAATATCATCATAGGATAAGTCCTTTAGACTTTTCATTCTATTGATTGCAATATCTATGCGTTCTCTGAAATTATCTAAAGCTAATGTGTTATTTGTTGCTATTTGGTATTCAACGAGAAGAAAACCGTTAAACTTTGGATTAACTCGCAACCCTCCATTGCAGGTGTCAAACACTCGCTTAGAATCTAAATTTATTTTTATCTTTTGACTGCCAGATTGCTGTATAGCTATGTCAATAACTCCATTAAGGGTTAGAAATGTCTTTTTATCTGCATAGCTTTTTATGGCATCTAATAGTATTTCTAATGATAGATTTAATTCTGGTCTTAAACCAAATAATGTAATTTGATAGTCTGCTAATAATTTGCGTTTGGAGTTTAATAGGGTTTCCAACCAACCAATGTTTATTGAGTGGTTATTATTTCTATGTTCTTCAAATAGCTTTCTTATTATAAGCGTTCTGACATTTATTCCTAAATAGTAGAAGTATTTCTCAATAATGCTCATGTTTACCATCGAATGCAAATCATTGAGCCATAGTATTAGTTGGATGATTTCATTATGTGCTTGTGAAGTTATATTTATCAGACGATAATCATTCTCTTTCTTCCATTGCTGAATTTTGCTATATATAAGTCTGAATTGGTTGAAGATTCCTAATTCCCTATAAGTAAAAGATTCACCAATGATTTCCATTGCATCAGTGAGTAATCGTGGCTCTATTACTTTAAAGTCATAGCCAAACTCATTCAATATAGGAAGGATAAGCTCTTGTTTATTTAGAGATGCGAATGAGACGTATTTATATAGGTCTTTTATGAACCATTCCTGTATAGTAGGGTAGTCTGTTAGCTGTTTGTGAATGGCTCTCTTAAATGCTTCTGATTGAAATTTGGATGTATTTATTGCATTCAGTATTCTTAAAAGGTATAGATAGTAAAACTTGTCTGTAACCTTATCGTGGAATATATATTCTTGGAACAAACTATTCCAATCTTGTTCACTGTAGCTAAATAATCTGAACCGTTGAGTTTGTATATTATAAAATCCTGTGGCTGTTTTCCCTTTAGATTTTGATATAACTTCTGGCAAGTGTTTAACCTGTAATCCCTTATCTGTAGCCCAATAACCTTCTTGGGTTTTATGATTAAGAAGCTCAAAGTGTATGTAGCAGAGTTGTTCCATGAATATTCTTTTTATGTATCTACAAATGTAGGGCTAAATAAAGAAAAAACAAATTGTTTCTCTAACATCTATTCTCTTAATATGCTTCTTGTTATTAAAGAATTTGGGCATTAGGTGCTTGTCAAGTGGATTTAAGGTTGGTTGGGGATTATTCGTACCATCTAATAAACAGTATAAACAATCCCAGCTATCTGTTATTGAAACATTATTTGGTATAATTGTGAATCTTTCTCTCTACTATATCTTCATCAGTAAGAACATTGGGATAGACATTCTTTATAAATGCAAATGTTGATTCAGAAGTAACGATGAACATCTTTCTGTCTTTAAGGTGTATTCCTTTATCATCCCTTTTTATATATCCGCAATCTTCTGCCTGTTTTAAATATCTTGAAACGGAACTTGGGCTTATGTTCAGTTCTTTGGCTAATTCACTTTGGGTATATTGACAGGTATTTGTAGCGTTCAGACACTTGCACTTTAGTAAGACAAGAAATCCTTTTAATTGGCGGGATATGGGTTCACTGTACAACTTCTTGCTTATAAGGACATAATGCTCAGTATTCAATGTATATTGGCATCTGTCAAAACGTCCATATTTGCCTTGAATTGGATGCTTGTCTATCCGAATCAGATTCAAGTCCTCAAACTTATGTAACCATAGCCTTATCTGTTCTTCTTTCTTTATGCCATAGAACTCTGTCAGTGTCTCTTGCTTGACATCTGAAACCATTGTGTAACAGTCGGAGCATAGAGCCAAACAATAGAACAGGTATGCTTCCAGCAAGTCAAGTTTTCCAGCAATGTTCTCAGTTATTTTCCTGTATGATAAATCTTCCTTTCCTGTCATTAGCAACTGGTTTATTGTAGTCAGTAAAATAAATCTTGTTCTCTTTTACCAATCTCCTGTATCTGTGGTTGCCAAAATAAGACTTGGCTTCCTTTTGTGTTATGAATTTCATTCCTGTGGATAAATGGATTACCATAAAATCAAATTGAATTTATAAACTTTTCTCATCTTTATAAGTTCCAATCCATGTGGCTTGCGGAGCAAGACGAATGGTAGGTAGAGTATTTATAGGTAATAGGTGTTTATATATAGGTATTTATAAGTAGCCTACCTGTATGAAATTCCCACCCTACCTATTTGCAAGAGCCGCCCTACCTGTTTGAAATCTCAATATTTCAGACTTTAGATGTGTGTCAGCTTAAATATTACTGAGTTAATAAGCCAACTTCTGCAATGCAATATAATAGGTAGTAACCTTTCCATTCTTTTTTCTCCTTGTCTTTAGATAGTTGTTAAGATTAGCCCACAATCCAATGTGAACCTTTATCTTTTACTCCCTGTTTAAGAGCCTTAACCCTTATCTGTTCATAAGTAAATTCTTCCATTTTAGATATTCTGAATAGTTTGTAAGTCCGTCAATCTGTGTGGTAGGATTATCTGTCTGTGGTACTGTAAAGATAGTAATTTCATGAGTGGGGAACTAATGATAAGACCACAATTCAGAAGTATTAAGTAGGCAGGGAAACCTCTCACATTTCCCTGCTTCTTGTCAATCCTCCTTGTTATGTTCAAAACATAGGACTAAGTGTATAATCCCATTCTCATTCTTGAAAGCTATTCTTGGATTATCAACTTCCTTATATGTAATGGAAGTTATAATTATGGGGAACAGCTCATTTTCATTATAAAGTTTGAGACTATTTACAATATATTCATTAGAACTATATTCTGGGAGAATGAAACTGAACAGGTAGAGCTTGACATCATTGTATTGCTGCATTTTAGCTCTTAGTATTTCTTGCTTGGCAATTATTGCTTCGTAGATAGTGCTTAGATATAAGCTCGATTGTATGATATATGGATTCATTGTTTTATTATTTAATTGGTTAAGAATTAAGCCCACCTGTCACATGGGCTTTGCTGTTAGTGGCTTATGCAGCCTGTTCTTCTTTAATCACTCCATGATTCTTTAGATATTGGGTAAGCATCTCAGAATAAATAGTGTTCACATGGTCTGATTTTACGCCATTTATAATTTTAATGCTGTTTTCATTCAATGTCTTTATGGTACTTAGAGTTTCATCCAATCCAATCTTCTTGTCTTCTCCATTCGGTGCGTAATTGGCAAGTTGGGTAATTGCATCAATCATGTAGCGATGTCTGATAGTGTCCTTAGAAATCTTCATATCAGTTAAAGTCTTGATGATTGTATCTCCTACTGTCAGGTCATATTCTGCAAGTTTGGTTTCACAAACTCCCTGCATGGCACTGTTCCAGACTTTCAAACTTAGTGTCTTACCAAAATTATAGTATTTGGTGATTACGCTGATGTTTGCTTTCAATTCCAATGCCTTTTGGAACACTCTGTTAAAGAACTCCTGTTGAGTGGCTAATGCTGCATTACCAGCCTTCTCCAATCCATTGAAACCTCTGCTCAACACATTGTTCACTCCTCTGTACTTGCCAAACTCCTGTAAAGAATCAAACTTTTTAATTCTTACATTCTCTATGGTCAGTTTGGTGTCGTCCTTGACTATGGCATTAAGGTTGTGTTCATGGTAGCTTGCCCATTGCCAATATCCGTTTGCTGTATCAACAGGTACGTAAACATTGGGAGTGCCTTTAGGTACAATGTTTCCGTTAAGGTCTTTCAGCTCAATGTCTGCATTGTAAAACAGGGCGGCTTCTGTAATGTAGAGAGGAACTTTATCAAAATGCTCATTGGTTATCAAATCCTTACCACATTCAAGGTTTACCTTACTTACTGCCATGCTATAAACAGATGTAGCGATGATGATTTCCTTTTCCTCTTTAGTAAAGACTACCTGCTTGTTTGTGTTCTTGCTTTCATTCCACAATTCTACTTTAGCAGTTGGTAGTTCTACCTTTTTAAGTGCTTCAAGATATGCAGTTTCAGCCTTGCCTACATTAACCAGTGCAGATTTCTTAATATTGGCTTCTGCATCCTTATTGGCTTCAAGCACGCTCTTGGCTTTCATCAAATTCTGACGGGCTTCTTCTACTGCTTGTAACTTAGTCTCTGCGGTTGTCATTTTTACTTCTTCCATGATTTCATTCTGATTTAAAGATTCAATTTCATTATTAATTTTCTCAGCTTTTACATTTACTAATTCGTTCATAGTTTTAATCTTTTAAGTTGTTGTTATTCATTTAGTGTAACCCTCAAACCTATGTACACTTGGTTATCTGATTACGTTGCAAAACTACTTGCTTCTGGGCTGATTAAAAGAGAGAAATTAATGAGTGTTTTTACTTTCCCTCTTAATTGGTAGCTCGTCCGCTATCGTTTTGACGGTGCAAAGATGGGATATAATGGCAGGATTAAAAGAGAGAAAAAAAGTCCTGCTTTCATGTACCCTCTTAATGGTATGAAGCAGGACTGTATTAATTATCAGAAGTTTATTAGAAATATATGCTGTTCACAGTATCAATTCTTTTGTCTTTATATTGCTTGATGTAACCTTTTAAAACATCTTCATCATCTGAGAGTTTACTATGTTTGGATAACTTGGTGAAGTAGATAAGCCTTGATATGAGCAATGTCTTACTAAGTGATATGGTGCTTCCTTTCTTTTGTCTGACATTAAACTGCTTATTATATGGAGATAGATTGAAGAAGTCGTTAAACATTTTATAAAATAGGTATATCTGAATGGATTCCTTTTCTTCTGCATGGGTACTTATGCTGACTTGTTGGCTCTGCATCCAAGGATGTTCCTCTATCTCCTTTAGGTTATTGATGATGGTAGTAGCCAAGTAGCCTATTGCATTGGCATTGTCAATTACTATCTGATGCTTGCCCTCTATTTTTACAGAGATAGTGATAGGTTTCTTAAAACTCACTCCAAATTGGTTAATCTCCTTATGGTTGTCAGCTATGGCTTGGGCAAATTTGGTGAGTTGTTCTATTCCAATGCCTGTTGCTTTCATTCCATCCAAGCACGTGCCACATGTATAGTCAAAGATGAACAGAAGCAGAAACCAGAACTTATCTATATCAACTCCCAAACCTTTCAATGTATTCTGTATGTCCTCATTAGCTATATAATCTTCGTATGTGAAGTTACCATATAGTTTATTCTGATTGCATCTTCTTATAAATATGGGTAAGGCGGTAGTGCCACAGATATATTGCTCTCCTGTTTCAAGGTCTATATCTACATCTGGAACATATTCAACGGCTATGGCTTCCATGTATTCCAAACGAGTATCAATGCTTATATAATCTTCCTTTAGCTTCTCCATAATTATTAGTTTAGGACAAAATTAAAAAATAATCCTCACCTGTATTGCTACAAGTGAGGAATTATTGGCTTAGAGTAAATTCTTCATGGCATTATCTATCTGTTCATTATCAAAACTGTCAAGATAGATTTGAGTAGTCGTTAGGTCTGAATGTCCTAACGCTTCACTAATCAATGCAATGTTTACACCAGACTTCTTTAAGACGCTTGCGAATGAATGCCTTGCAACATAGGTTGTAAGATTGGCTTCAACTCCAAGCTGTGCGGCAAGTAGTTTTAGATTCTTATTGACCTTTCCCAGCATCTTATGTATTCTGTTCTGCTTTTGCAATGGTGTCTTATGCAACTGAGCATTGAGAATGGGGAACAGGTAGCCTTTACTCTCTACTGCATATCGCTTAATGATTTTTAAGGCTTCTTCTGACAATCCCAACTTGATGAGTTTACCTGTCTTTTGACGAATGTAGTGTAGTCTCTTCCCCTCTATGATATTATCCTTAGTTAGATTGGCTATGTCAGTGAAGTTTATGCCACCACACAGATAACTGAAAATAAATATGTCTTTGCTTAGTTGAACATATTGCTGCTTACCAATGGAATGAACATCTGTTGAGAATTTCAGTACGTCAGCTTTAGCGATGGCTCGCTTCTCAGTACTGACATCAAATTTACTTATCTTGTAATCATTGAAGGGGTAGTCAGACTTACGTGCACATTTGTTTTCAATAGCTTTGTTGTATGCACTACGCAGGGTACGAAACATTAAACTCATAGTAGTTTCTTTGTTTCCTTTGGAGCGTAGCCACTTCTCGTACTTGTTGAGCCATGCAACATCTATTGCACTAAATGGAATCTCTAAATTACCATTGGTAAAGACATTGATAGAGTTGTAGGAGCTTTTATAAATAAGCCTGTTCCCACATTTCTCATTAGCCTTGTACTGCTCAATCAATTCTTGGTAGAACTGTTTGACTGTTTTGAGTTCAAACTTCCTATGCTCGTCATGAAGTAGGGTAGTAGTGGTGTACTCCTTTTGTTCTGCATTCAGTTCAAGCATCCGCTGTTGAAGTTCCGCTTGCTTGTTAAGGATAAGTTTTAAGATATATTCCCTATTAGGACAGTTGGACTTAGGTTTATTCTTACTGAAATCCCAGAATTTAGGATTTACAGACACACCTAAACTTTGGTATTGGCGTTTACCTCCTTTGGAGACTTGTAGCATTAATGGACTTTCGCCATTAGATAGTCTTTTAGACTTGTAGCAAACTACTGATAATGAAGCATTCATGTACCATTTCTTGGTTTACATCTTGGTTTACATGATGATGCTCAAACCACCTGTATCCGCCTTAATCAGATAGTACTAAAAGAAGAAATCCTGAATGCCAACTGCTTGACTTTCAGGATTCTCTAAGAGCGGAAGACGGGACTCAAACCCGCGACCCTCAGCTTGGGAAGCTAATGCTCTACCAACTGAGCTACTACCGCATTACTTGTATCTTTCATAAAAGCCTTATGAAATGGTGATGCAAAGGTAAACATAATTTTTATATCTCAAATAAATTTCTTCAAATTTTAGTAGAGGAAAATCTATATTATAATTTCTATTCCAGATGAAAAAAAGAATCGGATATGAAAAATCGTATATTCGATTGCTGTACAATTTAAAATATACAGATAGAAATAAAATGATTCGATAAAATCCTCTGGATTTCTAATCAGATATTTTCAGAACTTAATATTATTGGACTTACTTCTTGTCAATATATGTGGTTTTATCTGCTTATACTAACGATAAGTTAATCGAATGATTGCTAACTGAATCAATCTGAAAGATTGAAATGATTGAGATATTAGTCGTATCCGGAACAAATAACCTGTTTCACTTGTGTTTTATTCATTCCTTTTAAGGGAGCAGAACGTTCCTCACCGACCAATGTCCCGTTGGTTTAAAACCAAGGAGTCGTTCCTTTAAAAGGAAATAGCTCAAATAACGTTCTTTTTCTGTATAATCCGATAATATATATGCAAAAACGTGTTGAAATTCTGCATATTGTTACATGCTTTTATACATTATTTCTGCTGTTTGATGAAACATGTACGGAGCTATTCTTTGTCTAATCTTAAATATAGAACATTTTTTTAAGATTCTTTCTCTGTTTGTTAAAGTGAACAAACCCGTCCTCTCATCTGTTAGAAAGTCTCAATTTTAGATTTAACCTAACCAGCATGAAAAAAAATAAGATACTTTTTGTACTATGGGCTTTGTGTTTTTTCGTCATTCGGACAAATGCACAGACACCGCTAAGTTTCGAAGAATCGTTGCACCTGCTTAATCAGGGAAATCAGAGTTTGAAGATAGCTGATAAAGGGATAGAGATTGCCAAGGCAGAACGTGACAAGCTCAATGCTTTTTGGTATCCTACCTTGCAGTCTACAGGTGCATTTGTGCATATGTCCGAGAAGATAGAAGTGAAGCAGCCACTGTCTCAGTTTACTGATCCGGCAAAAGACTTTGTACATTCCATTATTCCGGATGACCAGATAATCTCAGCTATTCTGGATAAAATAGGAGCCAATACTCTTGTCTTTCCACTAACTCCGAGAAACTTGACGACTGTTGATCTGTCAGCAGAATGGGTGCTCTTTTCCGGAGGAAAAAGATTTCGTGCAACAAATATTGGTCGGACAATGGTGGATCTGGCGCGAGAGAATCGTGCACAGACTGCTGCAAGCCAGCAAAACCTGTTGGCAGAAAGTTATTATGGTCTGCGACTGGCGCAACAGGTCGTAGCGGTACGTGAAGAAACTTATAAAGGTCTGCAAAAGCATTATGAAAATGCTTTGAAACTGGAAGCTGCCGGAATGATAGACAAAGCAGGACGACTGTTTGCCCAAGTGAATATGGATGAAGCAAAACGGGCATTGGAAGCTGCACGAAAGGAAGAAACAGTGGTGCAAAGTGCCTTGAAAGTTTTGTTGAATAAAAAAGATACGGATGAGAATATCGTTCCTACTTCTCCCCTTTTCATGAATGATTCGTTACCACCCAAAATGCTTTTTGATATGTCGGTCAATAGTGGAAACTATATGCTTAATCAACTGCAGCTGCAAGAACATATCGCCAAGCAGGAAGTACGGATTGCCCAAAGCGGATACTTGCCGAATATAGCCCTTTTTGGAAAACAGACCCTCTATTCGCATGGCATTCAAAGCAATTTACTGCCGCGTACCATGGTGGGAATCGGTTTTACATGGAATCTCTTTGACGGACTGGATCGGGAAAAGAAGATCCGGCAATCAAAGCTAACCCAGCAAACGCTGGCTTTAGGGAAAATGAAAGCACGCGATGATCTTGCTGTCGGAGTGGATAAACTCTATACACAATTGGAGAAAGCTCAGGATAACGTAAAAGCGCTGAATGCGACCATCGAACTGAGTGAAGAACTGGTACGTATCCGAAAGAAATCCTTTACTGAAGGGATGGCAACTTCTACCGAAGTGATTGATGCTGAAACTATGCTTGCCAACGTAAAAGTGGCTCGTCTGGCAGCATATTATGAATATGATGTGGCATTGATGAATCTTCTTTCACTCTGCGGCACACCGGAACAATTTGTAAACTATCAACCTAAACCGTAACAAACAATGAAACCAACTAGTAGAACCCTTTCATGGGCATTCGTCATTATTATGCTGGCAGTCGGTATTTTTACTGCTCTGGGAATAATATTGATGCACAAACAACCGCTCGTCCTGCAAGGGCAGGCAGAAGCGACAGAAATCCGTATTAGCGGGAAACTTCCCGGACGTATCGATACCTTTTTGGTTCAGGAAGGTGACTGGGTACGTCAAGGAGATACTCTTGTTGTGATCAACAGCCCCGAAATACATGCCAAGTATCAGCAGGTGAATGCATTGGAGCAAGTAGCCGTGCAGCAGAACAAGAAAATAGATGCCGGTACCCGCCGACAGATTGTTGCTACCGCGCTGCAACTATGGAACAAAACAAAAAGTGATCTTACGCTGGCTAAAACAACTTATAACCGTATTCTTACCTTATATAAAGACAGTGTTGTCACTTCCCAGCGGAAAGATGAAGTGGAAGCTATGTATAAAGCTGCTGTTGCAGCCGAACGGGCAGCCTATGAACAATATCAGATGGCGGTAGACGGTGCACAGAAAGAAGATAAAGAATCTGCCGCCAGTATGGTGAATGCTGCCAGAAGTACGGTGGAAGAAGTTTCGGCACTATTGGTCGATGCTCGGCTGACAGCACCCGAAAACGGTCAGATAGCTACCATCTTTCCTAAACGTGGGGAATTGGTTGCGCCGGGAACTCCTATTATGAACCTGGTTGTCATGGACGATATTCATGTAGTTCTCAATGTGCGTGAGGACTTGATGCCACAATTTAAGATGGAGGGCACCTTTGTTGCGGATGTACCTGCCATCGATAAAAAAGGTATTGAGTTTAAAATCTATTATATCAGTCCGTTAGGAAGTTTTGCTACTTGGAAATCAACGAAACAGACGGGAAGTTATGACTTACGAACCTTCGAGATTCATGCCCGTCCCACTCAGAAAGTGGATGACCTGCGCCCCGGTATGTCCGTATTACTGACATTAAATGAATGATAGAATGAGTTCATCACAAACATATTCTCCTTTTCGTTCCGTGCTGCTCAGGGAGTGGCGACGGATGACTTCACGACGCCTTTATCTGGGTGTGTGTATCATCCTGCCGCTATTTACCCTTTTCTTCATGGCAACAATCTTCGGCAACGGGCAGATGGAAAACATTCCCATCGGTATTGTCGATCAGGACAATACTGCCTCTTCACGGGCAATCGCCCGAAATATATCTGCTGTGCCAACATTTAAAGTGACAAGGCATTTTGTGAATGAGGAAGCTGCCCGAAAGGCCGTACAGAAGAAGGAAATTTATGGCTATCTCTCCATTCCTCCCAAATTTGAGCAAGATGCTATTTCGGGAAAGAATGCGACTCTCTCCTATTATTATCATTATGCGTTGCTTTCGGTAGGTGGCGAATTGATGGCTGCTTTCGAAACGTCGCTGGCTCCTGTGTCGCTCTCTCCCATTGTGATGCAAGCTGTCGCTCTCGGAGTGGAACAAGACAAGATCACTACATTCCTGTTGCCCGTACAAGCCAGCAATCACCCTATATACAATCCGAGTCTGGATTATTCGGTTTATCTGAGCCAACCGTTTTTCTTCGTCTTGTTTCAGGTATTGATTTTACTCATTACTGTATATGCAGTCGGAATTGAGATTAAATTTCGCACTGCCGATGAATGGCTGTTTGTTGCCAAAGGAAATATGGTAACGGCTGTTTTAGGAAAACTACTCCCCTACACCATTATCTTTATTCTGATAGGATGGCTGGCAAATTATGTGATGTTCGGCATTCTGCATATTCCTTTTCAAGGAAGCTGGTTATTGATGAATATGCTGACAGCGCTTTTTGTCGTGGCAACACAGGCATTGGGATTATTCCTGTTTTCACTATTTCCGGCTATCTCTCTGATCATAAGTATTGTTTCCATGGTCGGCTCTTTGGGAGCTACTTTGTCCGGTGTCACTTTTCCGGTGCCCAATATGTATCCTTTGGTACGAGATGCTTCCTATCTTTTTCCTGTCCGGCATTTCACGGAAATGATGCAAAATATGCTCTACGGGGGGAGTGGTTTTATTCACCTTTGGCCATCGGCTGTGATACTATGTATCTTTCCGTTGCTGGCTTTAGTGTTACTTCCTCATCTGAAACGTGCCATAGAAAGTCATAAATATGAAAAAATTAAATAAGTTACAACAGTTATCGTTCATCATCCGACGTGAATATCTGGCTATCAGTACCAGCTATGCTGTATTACTGGTATTGATGGGTGGAATCTTCGTGTACGGATTGCTCTATAATTATATGTATGCCCCCAATATTGTGACGGATGTCCCGGTTGCCGTAGTCGATAACTCACATAGCGAGTTGAGCCGTAACTTCATTCGATGGCTGGATGCTACGCCTCAAGCGGAAATTTATGATCAGGCTATGGATTATCACGAAGCTAAGGAATGGATGAAAGCTGGAAAAGTACAAGGTATTTTATATCTCCCTCATGATTTTGAGGAACGGGTATTTCGTGGAGATGAAGCCGTGTTTTCTCTGTATGCCACTACCGATGCTTTCCTCTATTTTGAAGCCTTACAAGGAGCTTCTTCACGTGTGATGCTGGCTATCAATGACAAATATCGTCCGGACGGAGCAGTCTTTCTGCCTCCTCAGGGATTATTGGCGGTAGCTATGGCGCAGCCTGTAAATGTAGCGGGAACCGCACTCTATAACTATACGGAAGGATATGGATCTTATCTGATTCCGGCCGTTATGGTCATTATCATTTTTCAGACATTACTGATGGTCATTGGTATGGTGACCGGAGAAGAGCATATGACAAAAGGCATCCTTGCTTATACTCCCTTCGGAAAAAGCTGGGCAGTCGCTATACGTATTGTATCAGGGAAAACGTTTGTCTACTGTAGTTTGTATGCTGTTTTTTCATTCTTTCTATTAGGGTTGCTTCCTCATTTCTTTAGTATTCCCAATATTGGAAACGGATTGTATATTGTATTGATGATGATCCCCTACTTGCTGGCAACCTCTTTTCTGGGGCTGGCAGCCTCCCGATATTTCACTGATTCGGAAGCACCATTGCTTATGATTGCCTTTTTCTCGGTAGGACTGATTTTTCTTTCCGGTGTTTCCTATCCGATGGAGCTGATGCCTTGGTATTGGAAAGCTGCTCATTATATTTTTCCGGCAGCACCTGCTACACTCGCCTTTGTGAAGTTGAACTCAATGGGAGCAAGTATGGCTGATATCCGACCCGAATATATTACTTTATGGATTCAGGCAGTTATCTATTTTATATTAAGTGCATGGGTATATAAAAAGAAACTCAGCTGAAAGTAGTATTTTAGTTGCATATTTTAAACTGATATCGCTCAAAAGTATAATATTTCAACCAACGAATAATTAACTATGGAAATAAAAATGTTTTGTTGAACATTTTACTTGATTATCTCGTCCTTTTTTATTTATTTTGTTAACTATTATTTGGAGATAGACCATAGTACTACTTTAAATACAACTATTTATATGAGGAATATTATACTATTTTTATTATTACTGCCGTTAATGGCATATGGACAAACATACAAACATATTGGAGTAGAGGATGGTTTGAGCAATCGGAGAATATACAATATTCAGAAGGATCACCAAGGATATATGTGGTTTCTTACTAATGAGGGTATGGACCGATATAACGGTAAGGATATAAAGCACTATAAACTTATCGAAGAAAGCAAACAATTGAGTTCCGAAATACATCTCGGATGGCTATATGCTGATAAAGAAGGCGGGATATGGGTCATTGGAAAAAAAGGACGTATTTTCCAGTATGAAGAAAAGTATGATCGTTTTACAATGGTCTATAAGTCACCAAAAGTCACTGATGCCATCAGTTACGGTTATTTGGACCGTAACAACAATTTATGGTTATGCGGCAAAGATTCTATTTTGTTGTATAATACTAAGACTACTCAGGTTATGCGGCTTCCTAATTTGTTGGAAGATAATATTACGGTAGTAGAACAGGCTGATGACACTCATTTCTTTATAGCAACAGAAATGGGGGTTCGGTATACTCAGTTTGAAAACGAAGCTTTGAAAGTCATTCCTTTAGATGTGCTTGATCATGTCTATACGCAAATTAACGGTCTCTATTTCCATCCTCAGTTTCACAGACTTTTTGTAGGAACTTTTAGTGATGGTACTTTTGCCTATGATATGTCTGCTCATCAAATTATCAAATCAGATACGAAGCTGGGTGATGTGAGTATTACTCATATCAGGCCGTTGAATCAAAAGGAACTATTGGTTGCTACGGAAGGAATGGGAGTACACAAAATTGATGTAAATACTTGTAATACCTCTCCGTTCATTGTGGCAAACTACGAAAGTTATAATGAGATGAATGGAAATAATATTACCGATATTTATATTGATGAAGAAAAAAGAATCTGGCTTGCCAATTACCCGGCAGGAATCACAGTAGTCGATTTCCGTTATAAGAATTATCGTTGGATAAAGCATTCTATCGGTAATAAGCAGTCTATCGTCAATGATCAGGTACATGCGGTTATTGAAGATAGTGAAGGAGATTTATGGTTTGGAACCAGCAATGGGATAAGTTTTCAGGATTCAAAAACCGGTCAATGGCATTCTTTTCTGAGTTCTTACGATAAGCAGCTGAAAGATAAGAACCATATTTTCATTACTTTATGCGAAGTTTCTCCAGGTGTTATCTGGGCAGGAGGATATACGTCGGGTATTTATAAGATTAACAAGAAAACATTGTCTGTAGAGTACTTTTCGCCTTTTCTTCTTAGCTCTGTCAACATACGTCCGGATAAGTATATCAGGGATATGATTAAAGATTCAAAAGGATATATATGGTCGGGAGGGTATTACAATCTAAAATGTATTGATCCTAGAAAAAATACTGTCCGGTTGTATCCCGGAGTCAATACTGTTACGGCGATTGAAGAAAAAGATACTAATTTCATGTGGGTGGGGACAGCTACTGGACTTTTTCTGCTTAACCGGAATTCCGGTGAATATCAGTATATATTAATGCCTGTGGAGTCAACATATATCAATACTCTTTATCAGGCCAATGACGGATTACTGTATATCGGTACAAACGGCTCGGGAGTACTTATATATGATCCTGGAAACATGAGTTTTGAACACTATTACGCTGATAATTCGGCACTTGTATCTAACAGTATTTATACGATTCTTCCGGAAATGAACGGACAGATAATGATGAGTACGGAAAATGGAATTACCAGCTTTTCTATAGAAAAGAGATCATTTCATAACTGGAGTCGCGAACAGGGAATGATGTCTGCTTGTTTTAATGCAACTTCCGGTGCGTTACGTAAAAATAATAATTTTGTTTTTGGCAGTGTTGATGGGGCAGTTGAATTTCCGGCAGGTATAAAGTTGCCGGATTATGAATATTCGAAAATGATATTCAGCGATTTTCATATTTCCTATCAACCGATTTATCCGGGAGAAAAAGATTCTCCTTTAGAGAAAGATATTGATAAGACTGATGTGTTGAGACTTAAATATGGTGAGAATACCTTTTCGTTTCGTGTTTCTTCCATCAACTATGATTTTCCTTCTCATTCAGTTTATTATTGGAGGTTGGAAGGCTCTTCTTATAATGAATGGGTACAACTGAGTGGCAATAGTTTAATTCGTTTTACCAATTTAAGTCCCGGCAAATATAAACTTTATGTACGTGCCATATCGAAGGAAGAACCTAGTATCGTTTTCGAAGAACGGCAAGTTGGAATTATCATATCGCAACCTGTATGGCTAAATGGCTGGGCTATATTCATATATATGCTTCTGATCGTCTTTGTTTTCAGCATTGCTTTCCGGATAATGATTCTGAAAAAGCAGAAAAAGATATCGGATGAGAAAACACATTTCTTTATTAATACAGCTCATGACATCCGCACTCCGCTTACGCTGATAAAGGCTCCTTTGGAAGAGTTTGTTGAGGAAGAAACACTGACAGAGATCGGTTCGCAGCGTATTAATACGGCATTGAGAAATGTGAATGCCCTTTTACGGTTGAGCACTAATTTAATCAACTTTGAACGGGCCGATGTTTATTCTTCCGAATTACGTATCTCAGAATATGAACTGAACACGTATATGAATGAGATATGTAATAGTTTTCGTTCGTATGCCAATATCAAGCATATTGATTTTACTTATAAGAGTGACTTTAATTATCTGAATGTATGGTTTGATAAAGATAAGATGGATTCTATCTTAAAAAATCTGATATCCAATGCGTTAAAATATACTCCAGAAAATGGGATAGTCAGCGTATCTATTTCTGAGACTAAAGACTCATGGAAGCTGGAAGTCAAAGATACGGGAATAGGCATTCCGGCAAACGAACAGAATAAACTGCTTAAGATGCACTTCCGGGGTACAAATGCCATTAATGCAAAAATAACCGGTAGTGGAATCGGACTAAAGCTGGTTGATAAATTGGTGCACCTTCATAGTGGTAAGATAAATATAGAGAGTGTTGAGCAACAAGGCACTACTATCACTGTTGTTTTCCCGAAGGGTAATAAGCATTTCCGTCACTCGAACCTGATAGATCCGGAAAAAAACGGCAGACAGGAAGCTGTACTGGATGCTCCGGTTATATCCGAAGCGGCGGAAAAGGCAAACGATGAGAATCTGCAACGTATTCTTATTGTCGAGGATAATGATGAACTACGTGCTTATCTGGTCAATTCATTATCACCGATGTATAATGTACAGGCTTGCGGTAATGGTAAGGAAGCATTGATCATTGTAAAAGAATTCTGGCCGGAGCTTATTCTATCCGATATTATGATGCCGGAAATGCGGGGTGACGAACTGTGTTCCACTATTAAGAATGATATTGAAACATCACATATTCCTGTCTTGTTACTTACTGCTTTGGGTGAAGAACAGAATATTCTCGATGGTCTGGATATTGGTGCTGATGAATATATTGTAAAACCGTTCAGCATAAGAATCCTGAAAGCCAGTATTGCCAATTTATAGGCGAATCGGGCATTATTGCGCAGCAAATATGCGAATTTGGAAATAGATATAGAGGTTAAGACTCCTTTGGCGAAATGTACTAATAGCCTTGACTGGCAATTTTTATCGGCTGTGAAAAAAACGATAGAAGACAACATCAATAATCCTGCCTTTTCTGTTGAGGTTCTCAACGATTTGCATAATATGAGCCGTACACGTTTCTATTATAAACTGAAAGCAATAACAGGACTATCTCCTCAGGAATTGATAAAAACAACCCGGCTGAAACGTGCTACGCAACTATTAAAAGAAGGTGAGTATAATATTACTGAAATCTCGGAGATGTGTGGATTTTCAGAATCCAAATATTTCCGGGAAGTATTCAAGAAAGAATATAAGATGAGTCCGAGTCAATATGCTAAGAAATATAGTATTTCTTCTTCCGGTATTATAGAAGATGATTCAGATGAATAAAATAATAAGCAGCTTTTTCTGCAAAGAA
>OMEQ01000585.1_pt1 | contig 22418 bp, 27 predicted proteins | sample 1645451 | NCBI WGS metagenome assembly OMEQ01 (sample SAMEA103958142, study PRJEB25191) | human gut metagenome | biome: human-associated habitat [ENVO:00009003]; feature: intestine environment [ENVO:2100002]; material: feces | place: Germany | collected 2013/2015
GATTGACAGTATCTCATACAAAGAAAATTTATTTCAAAATGGGAATGATCGCAGAACAAATGGTATGGGAAACCTGAAGTATGGTATGGGAAATTTCAGAAATGATATTTATGGAGATTATATCCGCTACACCCATGCATCCTGCCACTCATATGTAGTTATGGATATAGGCGGAAAAATATTGGTGGTAAATGGCGCAGATGAATCAGAAACAAAGAAAATTTATGACACTCTCAGAGAGAAATGTCAGATGAATTAGTGTGTGTTTAATCGAATCAGGCAAGTAGCGAGGCGGATGATTTTATCCGCCTGAATACATTTAACACAGATGCAGAGAAGGAGTCTGTCATCTCGTTGCAGTTGATGGCAGGAGGACCGGTTACCGTGGCCGACCAACATACCACCATCGGAGACAATCTGAAGTTTTATCAGAATGAAGAAATGCTTGCATTGAATGCCGACCGCTTTGTTGGTAAACCTTTATTACGCAACGTACGCGATGAAAAAAGTCAGATATGGTATGGGCAGATGAGCAATGGTGATTATGTGGTAGGGGTTTTCAACCGGGATAATGAAACTAAAAGACGTTCCTTGCAGTTTTCAGAAATAGGTATAGAAGGAACAAGAAAAGTGCGCGACTTGTGGAAACACCAGGATGAAGGTGAAACTGATAAACTGGAAGTAGAAGTTGGAGCTCACGAATGTAAAATTGTAAGACTGAGTAAATAATAAGTAAATAAAACATTAATCAAGTATGAAAAGATTCTTTTTAGGTATTGGCCTGCTTCTTTCTGCCTTTATGGTAAAAGCGGAAGGCATCTCCTCTCCGTCAGGCACTGTATCTTTAAATTTCAACTTAGCTGACAATGGGATTCCGACGTATGCGATGGCATATAAGGATATTCCGGTCATCAAACCTAGCAAGTTGGGGCTCGAACTGAATGACAAGGACAACCTGCTGGATGGTTTTGAAGTCGTAAAAACGTCCATCTCTAGTTTTAATGAAACTTGGCAACCTGTGTGGGGAGAGACGAAAGATATACGTAATCATTATAACGAACTATTAGTAGAACTTAAGCAGACATCTACCGACCGTTTTATGAACATTCGCTTCCGCGTTTATGATGAAGGCATTGGTTTCCGGTATGAATTTCCACAACAGAAAAACCTGTCTTATTTTGTCATCAAAGAAGAGCACAGCCAGTTTGCTATGACCGGCGACCATATTGCCTGGTGGATTCCCGGTGACTATGATACGCAGGAATATGATTATACGGAATCAAAGCTTTCTGAAATTCCCGGTTTGCTGGCTGCTGCCATCAATGATAATCTGTCACAAGCAATCTTCTCGCCCAAAGGAGTACAAACATCCCTTCAACTCAAGACTGCAGAGGGATTATACATCAATCTACACGAGGCTGCCTTAGTAGACTATTCATGTATGCACCTCAATTTGGATGACAAAAACCTGACTTTCGAGTCATGGCTGACACCGGATGCACAAGGCAACAAAGGGTATCTGCAATCACCTTGCCGCACTCCGTGGCGTACAGTGATGGTTAGCGACGACGCATGTGAAATATTGGCATCGAACCTAATTCTGAACTTGAATGAACCATGTAAATACAAGGATACCTCTTGGATTAAACCCGTGAAATACATTGGAGTATGGTGGGAAATGATTGCCGGTGGAAAGCCATGGTCATATACTTGGGATCTTCCCTCCGTGAAGCTCGGTGAAACCGATTACCAAAAGGTGAGTCCGAACGGGCAGCATCCTGCCAATACAGCTAACGTAAAGAGATACATCGACTTTGCAGCTGAACATGGCTTCGACCAAGTATTAGTAGAAGGATGGAATGTCGGTTGGGAAGACTGGTTTGGTAACTCAAAGGACTTTGTATTCGATTTCGTTACTCCCTATCCTGATTTCGACATCAAAGGCCTAAATGAATATGCACACTCTAAAGGAGTGCGCCTGATGATGCATCACGAGACTTCAGCTTCCGTCCGTAATTACGAACGCCACATGGAAGCTGCCTATCAACTGATGAACCAATATGGATATAATGCGGTAAAGAGCGGCTATGTGGGCAATATGATACCACGTGGCGAACACCATTATGGGCAATGGATGAACAATCACTATCTTTATGCAGTGACGGAAGCTGCCAAACACCACATCATGGTAAACGCACACGAAGCTGTACGTCCTACCGGATTATGCCGTACTTACCCGAATCTTATTGGTAATGAATCGGCTCGTGGTACAGAATACGAAGCATTCGTGGGCAACAAACCTTTCCACACGACCATATTACCTTTCACCCGTCTGCAAGGAGGCCCGATGGATTATACTCCTGGCATCTTTGAAATGGACATCAACAAATTCAATTCTAACAGCCACTCGCATGTAAACTCGACATTAGCCCGTCAGTTAGCTTTGTATGTCACCATGTACAGTCCACTCCAGATGGCAGCCGATTATCCGCAGCACTATGAACGCTTTATAGATGCTTTCCAATTTATTAAAGATGTAGCTGTCGATTGGGATGATAGTAAATATTTGGAAGCCGAACCGGGACGTTATATCGTGGCGGCCCGCAAAGCAAAAGGTACGAACAATTGGTTTATAGGTTGCACCAGTAGCGAAGAGGGACACACATCTATATTGAAACTAGACTTTTTAGATAAGGATAAGGAATACATCGCAACTATCTATGAGGATGGCAAAGATGCTCATTATCGGGACAATCCACAGACTTACAACATTCGTAAAGGCATCGTATCAGCCAAATCTGTATTGAAACTGCAAGCCGCACCGGGAGGTGGGTACGCTATCAGTATCATGGAAGCTAGCGATAAAGCTGCTCTAAAAGGACTAAAAAATATGAAATAGAACGTTTTTTAGGATAACAACCATTCCTTGCTGAATAGAATGCCATGAATAGTTTTCCAGTAAGGATGCCCGTTGGCGGAATTAAAGTTTTCTGTTTTAAATAATTGCGTATTTGTTATTAAGGTATGTAAGGCATCTTGCCATTCTATGACAACTTCCAATTCCGCCAATGGGTTATTATATCCATTCTCATGTTGTATAATAACTTTTAAATTCGTTTAAGTATGCGAAAGATACTTTATTTATTATTGCTTCTTTCTGGATTTCAATATTCCAAAGCAAAAGAAAATCCAAATTTGTGGCAACTTACAACCACTGATATACAGTCTCTTTACGTGGGAGCCCCCATGTCCAATGGAGGAATCGGAATACTTCCATGGCGTGAGCCGTTTTCGGTGAGACATGTCATTCTTAATCATGTATTCGATGCTGATAGAGAACGGGGCGTAAGCCGTGTTTTGAAAGGTATCAATCCTTTTCTGATAACTCTTAAAGTCGATGGAAATGCTATTAGCCGGGACAATATATCGCAATGGAAGCAGACAATCAATATGAAAGAGGCTTCTCATATATCTGAATTTACGGCTGACGGAAAAGCTGAAATCTCCTATTCTCTCTGCGCATTGCGTAACATGCCATATGCCGGTCTGATTCGTGTGACCGTAAAAGCTTTACGGGACATAAATTTGAATGTTGGCACGCATATGGATATACCCGAAGAATATGCGAGTGGTACACGCGAATTTCATGACACTGAATCTGATGGTATCAAAGTGTACATGCTACATTCTTATGCTTCTACCCCTTGGCGAAAACAACAAGTGGCATCTTCGTCAGCCTTTTTATTTGAAGAGGGAAAAGAGATAACCCCTACTTTCAACGACAGTTCCAAGGAACTGTGTTTTGGTGCCAGTTTAAAAAAGAATGATGAAATCACATTCGCTTTAGTAGGTAGTATTTGCTCTTCACGTGACTTTATTGATCCTTGCAATGAAGCGGAGCGAGAAATTATCTATGCACATCATGAAGGTATTCATTCGCTGCTAGCTGCCCATACACGTCTGTGGAATGAATTATGGCAAGGAGATATTTTAATAGAAGGTGATGATGAGGCTCAGCGTGCCGTACGTTTTGCATTATTCAATCTATATTCTTCGTGCCGTGAAGGAAATGGGCTTAGTATATCTCCTATGGGGCTTTCTTCCCAGGATTATAACGGGCATATATTTTGGGATACTGAAATCTGGATGTTTCCGCCCATCTTGCTATTTAACCAAGGAATGGCCGAATCAATGATGAATTATCGTATCGACCGCTTACCTGCCGCTTGCCAAAAAGCAATGTCTTACGGATATCGCGGTGCCATGTATCCATGGGAAAGTGATGACGCCGGCGAAGAGGCTACTCCTACTACAGCCTTGACCGGTCCTTTTGAACACCATATCACAGCCGATATCGGTATTGCCTGCTGGAATTATTACTGTGTAACTCGTGATAAGGAATGGCTAAAAAATAAAGGATATCCGTTGCTGAAAGCCGTAGCTGACTTTTGGAGCAGCCGCGCTACTCACAATGATGATGGTACTTGGTCTATAAACAATGTAGTAGGTGCCAACGAATATAAACATGGCGCTACAGACAATGCTTTTACTAATGCTTCTGCTAAACTTGTCCTACAGTATGCGACAAAGGCAGCTACGGCTTGTAACACAAAAGCCAACAAACAATGGGAAATCGTAGCAAACGGGCTGAAAATTCACCGGATGTCCGACGGAGTAACCAAAGAGCATACTACTTACAATGGAGAGATGATAAAACAGGCTGACGTAAACTTACTAGGGTATCCCTTAAGAATCATTACCGACGAAAAGCAACTAAGAAAAGATTTAGAGTATTATGCCGGAAAGATTGATCCTCAACACGGCCCAGCCATGTCTTTCGCCGTATTCTGTGTGCAATATGCCAGAATGGGAGATGCTGATAAAGCCTACGATATGTTTCTTCGCAGCTACCAGCCCAACCAACGTCTTCCTTTCGGCGTATTGGCTGAAACGCCAACAAGTAATAATCCATATTTTATGACCGGAGCCGGAGGCTTGTTACAAGCTGTAATTAATGGTTTTTGTGGCTTGCAAATCACCGATAAGGGAATTGTTCAATTACCTGCTGTTCTTCCGAAGCATTGGAAAAAGGTAACTATAAAGGGAGTTGGAAACGATAGAAGAGTGTATATCAACCAACAGAATTAGGATATATATATATCATAATATCCCTGGTGCAGAAAACACACATTCCTTCCGGATACATAGTGGAAAGATTGTGTGTTTTCTTGTTGGATGACGGTCCAAAGCAGCTTGATATCACACGAGAAACTATCCTGAAATTAAGAAAGGGAGTCTATTGTGTGCGCTGTTGACTAAAAAATAGAAGGATGAAAAAGACTGACTGAAACGACGTAACAGGCCGTGAAGAAAGTTTCCCATTGGTGGGTGCGGTACTGCCATGCTAACCGTCTGGACAGAGAAAGGACGGTTATTCATACATTACCTCTTTGAGATATATCTTCTGTAACTTAAGCTGGTAATACAGACAAGAAAGGCCACTGAAATCATGTTTCAGTGGCCTTTTTGTCTATTGACAGCCTCGAATTATCTCAACCGTGGTCTCGTTTTCTTTTTCTCCTGTGCCTGCGCTGCTTGCTGCTTAGGCACTTCCTGCGGCCTTATCCTTTCGCTGACCGTTTCACGTTGAAGAATCCTGTTTAAATTCTGAAAATCCTTCAGCAGTTTCTGTTTGCATTCCATTTCCAGAGAATGAGCTATATTCGACATCGGACTGGTGCTTTTCTTAACGAGCGGACCGGATAAAAGATCTTCTTCCACATAAAGAGTGCAACGTTTCAGATACGCTTCAATATCCTTCGGAGTTTCGGCTGCATTAATCGTTCTCTGAATTATCAAATAGTTGTTATCCATATAACAGGCTTTGTACAAGTCATCCGCATGCCAGTCAAAGAAATTGAGATAGTTATTTTCCAGTTGGTCTTTATACATTTTGATGTCGCTCTTTACCTCATTTCTTGCCTTGTCAAGGTATTGCTGCAACTGTTCGATTTTTAAATTATCCGTATCCATTGTCTATCTTTTTTGGAGTTTACTTTCCGTTTCATTTTCCGTACCGAGAGAGATGTCCAGTTCCCTTTCCTGATGGAAATTATCCGTTACTACGAATTTAATCTCCGCATTCTTACCGCTCCCGTTATGGTAGAAGAGTGTGAACACCTGGTGGCAAGGATCGCTGCTGTCCAATTCCGCAATTGAATCCAAAGGTATCATCTCCCGGTTCACCAGCCGGACTTTCTTCTTGTCGTAAACCTCGCCGCTACCTTCCATCTGTATATAACCAATTTGGTAGGCGGCCTGCTCGTAATTTCCACTGCGATTCAGCGTCAGACGTATCTCCACGGTTTCACTGGGGGAAATCGTATTCTGAAGATACCAGGAAGTGAGGGAGAAATCATAAGCCTGCTGTACCTCCAGTTTATCGTCACAGCTACACAGCAGGCATAGTAGTGTGAGCATGATACTACTTACTATTAATTTTATCTTCATGATTTTTATGTATTACTAAATGAATAATTTACTTGAATCCGGTAGCGGCTAACGCCTGATACCCGGTTTTACCTTTCTTTCAGGGGGCTCTTCTTTCTTCTCTCTTTTACTTGCCGCCTGCTGCAAATTCTCTTCGGGAGGTGTTACTGCAAGGATATTGATGAATTCCCGATAATCCTTTATCAACTGCTGCATGCATTCCAGCTTTAGGAAATGGGCAACATTCACCCCCCGACTGGAACTATGATAATCCAACTGCCCTTCCAGCAACTTATTCTCACAGTAAGCAATGCCACCATTCAGTATCTTCCGGATATCATCGGGCTCCTTTCCTTCGTCCACCGCTCCCCGGAGTTTCTTATAACACCCTGACATAAAGTGGGATTTATACAGGCTCTCTGCGTCCCATTCAAAAAAATGCAGGAAATCCCCATTCATCTTCCTGGTATCTTCACATATGTGCCGATCTTCCTGGTTTATCTTGATATCCAGCCAGTGCAGCATCTCGTTCACGTTCCAATTGTCTTTTTCCATGCTCCGCTAATTAAAAATGTACTTGATACCGATGCCGACCACCGTGTGGAAATGTCCAACGGACGAACCGAAGAATATTCTCTGGCGGACATTGAAAAGAAAAACCAGCCTGTCCGAGAGGAACGTCTCCATCTCGAAAGCCGGAGCAAATCCGTAGATAAAGCATCCGTCATTCTTCAGGGTCGCCCCATCGCAAAGTAGCTTGCCGTTCCAGTTGGTCGTCTCATAACCGGCCAGTCCGGAAAGACCGGCAGAGAAGAACACATTCTTGCCACGGTCGGAAAAAAACGGAACGAAATATCCCACCTCCCCGGTGAACTGTGCTTTGGGTATCGCAATATCCTTATAGGAATAGTGCTTCTTTATATAATCCACTCCGAATATCCAGCGGGAATGGTTCCGGTTATAACGGCTCAAAGCCAGACCGACCTGAAAGTTACCGCCCAGATGTTTCACATTGGAACCGAAGTCGTCTACACCGCCAAGTGTGAGCTGGATACCCTGCTGCCCCGGCAAATAACGCTGGGCAAAGCATTTGCCTGTCACAAAGGACAGACAAATGCATACTACAATAAATAAAGCTCTTTTCATGATTATTCTTTAATTAATTCATTCATGACACGCGCGTCCACCAGGTCACTGTTCTCAATATAGAACCGCTGGTGACGGCCTCCTCCCTTCTCGTAAATTTCCACTTCCAACAATTTGTCGTCGGGAATGATAATCTTCTGAAAGGCATACACGATACGCGCTGTACTCTTCCCCTCAATACGTGTCAGGGCGTTGAGCGTGCGTACCGGCTCGATATAGGTTTCCTGCTGTGCGGTCCGTTTGGCAATCTTCTTATCCACTATTTTAAATCGCACGAAATCCACATCAAAAGGTACATGGGAGTTGTTCGTCAGGGAAACATGGAAGAAGAGCAGGTCCTTATGCACATAAATGCCCTTTAAAAGAGCCTGCATCCCGAACTGTCTGCATCCGATATGCTTCACGTCCCTGCGGTCCAGCCGGTGGATGGTGTACATCACGCTGGCAATAACCGTAGGATCTTCCTCACCCAATTCCGTAACACGGATGGAACTGCCGCTTTTCTTTTCACCTTCGTCCGGGTTCGTCCACTGGTCCATGTTGATATTCAGGGTGGAAGGCTCCTCCTTGTAAACCACATTAAAGGAATAGAATGAACCGTCGCCCGTAATGACCGAGAAGTTTGTCTCACCCGGAAACTCTTTCACCGCCGCCTTTACGCGTACCACATTCTCAACTCCGTCCGCCTTATTTGCGATGATATTGTTGCTTCCCAAGTCCACGTAGCGGACTTCCGAAGGGAAAAGGATATGGACAGTCTTACTGAAAGTGACCTCCATCTTATAAGGAGTGATATGCTGGTTGTCTGTCAGAATCCTGACAGGATTTGCCGGTCTTTCTTCTTGTGCGAAACCGGATACCGAGGCCAGTACGGCCATCAATAATGCAAAAACTATTTTCATAATCTTATCTTTTTAATTGATTAAATTGAATAATCCGTTATTGTTTTTTGGTAACGAGCAGCACCTTGTATCCGGCTTTCAGTGTCACCTTGACCGCACGTACCCTTCCGGCGATCAACCGTGTACCGCCCTGCATGACCCCGCGTGTCAGGTCCATCACCACCTGCTGTCCGGCGGAACGTGCAAACGAAACGCTGTTTCCCATGCTTTCGCTGACCGTACCTGCCGCATCCTTTGCCGCGCTGCGGGTTTCGGAACCTGGAACAAAAATTCCCTTCTGCCCGTCCACATCATAAGTGGCCAACTGCACGGGAATGATATTCCCGGCATACTCGATGCTGCTGATCAGGATATCCAGCCGTTCTCCCTGGATGACCGCCGCACCCGTTACCAGACTGTTGGCAGGAACAGTGATGTTACCGGCTTGCATAGGTTGGAGCAACCGGAGTCTTACCCTGCCTCCCTGTTCAATGGTCTGGTTCTCCGAAATGCAGGCGGCGATGGTATTCGTTCCCATCTGGTAGCTGCTGCCGACGGCTGTATTGAAACCATAATTTCTCTCGACAGTGAGCGAAGCGATGAAAGTGGAATCCGTTACCGGCTGCGAAAGACTGGAAGTCGTCTGATGTTCCGCCCTTTGGACGGGAACGGGCTCCGGTAGTTCTTCTTCAACCGGTGCTTGAACCGTATCCTTATCCGGATTCAGATATTTGGCCGCCATTTTATAAGAGCGTTCCAGCATTTCTTCACGGGAAGCCATCCGGCTTTTTTCCGCTTCCGTCTCTTCCAGCTTACGGCTGAGTTCGTCCACTTTACTTTCCAGATTGCTGTTTGTCGCTGGTTTCGGAGTCTCGTAGAAATCATCCAACTGGTCGGAGATTTGCTCGTAGGTATCAACGGACTGCTGTAACCTGTCGGTACCTTTTTCTTTATCGGATGTTTTTTTTGCCCCGTCCAATAATCCTCCGGCAAGCTGCTCCAACGATTTCATGCGGCCTTCTTCTTCTATTTCCGCCTGCTGCTTCTCATAGGCGGTCGTCTTTTTATCCACCAGCTTGGCTGTGGTAGGCTCCGGTACATTCACATTGAATCCCGAGTTTCCAGGAGCTTCCGCTTCGTTTTCCTTTCCGGACGGAGCGAATATTCAGTACATGACTGCCAGGAAGACCAGCACAAAGACCGGAATCACGATGAACTTCCTGCGCTTCTCCATTTCTTCGGGTGTGAGCACCTTCTTCTCTTTTTCAGGCTCCGGTTGTACCTTGCTGTTTTCCGGCTGTACTGCCGTCTCTTCTGCCGTTTGGGGCTTTTCCAATTCTTGATTCTCTAATTCTTGATTTTCCATCTTATTCGTCCTTTTTAGGGTGATACATCATACTGTCTTTATCCGCCCGGTGGAGTGAATCTGCCGGGGCAGGTCCTCCAAAGGGCAACTCTTTTTGTGTGCCGTGGGAAAGCATACGCCCGAAGGCGCGTGTTACCGTAATGCCACACAGGATGGTGCTGATAACCAGCATACCGATAAGCACTCCCTTGCGTTGTTTCTCTGACAGGTTATCGCAAGCCTGCTTCAACTTACCACCAATATCCGCCTTTATTTTTACTCTTTTCATTGTCTTGCAATTATTATCGTTCAACGGTTCGTATGTCCCTGTTCTCCAGTATTTCAAAACGCTCCGCCATAAAACCTTGCGGATTGTTGTCCGACCGGGTCACGTTCTGAAGAAAGCAACGGGTTACGAGGGAACGCTCGGTGATATTACTGCTGCGGATCACCATCTGCCGGGCAAAGGTGGTGATCCGGTAGGGATAATTATCAAAATCACACTGCATGCTGTCCACAAGGACAGTCTGGTTGATATTCCCGCTGATCAGCCGATTGTAATATCCCTTCTCGTTCCAATCCCGGTAATAACCATACAGGCTCTTGTCAGCCAGATACATGGCACGGTTGATATTGGATTCGATAGCCGCCTTGTCAGGAGCCAGGGTAAAGAACAACTCATGCAGGCGGCGCACATGTTCGCGTGCTTCCACCGGACGGTTCGCCTGTGCATCCTGTGACAGAGCCAGCATCAACGACTTTCCCTGGTCCAGCACATAGATCTTTTCCCGCTGCTGGTTGGCAAAGAGATAGGACTTTCAGATGGCGTACGTGGCAAGTGAGGCGCAGACGACCAGAAAGACCAGCGTGAACAGGCGGATCTGCCTGAACGAGGATTCGATGTTTTTTAAACTCTTGAATTCCATAATTTACTACTTTTTTAGTTTCTACTTTTTCAATAATACAGCACCGACATTCCCCGTTGAAGCACCTGCCGCAGCACCTGCCACATTGGTTACCTTGGATGCCGTATTGTTCACATTACGGTTATAGGAACTCATACCTCCCGCCTGCACGATCCAGTTCGAAACGGTCGGGACACAGAAATACCCGATAATACCGATGATCATGAAGATAAGATAGATAGCCGAAGAACCGTCCACATCGATGATGCTCATCGGATTGCTCATCAGATCCATCTCCTCCTGCAGGATAAGCGTCTGTATCTTGGCGAGCATCGCCCCGAAGAGGTCGGATACCGGTAGCCAGAGATAGACACTGATATAGCGTGCCAGCCATTGGACGAGCGTGTTCTGCAGACCGTCGAATACACTCAGGGCAAAGGCTATCGGTCCCAAGATGCTCAATACAATCAAAAAGAAGGTACGGATTGTGTCGATGACCAGCGATGCGGACTGAAAGAGTATCTCCAGCAGTTTGCGCATGATCATCTGGGTGATCCCCTGCAGGGAGAAAGAATAGGAAACTTCATACATGTTCTGCAAAGCCGTATGTTCCTCCTCGCTCCAGCCCATGTTCTCCAACTCCGCGTCCAGATCTTCATTGGAAGCGAAGATGCGTCCGGTCATCGCGGTCTTGGCCATCATATCCGCCCGGAGCTTGTCTTTCTCCTGCTGGTATTTCTGCAAATCGAAAGTCTGGTCGCGGAGCAATGTTCCGGTTCCCTGCACGATGGGACTGAAAATACCATTCAGGGTTCCCAGCACCATTATGTCGAAGAAGAGGATACAAATACCCAATACGAAAGGACGGAGCATTGAAAATACATCTATCGGCTCCGCGCGGGAAAGGGATTGCCAGACACGGTAAGCGATATAGAACAAGGCTCCCAATGCCGCCAGTGCCATGGCCATGTCCATCATGGGATGGCAGAGCTTGATCATCGTATCATACAGGTTCCTGAGAATCTGGTGCAAATTTTCAAATGAAATGGATAGTAATACCATAATTGAATCGTTTTAGGGTGATTAGTCAGACTACCAGTAACGCTCGTCCTTGCCGTAGAGGTCAAAGACCTGCTGCTGCTCGTTCTTTTCCTTGGCACGCAGGTAGGATACATGCAGGTTCTTGCGGGTGTAATAATTCGCCAGCTCCTTGTAATGTACCATCTCCCCGTACACCCGGTTCACCAGGTCGATGCGTTCCTTGTCGTTCATGGACATGCCGGTGGGATTGATGATATTCTTCAGTTCGGCAATGCTGCGGCTGCTCTTTTTCATGATGGCATTGTAACCGGCAGAAATCGCGTTCAGCTCCTGCTGGCTGTAGTTCTTGTCGGTCAGCATCTTACCGTAATTCTTCACATAGATTTCAGAAATATCACCGAGCATCAACACGGATTCCTTAACTTTCTCACTACCGCTGATCAGGTTGTTAACCTTGCGCAGTTTATCGTAATACTCCCGTCCCTGCTCAAAAATCTTGGAGGTTTCCTTCCAGGTGGACAGGGCATTCTGCGCTGTTTCCGAGGTTTCCACTATCTCGTTTACACTGTTCATTACACCCTGCAGGAGGTTGCCCGGATCGGATACCACCCACTGTGCCTGCACACTTACGGCAAAAGCCGACAGGACAAACAACATACTTAAAATTCTTCTTTTCATTTTTTCTTTATTTTACGGGTTATTTTTTCTTCTTTTCACTTGCCAGCACACGGATAGCCTGCTCCATATTACCGCCCAGCTTTTCCGTCATTTGCGTGACTTCCAGTTTCTCGGTCTCTTCCGTGGTATAAGTGAGATACTCCTCGACAGAGGTTTCTGTGGCATAGACGGCAGATTGTACGCCTCCAAGTCCAATCCATACTTCCTTGTATTTTCTTGACGGATCGTTAGCCTGGTTAACGGAGAGGATTTGTCCTTTCTCCTTATCAGTCAATCCGAGCAGGGATTGCACGGAATCGAACTTGTTAATATATTTGCGCTGGTCCAGCAAAATCTTGCAATCGGCATTGTTAACGATGGTATCCTTGATAATAGGACTTGATACGATATCATCCAATTCCTGCGTGACGACCACGGCCTCTCCGAAGTATTTTCTGACCGTTTTGTATAAAAACTTTATATAATCTGCCATACCTTCACGGGCAATTGCCTTCCAAGCCTCTTCCACAACTATCATTTTCCGAACCCCATGTAACCGCCTCATTTTGTTAATGAAAGCCTCCATTATAATGACTGTTACCACCGGAAATAAAATTTTGTGCTCCTTAATTTCGTCAATTTCAAATACTACAAAACGCTTGTTCAACAGGTCGAGCTGCTCGTTCGAGTTTAGTAGATAATCGTATTCGCCACCCCGGAAATAGGGAGCCAATACATTGAGAAAATTAGTAAGGTCGAAATCCTTCTCACGGTAGTGTTTTTCTTCCAGTATCTCCCGGAAATCCCCCTGTATGAATTCGTAGAAGGTGTTGAAGGAAGGAACCGGCCCCTTGTCCTTCTTAATCTCTTCGATATATAGGTTGACCGCCATTGAAAGAGCCACTTCCTCGGCACGGGTGATGACTTCCGTATCTCTCTTTCAGAGCGACATAATCAGTGTTTTAATGGACTCTTTCTTTTCCAGGTCAAAGACCTTATCCTCGGTGAAGAAAGGATTAAAAGCTATCGGGTGTTTTTCACTATAGGTATAATACACACCATCCTCCCCGTTTGTACGCTGGTGGATCAGGTCACATAAGCCCTTGTAACTGTTACCGATATCAATCAATATGATGTGGGTATTCTGTTCCCAGTACTGGCGGACAAGGTGGTTCATGAAAAACGACTTGCCTGAACCGGAAGGTCCTATGACCAGCTTGTTACGGTTGGTAATGATACCACGGCGCATCGGTTCGTCCGAGATGTCCAGATGTAGCGGTTTCCCGTTTGTCCGGTCTGCCATTTTAATGCCGAAAGGCGACAGGGAATCCGCATAGTTCGTCTCTTCGGTAAAGAAACAGACTCCTTGTTCGATGAAAGTAAAAAAGGACTCCTCGGAAGGAAAATCGCCCTCACCGCCGGGAATGCCCGCCCAGTATAGGGTAGGCGCATCAATTGTATTGTAACGGGGCTTGCATCCCATCAGCGCCAGAGCGGAACCGGTATCGTTCTTTATGACTTTGAGCTTCTCCCGGCTGTCCGACCAGGCCATGACATTGCAGTGGCAGCGGATCGAAGTCAGCCCGAAAGAGTGAGCCTCATCCAGATAAGCGTCGATCCATTGCTTGTTGAGCTGGTTGGCACGGCTGTATTTGGAGAGCGAATGCATGTTGCGTGCCGTCTTCTCAAAATGTTGCAGGATTTCTGCCGAATCATCTATGAACAAATATTGATTATAAATATGGTCACAGGAGAGCATCAGACCCACGGGAGCTGCGAAACTCAAACGGCAGTCACTGCGATCCGTGGAGTATTTCTCATAACGGGTATCTGTCTGGACTGAACCGGGAAGGTCATCCACATTGGAAAGCGTATGCATGCAGAGGATATTGTCCCCGATGCGCATCTGGGATGCACTCATTTGGATATCTTTCAATGTGGTCGTATCCTGTTGCGAGAGGGAAAAATATTTCTCAATCAGACCGGCCTGCTGCGGTGTGCCGACAATCTCATCAGTGGTCAGCCGTTCCAGACGGATAAATGCCGAATCATTCAGGATACGTTCAAACTGGTCTACACTCTCCAAAAAACGACTGACCGTATCCTTGTCCCGGATCTCTTTCGGAATGATATTTCCCCTGCATAAAATGGAAAAATTACTTTGACTACGGCTGCGTTCTTTGGTCGTCTTGGTGATAAAGAGATAGGAAAAATGGTTCAGAAAAGGCCGTTCATTAAAATGGAGTTCGAACGAACGGTCCAGAAAACTCATTTCGTCTTTCTGTGTGTCAGCTTTATAATTCTCTTTCAAAAACCAGTCCTGACGGTGTACTATCGTATAATTCGGCAGCACCTTGACTGCCTTGGTTCATGTACCGTGCATGGATGCATAGTCTGCGGCGGTGACGGTAAACAGCTCCGGCAAAAAGACTTTGAAGCCGATGGTCACATCCGCATCTTTGGAGAGGATACAACCTTCTTCCACAGACAAAATAGGAAACTTACTTTCCAGCGTTGCTGCTTTTAATATATTTCTCATGAATGCGTTTTTTAAATAAGGAAGATATACGTTTGCGATTAATGATATAGAATGGATGATGTGCTACTGCAGCCAGCTTCATCAACCCGTTGGGACCGTATTTCCGATTCAGATGAAACACCCCGAAAATAAGTCCGAAAGTCGAGAGGACACCAAAGCCGATACAGAACCACCGGTCAATACCTATCATATAGAAGATGACGAACAGCAGGAATATGGCGAACAGACCTCCGGCAAAGAAGTACAGGTATTGTGCCTGCAAGCCGTTAAATTCCACGTTCCGGCCAATCCCTTTGTTGATATCGTATTCCATAACATACTGAATTATAGAAAGAACGAACGAAGAACCGTCGCGGCGACTATCAAGAAAACACAGGCCCCGAACCAGCTTCCTGCGGTCTTTCCGGTGTCGGGGTCGCCGGACGAAAACTTGGAATAGACCTTAATGGCACCTATCAGCCCGACAATGGCTCCTGCCGCGTATATCAGCTTGGTGGCCGGATCAAAGTATCCGGAGAGCATGGACGTAGCCTTTGTTATACCGGCACTTCCGTCCCCTTCAGCATAGGCATTCAGGGTGGAAACGGTTATTCATGCCATCAGTACGACTGTCTTTTTAAAATGTCTTTTCATATACAATTTATTTAATGTGAATAAAAAACTTCTTTCAAACGAACCGCAGGAAGTTACCTCCCTGCGGATTTGTTCTTGCAACCACGATGTCTTTTCTTAGGATCAACCTGAGTCATAGTAACCAATCATAGATACCTCCGTTTTTAAAGGTTAATTACTTGTTCTGAATATTCACTCCGGTTAGAAAAAAGGATCAGCCGGAATCATGAAAGTCTCTCATATACCTTCGTTTTATAGGGTTATACACTTCGTTTCAATCACTCACCATGGCCGGATCAACCGGAATCATAATACTTTCTCATATTCTTTTTTTATTTAGGCATATACTCCGAAATATCAAAGTCCCGGAGAATGTCGTCCTTGTCTTTTCTGGTTAATAAATGGGGCTCACCCCCGTCTGCGTACAGGCGCATATACCGTTTCAGCTTGTCGCCGTTTTCTAAGATACCCGCTTGCAGGATTCGCTCCATATTCGTGCCCTCCAGTCTTTGAAAGGTCTGCCGGGCTTGTTCCTGATCCACTCCCGCAGGTTCATCCGTTGTCATTACCTTCTCAATCAAATCCAGGTCGTCAAAGGTGACACCGGTTGGCCGGTGGGGATTACTCCGCTGGACATACCCCGTAACCTCATAACGTTCAGGGATCTCTTCTTTTTCTTCACCGGAAGAAGGAGACGACTCTTGCAGGTAGTCAATTTCAGGATAGTTCAGTTTTTGAAAAGGGGCCGGAACTTCCGGATATTTCGTATTCTTCTCAAGGGTTTCGTGCACTCGAAGAACCGGCTCCGTTTCATTTTCGGGAGTAAAGGTATCTGTCTTTTCCATGCCTGATTCAGGCTGTCTGTTATTGTCATCCATTGTCAGGGATTGTCGCATCCGGTACCGGCTTTTGCCGATGATCTCCGCTTCGGGTATGGGTACTTCCTCACGGACAGCGGCAGGCTCAGCCCGGCGTTCCTTCTTACCCCGCCATGAGAAAATACTGCCCGTACAGACATATTTCTCGATGCTCAGGTAAGAGGCATATATAAATAAGATGATAAAAAAGTATTCCATGCTATCTATACATATTATATTATAAGACTGAAGGTGGTTCCAAATGGGATATCCGGCTGATTTCTTCCAGCAATTCCGAAAGACCGGAACCTTTTATCTCACGGTTATCCGGCGGGAACAGGGTGGAACGGAAGATACTGTTGCGGTTGGGGCTCAGCTCCATGGTATAGCGTTTCGTTTCAGGAACGCGGGTGTCCAGCAGTTTCATGTCCGCTTTCTGTATGATCCGGTTCCAGCATTCGTATGTTTCCTTCTTTTCACGGCGGTCAAACATGTTCCAGAAGAGATAGACACCCTTCAGGTTACAATTATGAGGGGCTACCAGTTCCTCACCGATAACTTCGGCAAACTCAAGGGAACTCTGCATGACGATGTTATCAGCCTTGAGGGGGACGAAAATATAATCCATCGAAGAGATGGTGTGAACTACTCCTTCGGAACACAATGTTCCGGGCAGGTCGAAAAGGACAATGTCAAATTCGGCCTTTTCATTTTTTATATACTCGTATATATCGTCCACCGCTTTCTTCGGATCACTCCGGATAATCGGATAGGCAAGTTCCTGAAGTTGTTCCTGCTGGCGGTAAAAGGCGACTTTCAGGAAATCACTTTTCTCCACGCTTTTCATATCACGCTTGCGCATGTTGAAGATGCTGTACTGGGGGGCGTCGCAAGCCACGACTCCCACCCGGTAACCTTTCCGGTAATACAGGATGCTGGCGACAAGCACGGTAAAAGCCGACTTCCCGACACCGCCCTTCTGGCTGGCAAAGGCTATAAATAACGGTTCCTTTTTCATTCTCTTTATTTTTAATGAATAATAAATTAATCTTGTAAAACCTGGAACCGTACAACAGTCTCATGTTCCACGTCACAAAGGAAAAGAATCCCGTATGAAGATGAAATAGCCTGTCATGTATAGTCATTTGCTGTCAGTTATTGTCAGGAAGGAAGCATTCGGTCTGAATTCATTCTTTAAATTATTAGCGATTATGTGCATTTTTTGTTACCTTTGACGAATAACCAGATTTATGCTTAAATACGATGACAGTATACAGGACAAACGCTTTGTCAGCGGAAAGGAAATGTTTTCCGACACCCTGAACAAAGATTCTGTTTCCTCCCTTCTATACAGGTACAGGAAACGGAACGCTATCGCCCGTGTGAGGAAGGACGTATATCTGCCTACTAATCCCGGGGATGGTTACGTGGATGAGAACAAGTATGAAATAGGATGTAATGCCGTACCGGATGCTTATATTTCCTATCATTCCGCTATGGAATATTACGGCTGGCAGAACCAGGTGTTCAACCGCATCTACCTGTCCGCTCCCCGCAGGTTCCGTCCTTTTGAATTTGACTTTGTGGAATACCTATACGCGCCGGACAAGTTCCGGGAAGGTGTTATCTGCCCACATCCTGGAAAAAAGGTCTATGTAACTGATCCCGAGCGCACGGTCATAGATTGTGCCAACCGCCTGGACCTTGCCGGAGGATATGAAGAATTCATCTACAACCTGGATTTTATAGAGGGACCGGACGAGAATAAACTGTTGTACTATCTGTCCCTGTACAATAAGCAGGCCCTTTACCAACGTGCCGGATTCATCCTCTCTCTATTCAGGGAGAAGATGAGTCTGAGTGAGACGTTTTTCAGGGTTTGCAAGGAAAGGGCCGGTAAAAGTACGCGCTATCTGACAGATAAAGTAGAATCGGACATCTATGTGCCACAGTGGAAAATCTGTGTTCCCAAATACATCCTGACATTAATCCCATAAATACAATAACGGATTACGGACCATCCGATGGCCTTGTGGAAGATACGGCAGGTACAGAAAGAAGTTACGGTCATTAAAGCCGGCTCCCAATCTAAAATGAAAAAAGGAAGAAGGCTTTAATTTAATCGCAGTGAAAGAAAAAATCCCCACCCGGAAACCGAAAACGGAAAAACCGGGCAGGGATTATAACAATAAAGGATTTTTTCTCTTAAGGTCTTATGTAACCATATTTGCGCAAGTCCTCCATGAAATGCTCCGGCGTATCGGTGGAAACCCTTACGCCATGCAGATCTTTGTAGCGACCGGCAAAGTTATTCATAAACTCCTCGTCCGTACAATCATGGTCAAACCAACTGCCTTCACGAAGCAACCGGACAAATTCTTTGGGGCTGGAGGCGGCTATCCTGCCGCCATCCGCCAATTCATAATTCTGTATCATACTGCTAACTTTTTAATCCGTAACTTAAAAAACAATTTTTCTTTCTCATCCAGGAAAGGCAAGCCTTCCAAAGTTGTCCTGACCGGAAGATTCCCTGCCTTGGCAAAGGTAACTAAACCATTCAAGAATCTGATCCACTTTTCCATTTTAGTGAAGTTTGTCGTTCCTGAATGCTGCCGGAACTCAACCGTCCGGTGGCGGGAATAGGCTTCCAGGTTCAATTTATAATAGCGGCGGTTGTTGAACACCTGCTGGAGGGTGGTAATTGTGGATGCTTCCCGGATAGCCGTTTCGGAAATACCATTGAGGCTCTGGCAATATTGGTTGTTACGGCGTGATCCCGGCATGAAGGAGTCGATGACCGGTTCCAGGTGCTTATAAGTCAAAGCCAGGTTCTTCCAGGTTTCCATGCTGAAATTGGCGGCATCCATATGTACATGGAAACCGCAACTGTCGTTAACCTTGACATCACACAGGTCAAGTACCCAGCAGACCGTCTCAAGCTCTATCAGTCCCGCTTCCCCCACGAGGATCGGGCTGACCAGTTCAAACGTGTCATTACCGCTCAGGCTGGCATCTGTAACCAGTTTCCAATATTCAGTGGTGCGATGGGTGTAACTCTCAGAAGAGACATGGATACCGGCTTCGCGAAGTTCGCGAACCAATTTCTCCTGTGTGCAGTTATAAGCCTCTATCTCTACACCGAACCTGCGGTTAAAACTATAGTCCAATTCAGGTACCGGTGTCTGCCCCGCCTGACAGGGAACGAATGTGCCTCTCTCAAGCATTTTTTTATACACATTATACACGAAGCCGTAATTGCCCCGGGTTACAAGGTCGGCAATTTCACGCCTGGTCAATCCCAGCAAAAGCAGTTGCTGGATTTTGCTTGTCTTTGTTGTAGACTGCTCTAAAATATTTCTAACTCTTTCGTCCATAGCTTGTTAATCCTTTATTGTTATACATCTAAGGTACGATAATAATACCGTATCTCATAATAATAGACGCCTTATTATCAATGGATTAACTCTATTTCGCTTAGACTTATAATATCTATTATTTGTATTAATATGAATACAAATAATGAAAAAAAGAAGGACTGTCCTTTCAAGCCGGCCAGTCACAATAAAATTGTTGCTGACAGACAGAAAGTAACAATCCTTCCGGAATATGAAAAAAAGCCAAATATTAACCTTCGGCATCCCGATAAAGAGCATCGCCAAGATGATGGGGCATACGAACATTAACAGCCACAGGTCTATGCACAAGTCACAGACCAGAAAATATCGGGAGATATGGACAGACTGATGAAATGAAGAAAAGCTGAAGGTAAAATCATCATGTCTGCCCAGGATATTATAAGGTGGCAGGGGATTCCAGATGAGTCACCCGGCAGATTTCATCAAGCAGTTCCACCATACCTGAATTCTGCATTTCACGGTTATCCGGTGGGAACAGGGTGGAACGGAAAATGTCGTTACGGGTAGGACTAAGCTCCCTGTTATAGCGTTTCTTATCAGGAATACGTGTATCCAGCAGCCTCAGGTTCGCTTCCCGGATAACCCGGGTCCATGCCTGGTAAGTCTCTTTTCTTTCACGGCGGTCAATCATGTTCCAAAAGAGATGAACTCCGTTAAGGTTACAGTTATGACGGCTTACCAGCTCTTCTTCAATAACCTCGGCAAATTGCAGGGAACTCTGCATGACAATGCTGTCCGCTTTGAGAGGTACGAAAATATGGTTCATTGAAGCGATGGTGTAAATAACCCCTTCGGATCGCAGTGTTCCGGGCAGGTCGAAAAGGACGATATCAAATTCCGCCTTCTCTTCCTGTATATAATTATTTAAGTCTTCCACCGCTTTCTCCAGATTACTCCTGATAATCGGATAGGCAAGTTTCTGAATCTGTTCGTGCTGACGGTAAAGGGCGACTTTCAGGGAGTCATTGTTCTGCACGTTTTCAATGTCGCGTTCACGCATCTTGTAGATGCTGTGCTGGGGGGCGTCGCAATCCACGACTCCCACCCTGTAGCCTCTGCTGTAGTGCAGGATGCTGGCGGCAAGTACGGTGAAGACCGATTTTCCGACACCACCCTTCTGGCTGGCGAAGGCAATAAATAACGGTTCTTTTTTCATTTTTTTTATTTTTAAAGATTCATACTATAATCATGTAAACCAGAAACCGGATAGCGGTATCATGTTTTGCTATGTAAAGGAAAAGATTTTGCCGATAAGATGGAATAGCCTGTCATGTATAGTCATCCGTAGTCAGTTATTGTCAGTGGAAAGTACATATTTATAGGGTGACCGGATGCCCCGGTTTCTAACGTGATACGACAGAAAAAGTCTTATGCTTTTCACCGGAAGAAAAGGTATGCATGGAAGCGTTTGGTAACCGGTGTTACAGATCGGAGTTGCTGCTCGAGGATAACAACTCCGTACAATGAAAAAAGAAGATTATCCCAAAACAATCATCCGGTCGCAAACATAAATAGTTGGCGACCGGATGAAATGTTGCAGTCATTTGTCTGCTCCTTCCGGTAATCCCTTGATAAGGCTAAATCTTAACTTTCTGGCATTTGCCCTCGATGATGGCGTTGAGCACATCCTTGTATTCTTCAAAATGCCGTGCCAGAAGACGGTTAACATATCCCTCCATAGTGATATCACCACGTCCGAGCGCCCATATCAAAGAGGACAGTTGCTGGTGCAGGACGGCATCCACATGCAGTGACCTGCGTGTTTCGCTTGGAACACAGTGAAGGTATTCCTTTTCATAATAAGCCATCCTCTCAGCCAGTTCTTTCGGTGCGGCAGTCTGCACGCTGGTGCTGCCATTTACAGTTGTTTCTTCCGAAGGCTTACAGGCGGCACGTCGTAAATCCTTGTTTCCAACCAGATCCATGATGGCTTTTTCGTCAATTCCATGGGAATTGACTTTCTTTTTTTCAGACTCTTCCATATTCCTTTTATAATTGTATGTTCAATCCACAAGGCTGATGTACACTTGTACACAGCGTTTCACTGCAAAGAAAAGGATACTATGGGAAATGTGAAGCGGGCTGTTAGGAATAGTCATGGAAAGTCATAAATTGTCACTGCATGATTATACTTAGTCCACAAGGCTACCATGTACCATATCTCACAGGCTACATGGCTACATAACATGAAAGTGGTGATGAAACCTCGGATTCAGTCAGGCGGGCATTTGTTATTACATTATTACTTTAGTCCACAAGGCTACCATGTACCACATCTCACAGGCTACATGGCTACATGACAGGAAAGTGTGAGGAAGTCCCGGATTCAGTCAGACAGATATTTGTCCCTGCATGATTACATTTAGTCCACAAGGCTACCGTGTACCATATCCCACAGGCTACATGATGACATCACATAAAAGTGGTGGTGAAACCTCGGATTCGGTCAGACCGATATTTGTCCCTGCATGATTACATTTAGTCCACAAGGCTACCGTGTACCATGTCTCACAGGCTACGTGGCTACATG
>OMEQ01000593.1_pt1 | contig 22304 bp, 10 predicted proteins | sample 1645451 | NCBI WGS metagenome assembly OMEQ01 (sample SAMEA103958142, study PRJEB25191) | human gut metagenome | biome: human-associated habitat [ENVO:00009003]; feature: intestine environment [ENVO:2100002]; material: feces | place: Germany | collected 2013/2015
CACGGACAGCTTCAAACATCATCTTTGAATACATATCACGACGTCCCTTCAACCAAACGTTTTTATCCAAGTTTTCATCCATCACCTCGATCGCTTTTCTGTCGTCAGCATACAACAATCCCTTTTGCTGGAAAAAGCCGAATTCACACCACGCATATTCTCTGAATGTTCTTTCAATTTCCCAACGATATTCATTCAAGTGCATCACCGTCAATGCTTGTTGGTATTGGGGAGTTTTGGATTCAGCAGCAAGATTAATGCCCTTTGCCAGTTCATCTCCACTCCAGGTTCCAATTTCTTCATCGTCTATCAACAACTTATAATTGCCTTTCAGTCCTGTTACTTTCAACGTTTCACGGTTCATCTCTTCCATAAAAGGAACAACTTTCAGCACTTCTGCCTGGCTCTTTTTCTGTCCCCAACCACGGGCAATAGTATCTAAAGGATAAGGAAGAGCTTCTGCCAAATAGTCAAAACTCAAATCTTTTCCGTTCTTCTTTATATTTGAAACGGTACAATTTTCCGACTTAACGGCTTGTTTTTTATTAGCATTAATCTCCATATCCGCTACTTCTTTACCTACAAATCCCTGGGCTTTCAGGAAAAGATAGGCCATTACCATGTGTCCGTCGTTATCGGGATGAATACGGTCACTGCCACAAAGGGTAAAGGTAGGATCTTTCTGCTGATATTGCTGATTAATAGCTGTCATAGGAGCATTTAAATCGGTAAATTCCCAATTATTCTTAGCTGCCGATTCTTTCTGATATTCAACAAGTCGTTTGATGGTTTCATTTTTTGTCTTGAACGGTGTATTCTCTTTGAGTTGTACGGTTTCATCATACGGAGAAGTCCCGACCATCACGATACGGGTATCAGGAAGATCTTTAAAACGTTTCTCCATCTGCTGGTAATTCTTTATACTTTCCTGATATTTCTGTTCACCGAATTCTTTGGGCTTATCACCGTTGTATTCAAAATATCCGGAATCATTCATACCAAAAGTAACCATCAACACGGAAGGTTTCATCACAAAAATATCTCCATCCAGGCGTTTGTTCATATCATAGGCCGTATCTCCACCAATACCACCGTTGAAAACACGGATAGGCATATCCGGAAAACGAGTCATATAATATAACCAGATGTATGAATGGTAATGACCACCATCCGTTATACTATTTCCCAGGAACACTGCTCTCTCACCCTCCTTAAAAGGTTTCACAGTTTGTGCAAACGCAGCAGTACATGTCATACAAGCCGCTGCAATCAATACAAAAAGTTTTTTCATGTCTTAATTTCTATTTTATAAATACTATAAGTTTATATACATTAATTCTATCACTCTTCATGCGTTTCGTCTATTTCAGGTTTATCATTCTGAAATAGGCAAATTCCGCCGGAACCTCTTTCGCTCCACAGTGAAGCAACCCCGGACGTTGCACCCTGTCCCAACGAATCAGGGATTCTCCTTTTAAGGGAGTGTCCAGTATGGGGTTCCAGATCTTTCCATCTTTACTTTTATAGAAGTTGAAAATACAGCCTTGTTCGACTTCTATCTTCAAATAGATGTCTTTATCAACAGCACCGGATTCATAAAGGATGGATTCGGAATTTTCTTTTATAAATTTCAACTGCAACTGTTTTCCTTTGACTCCCCAGGTTATCAGATTCTTATCGTCACCGTATAAAGTTAATCCCTGCAAACTCTCATTAGCGTGAATCACTTTTGTCTCGCAACTGTAATGAGAAGACTGCGGACGCAAGCATAATGCCGTCCCTCGCTGATTGTCTTTTTTCGGAGTTCCGGATAGGGATAGCTTTCCTTTTTTCAGTACTATGTTGATATCCGAATAAGGATAGTTCCAAGTCCAGTCTACTTTCAGTTTGTTTTCTGTAAAGTGATCTTCAAAATCGGTAAGAGGCTGCTGGATGGTAGTTTTAAAAGGCATGGGTTGTTTGGCAATAGCCAGTTTCCCCGTTGTAAAGCGCACCCAATGGTCTGCTGTCATCTCCATTTCCTGCAGAACAGGTTGGCGTCCGGCATAAAATCCTTCTCCTTTCAAATAAGCATGACACATATAAAACATTTTTCCGTCGGGAGTCTTTACGACTGTGCCATGACCACATGAGAGATAATCACCTTCACCACCATGCAAAACGGGATTTCCTGTATATTTTTCATAAGGTCCGCAGAAATTTTTAGAGCGTGCTACATATACATCATAGTTACTGGAAGGTCCACAGCAACCATGGGCTGAATATATAATATAATAGTAGTCCCCTTGTTTGAAGTGGTACTGGCCTTCCATGCCTATCTCTTCGTCATCCACCAATAAAGAGAATGGTTCACCTTTCAGGTGCAATCCGTCAGCAGAAAGTTTACAGCCTAATAGTTCTATCGGGCGTTTGTCCAGTCCATACGCTTTCCAACTGATATATAGCTGTCCGTTGTCATCATAGATAAATGCGTCAATAGCTTCTGTGCCATAGGTGATGATCGGACCATGATCGGTAAATTCGTGTAAAGGAGAATCCGATGTAGCTACTCCGATATAGGAAATTCCGGTACTCTTTTGACGTGCGGTGTAGTAACAATAGACTTTGCTATTGTGATAAAACAGTTCTGGCGCCCAAAACGAATTTGAAGTCCAGGAAGGCTGTTTAGAGAAGATATGTCCTGCCTGTTTCCAATTGACCATATCTTTGGAGGTAAATACCGGATAGAAAGGAGCCCACTCGGAAGAGGTACCTGTGGCATAATACGTATCATCTATCCGGATGATGGAAGGATCGGGCATGTCGCCCCGAATGACCGGATTCATAAAATAATGTTGTTCTTGCGCCACAAGTTGCAGCGCAAGACAAACACTAAACAGAAAGATTGTTATCTTCTTCATGAACGTTTTCTTTATTTTTTGAGAGGATCATATACGGCAACTGCCACGCGTGAATCGGCACAGCCATAATATAAGAACCATTTCTGATTGTAGAATACAAGTCCTTCTATAAATACGGTTCCGGCTGGATATTGTCCGCTCTTTTCAAAGTCTGATTCGGGAATATAGAAAGGTTTATCCAAGCGATCGATTAGTTTAGTAGGATTTTTGGCATCAAATAAGGCTTGTCCGGCGCAATAAGAGTTGGCTGTATACAGTGTGTCTCCTTCTGCGCCCGATTTATTTTTGCCGTTATAAAATAAAAGGATTCCTTTGTCAGTCAGGATGGCAGGAGGACCACATTCGGTCAGGTCACTGTCGAACTTACCTGCGCGGGGAGTCATCACTTTCAGGAATTCTCCATTTTCATCCAACATCGGTTCCCAGTTGACAAGGTCTGTGGAAGTGGCTACATTCACAAACTTTTCTCCCCAGTACATCCAGTATTTGCCGTCAATCTTGGCAATCACTTGTTTGCCGTCAATTAATTTGGTTACGATAGAGGCAGATTTGGAAAATTCATCTATGAATCTTCCGTTGTATGCTTTTGCGAAAGCCGGTCCATGTTTTTCCCACGTTTGAAGATCACGCGAGGTGGCCACTGCCAAACGTGCCTGTTTGCGGTTCCATTGTGTGTAATGCATTACGTAAAGCCCGTCTTCTGTTACAGCAACACGTGGGTCTTCGCAACCACCGGGATTTTCCAGTTCTTTCTGACTATCGTCTGCCGGATAAAATACAGGTACGGACATTCGTTTGAAGTGTAGTCCGTCGTCAGAAGAGGCATATCCCAAACGGGAGGTACGTGATCCGATACCGGTTGCCGAGTTATCTTCAGCCCGGTAGAGGACTACTACTTTTCCATTATAAACAGTGGCAGCCGGATTAAACGTATCACTCGCTTCCCATGCTACTGAATCCTGTCTCATCGGACAATAGAAAAAGGTTGTAGTGTCAGGAGAAATAATCGGATTAATACCTTCCGGACGCTGGAAATCTGCCCATGCCCAATCCGGGAATTCAGATGTCTGCTTCTTCCCGCCACAGGAAGTGACTAATGCGGCAGCCACCAGTAGATAAGCTATGTTTTGTAGTTTTCTTTTCATTTTCACGTTTGATATTATAAATAAGTACTTTTACAAAATAATCTTAGATGGTTAGGAAGCACGGATTACACGGATTTCACGGTTTTTAGAGTGATGAATATATAGAACAACAGCGTTAATCCGTGTAATCCGTGCCTAAATTTATGATATAAACTTATATGCCTCGTTAATTTGCTTTAAGGAAAAGAGGGAGGTGTCACTTTAGTTCCCCACTTCACGTCAGGCTTGGACGAGGTAGTGTATTCTATTGTAGCCCCATTATTCAGTTGGTCCCAATCGATCCATGTACTGTCATACGGTTTACCATTTAGCTTCATGGACTTGATATAAATATTCTTTTCCGAACCGCCTTTTATCACCATATCCCCTTTCTTCAAATGAACTTTCACGGATGAGAATATCGGAGTGTTCACCGTAAAGCCTCCCACTCCCGGTATTTCGGGATAAAGACCGATACAAGCGAACACATACCAGGCGCCCATCGTCCCTAAATCATCATTGCCCGGCAGACCATCAATTTTGCTTGAATACTGTTCATTCAATACACGGTTAATAATCTCCTGTGCTTTATAGGGAGTTCCAACCCAGTTGTATATCCAAGGAATGTGAAAACTCGGTTCATTGCCGGAAGCGAACCAGGCATCATTATAGCCGGCATCCAGACGAGTAAAGAATTCATCCAGGCGTTTTTCTGCCGCTGCTTTGCCTCCGATGATTTCTATCAGACCGGCAATGTCGTATGGCACCATCCAGAAATAATTCTTATAGGTCGATTCACGGAAATCTTCAGTCAGTGGTTTCCACGAACCATCCGGATTACGTGATTGCAGCCATCCGGTTTCCGGGTTATACAGATTCTTCCACGAACGTGCAAAATGGAAATAACGCCAGCTTGCAAACTCATCTCCTACGGCATGTAAGGCAAATTGTGCGATTGCAAAATCAGCGGAAGTATATTCTAGTTGTATAGAAGCGTTGTAATATCCTTTATCCAAATACTGTTTCAGTCCCGGACGAGCCTCAACCTCCTGTGACATTGCTCCCGGTTCTTCCGCTCCTTTTCTCATGGTTTTGAAAATTGGTTTCGGATCATAATTGCGGGCACCAAAAGCGTAAGCATTGGATATCAGGATAGGAGTCGGATCTCCTTGCATCACGCCGGTCTCTATATTAGCCATCACCCAACGCGGGAAAGCACCACCAGCCTCTTCGGCAAACAATTGGTGAGAAATAACAATATCAGAGGCTACTTCAGGATCAAGGATTGACAATAGTTGAATCTGTGTACGATAGGTATCCCAGTTGCTAAAAGAAGTATAGTGCTTGGAACGGGACTTATGTACCCTGAAATCCGCTCCCATGTATTCCCCATTCACATCACTACATACGTTCGGGTGAATGAATGAACGATACAGATGGGTATAAAATTGAGTAGTACGATCCGGATTGTTTCCTTCTACTTCAATCTTACCCAAATAATGATTCCATTTGGATTCTGCCTGATTCTGAATCTGCAGGAAATCCCATCCGGTATTCTCCGCTTTCAGATTCTCGCGTGCATTTTCTACTGATACATAAGAAACCCCAATCTTATATTGGATATTTTTCTTCTTATTTACATCAAAAGTAAAATAGACTCCGGAGTATTCTCCTTCAGCAAAAGTCGTGTTCGGCTTCAGTTCATTTCTTTTCCATGTTCCCGATTCCAACGCATCCGTATCAAACTCTGCTACAAAATAGACTTTATACGGTGTACGGAGTCCACAGAAATTACCACCTTCTGCATATCCTTCACACTTATTCGGTGCAGTAATAACGATGGCGGCCTGCTCTATCGGAGTAGCAGAAATACCTCCACCGATAATTACCGTACCATATTGCTGATCGGCCGGATATTCATAACTCGCCATACCAGTTCTTTCGGTCACAGTCAGTTTAGCTTTGATGTCTTCCTGCACCATTGCCTCATAATAACCTGCATGTCCTTTTTCTTCAGAGATATTGATACGATAGTTGAGAATATTGTCCGGAGACATCTTCAGTTTGCCTTTTACCGGAAAAGTAGGGAAGTTGCCCATGTGTTCGCAACCGCCGCCACTCAATTGGTTGATGACGAATCCGGAACGTTTAGAAAAGTAAGAGGGGGTAAACTGCACCATTCCATAAGGGTAGGTGGCTCCGGGATAAAGATATCCCGAAGTCAGACCCACACCTTTCGTTCCTATCAGGGTATTTACCTGACGGGAATAATTACTCCCGGCGCTCTGCGCCGAGAGACTCCCCCACCCTCCAATCAAAACCAATAATAAACCTGTTAAAACTTTATTTTTCATACTGTATTCTCGTTACACTTTTTAGTTTCTTATTCTTTCGACAAAGAGAAAGGAGCGGCATACTTCGACGTACATCGTTCTTTATTCGGCTGACTCCCCATTTCGAAGCGGATGATTCCTCCGTCTGCTATATCGTCGTATCTGATAAAATTCTTATCCAACACACGTCCATTTAAGGTAGCAGACTGGATATAGAGATTCTCTTTACTATTGTTGTTCGCTTCAATCACGAATTTATTGCCGTTTTCCATCGTTATAGTAGCTTTCTTAAATAACGGACTGCCAATTACATACTCATCCGTACCCGGACAAACGGCATAAATGCCTAATGAGCTCAAGATATACCATGATGACATACCGCCTTGGTCTTCGTCTCCCGGATATCCTCTTTCTGTAGAATTATACAATCTTTCAACGATCTGGCGTACCCAATACTGTGTTTTCCATGGCTGGCCGGCATAGCTATACAGATAAGGCATGTGCTGAATCGGCTGATTGCCGTGTGCATATTGTCCCATACCCGCCAATTCCATTTCTTTCATTTCATGGATCACTCCTCCGTAAGTTCCCGGTTTAATAGTGCCGGGAAGGGCGAATACCGAATCCATTTTAGCGGTAAACTTCTGATCGCTTCCGAACAAGTCTATTAATCCTTCTACATCATGGAATACGGACCAGGTATAATGCCAGGCATTACCTTCGCAGAAAGGTCCACCCCACTCCAACGGGTCAAACGGTTCCTGCCATTTACCATCGACGCCTTTTCCACGCATAAAACCGATAGACGGATCGAATACGTTTTTATAATTATACATCTGACGGGCAAAAACTTCCTGATAGTGTTTGTTTCCAGTCATCTTAGCCAGTTGGTAGCCACAGAAATCATCGTATGCATATTCCATTGTCTGTGCACTTGATCCCATTGATTCCGGATAAGGAACATATCCCAGTTCAAAATATTCTTTCCAGAAACCGCGTCCGTTGGCGCCTCCCCAAGGACCTTTATTCATGGCTTCGTGTGCGTAGGCTTTCAAAGCTTTCTCCGGATCAAAAGTCCGAATCCCTTTTGCCCACGCATCTGCCAGTAATGAAATGGAATGATTACCCAACATTCCTCCTGTTTCTCCGGGAGCTGACCAGGAAGGTAACCATCCGCATTGTTCTTGTGCGGCAAGCAAGGCATTCATGTAACGTCCCTGCATAGTAGGATGCAGAATATTAGTTAATGGAAATTGAGAACGGAAAGTGTCCCAGAATCCATTATCAGTGTACATATATCCGTCATAGACTTTACCGTCATAAGGACTATAGTAATAAGGTTCTCCGTTTGCTTTACGTTCATAGAATTTGCGTGAAAAGAGATTGGCACGGAATAGGCAGGAGTAGAAAGTTTTCATTTGTTCGTCTGTTCCACCTTCTACCTGGATTCGGTTCAATAATTCATTCCACGTTTTATGTCCACGTATTTTGGTGGCTTCCAAATTCTTATCTTTACCCAGTTCGTCGTTCAGTGTAATCACAGCCTGCTCTGCGCTAATATAGGAAGAAGCAGCCTTTGCCTGTACTTTCGATCCTTTCTTAAATTTGATATAAGCACCATAGCCTTTGCCTTCTCCTTCCAACTTTTTAGGGAAAATCTCATCTTTCTGATTTTCCCACATACCGTAATCCTCAAATACTTTATCGAACTGCACTACAAAGTAACTACGGAATGTCTTAGAGTTATTTACAAAACGTTGGTTATTCACCCAACCGGAAATTTGTCTCTTAGCCGGATCAATCTTGATTTCACTCATATCTGTATATCCGTCAATTACCAGATAGGCGTCTTCAGTAGAGGGATAAGAAAAGCGTAAATGTACACCACGAGTAGTTGGAGCCATCTCGGTTGTAATTCCATTATCCAGCATCACTTTATAATAATGTGGCTTGGCAATTTCATTATCATGGCTGAACTTCGTTGCCCGCATCTCCTGATTTACAACTAATTTCCCCACCATCGGCATAAAAGAATACACTGCATAATCACTCATCCACGGACTGCATTGATGGGATTGGCAGAATCCTCTGATATTATCTACTGCATATTGATATTTCCAGCCTTCTCCATTTTTCCCTGTTTGGGCAGACCACGTATGCATGGCATAAGGCATACCGGTAGTAGGGTATGTATTTCCATAACTTAATCCGAAATGAGAGTCGGTACCTTGCAGTGTATTGACATATTGCACCAAGTTTTTCATTTGGGCATATATACCTGTTGAGAAAAAAGAGAAGATCACTAAATAAATGAGTTTGTTCATGGTTATTTTTTTATGTGTTACATCTATTTCACTTGACAAATCGAAACTACTATATCTATTTATTACCATAAGTAATACCCTGCCAGTCATCTGTGCGGAAAGGAGATGCCGGAAGGTTAACACCATTATATAAATTACAGATTGGATTATCCGCCCAAGCATAACGCACCGCTATTGGGAAAGCAACTTCAGGAGATGAGACGATGATGGAATTACCATCAATCATAGCATCAGCCCAGTGAAACTTATGATCAACGCCAGAGATAGTAAATCCTTTTACTCAAGTGGAGCATCGTTATCGTACAATGATTCCCAATTAAATACACGATAGAAATAAGGACGATAAAAGTCGGCACTACCCGGTGCATTGAAATTATCCCAAAAGTTGGAACAGTCTGTATTGGTAGAGATTACCAATTCACCGGTACGTGATAAAGCCGGATGAATATTTACCATATAAACATGTTGATAACGTTGTTCGCCAATCTTATCAAGAAATTCGGGCAATGTAAAGAGAGTCTTTTGGTCGACAAACGGCCCATAAGGGTGCTTACTACGGAACATCAGCACGTCTCTCCCGAACCACATGGATTGTCCGATCATGTAGTAGGTATCACCTTTTTTAAATACCCAAGGCATAGAGCATGCACTTTCCAAAGGGATAATTGTAGAATTTTCAGCATCTTGGGTTGAGGGGTACTGCGTTGTCCACGAGAAATTTCCTTGCGGGTCGGCCACATAATATTCCCACTGGCTGCCAAGGTCGCGTGTAGCGGTACGTGCCACAGCCACCTTATAATTGGAAGTTGTGTAAAGATAGATATGTCCGTCCTCGTCTTCCCACATAGTGTCGCCATAACCTAAAGTGTGGTCGTTAAAATCATCATTACGACTGATAAGTTTCATATAAGTAGCATCACCCGGCTTTCCTTCCAAGCTATAAGTAGCCAAGCAAGTACCAAAGCGGCGCATCAAGTTGTTCGGATCGGTATTATCAACGGCTCCCCACAACATTTGCATCTGATTGTTATATATCGTAGCATCTCCTGCCCAATAAAGATAATCCTGATCGATTTCTCCAGCTTGTATTTTTTCATCCGAAAGTGTAGCTTTCGGATGACGAATGTGAGTACGTACCTGATAGTATCTATCCGCATTAGGATCGTTGGTTTGTACGTAATCAGCTAACCAAACAAGATTTTCATCCTTCTCACCAGGTGTTTGTACCATAATACTGTTACGCGGGAAACTACAATTACCTCGTGAACGATTTTCATTGATTACGCCATAGAAGCTATCATTGAACGACCAAAATATATTCCCGTCAGGCAAACCAGTGGTGAACACACCGTCTCCTCCATTCCAGCCCAACGACCGAGTGAAAAGGGCATTGTATTTCAAGTCTTTGTAGACGAACACTTTCCAATATTGTCCTGATCGATTTGGCATTAGTTCGAGATTCCATTCTGAATCAATTTGAGGCATCTTCACTTCTGAATTGCCGTAATAAGGTTCTTGCTGGTCACCACATGCTCCTCCAGCGAGGAGTGCGATACTTAGGATAAGATGAATTGGTTTCATGTTTAATAAGATATTTAAGATTATTTAATTTGTTTCTGCACCTGTAAGGCCGATAATACAAGCCATAAAGGTTGACAAAAAGATGCGTCTCATAATGTTATACTATTAGAGTTTAGGATAAAGACGATTCAGGAATGAAAAACCACTAATTCGGATAATTCTTTCTTTAGATGTATTTGATTTACTATCATTGCTCGAATAATACAATGACCTTTTCACTGAATAATAATACGTGAAAAAAAAGTATTGTGTTTAGTGGTGTATATCTTGTCAATCGTCTTAATACAAATTCAAGTCGTGAATTAGTCTCGGCTTATTGGCTTTAAATTGTTTAATTTTAATTTTATAAGTTTTACTATGAAATTGTACATGAAATCATTAATGCTACTCCTATTTTTAGGAACAGTTGCGTCCTGTAATGACAGTTTCCTCGATCAAACCCAAACTTCGGATTTAAATCGTGAGACCGTTTTTGCAGATAGTACGTATACCGCCAACTTCCTGACCGGAATTTATACCGATATCGGGTTTGATATCAACTACAACCGATGGACGTACCTTTTGGCTAATGGTGGTGGGCTGCAAAGCGCTTGTGACGAAGCTGAATTTTATCCTTCATCTACCATCTGGACAAACATGATGTTTGCTACCGGTACGGTTAATCCGGTTACGGTAAGTGATGACGCATGGTCGAAATGCTACACCAATATTCGTCGGTGTAACGTATTCCTTGCCAACATCGACCGATCACCGATGGTACAGAGCCGGAAAGCTCAATACATATCCGAAGCACTTTTCTTGCGTGCCTGGTACTACTTCATTCTGATGAAACACTACGGTGGTGTACCAATTATTGGTAATAATGTATATGATGCTACTTCGACAATGAAAACCTCGCGCAATACATGGGCGGAATGTGTAGAGTATGTGTCCCATCAATGTGACTCTATCGTCCAACTCAATGTACTTCCCGTGCGACGAACAGGTCAAGAAAACGGTCGCGCCTCATCGGCAGCGGCATTGGGTCTTAAAGCCCGTGTCTGCCTCTATGCAGCTAGTCCATTATTCAATGGAAGTGATTTCGCTCCTACTGATACCAAAGAATTAGTAGGCTATCCCTCTTATGATAAAGAACGTTGGAAAACGGCAATGGATGCTGCCCGCGCAGTAATCAACCTGGGAGCCTATAATCTCTTTATTAGAAGTAAAGATTTGAACGGCAAAGCCGAACCAGGTTTCGGATTCTACGTCGTATTCCAAGCCGGTGATACACGAAATGCCAATTTGACCGATGATGATGGTAAAAACAATAACGGAGCCTTTGCCGGCAATATCCTTGACCGTAAGTATCAACGTGAGTCCGGACATGAAGCTGCTTACTATCCTCCTAGTGGCAGTCACTCCGGAACACGCCACGGCGGGTACATATACAAAGAATTGGCAGATGCCTTCCCTATGATTGACGGTAAACCTATTGATAATAGCCAATACACATTCGATCCTCTGAATCCCGCTCAAAATCGTGATCCACGTTTCAACAACACCGTGATTTATGATGGTGCTTTGGTCCCTGCCGACGATACTTACAGTGCTACCACAGTTGTTAACACATGGATTGGCGTAGGGCAGACAAGCGATGCCGTATACCAAGGCACTGCCACCGGTTTCTATGTACGCAAGGGATGTGATCGCTTATGTAAAGGTAGTACATGGAACCCAAGCCGTCACAACGATCCACTGATACGTTACGCCGACATTTTACTGATGTATGCTGAAGCAGCCAATGAATATCATGGTCCCGATTTCGAAGAAACACTAGGCGGACAACAACTTGGTTGCTATCCTATATTAAAACTCATTCGCAAGCGTGCCGGCATCGAGCCCGGTGCAGATGGTATGTATGGACTTGAAAAGAATATGACACAAAAACAGATGCGCCAAGCCATTCAGGAAGAACGCCGCCTTGAATTTGCTTTTGAAGGACATCGCTTCTTTGATGTACGCCGCTGGATGATTGCTCCACAAACCGAAAGCAAAACCATGCATGGCATTGAAATCACTCGCGCCACTGACGGAACAAAGACTTGGAAAGAATTTGATGTACGCACGCATGTATGGCGTCCGGCTATGTACTTCTTCCCAATTCCTTACAATGAAACGGTGAAATCGAAAGATTTGTTACAGAATCCCTATTACAACTAATAAAATACCCAAAATATGAAACATAGCATACATTTGGCGGCAATAGCCTTGCTGACTACTCTGCTTGTGACATCGTGTGATACGTTCTCTGCTCCTGCTGATCCTGACAAAAACACGGAGCAGGTCAAAGACATATCAGGCACGTGGCAACTCACCACAGTGAGCCGCAACAGTAATGATATTACCGAGACCATGGACTTCAGCCAGTTCCAAATTGACCTGAAGAAAGATGGTAAGTACACAATTGAAAACTATCTGCCTTTTGTGGTACGCCACAATGGCACGTGGAAAGTTGACGATATCTATTATCCTTTTCGCCTCTATTTCACAGAAGATGGAACCACGGAGCAGGCCAGTACCGATATCCTATTCCCCATTACTAATGGCGAACGTAACATCGTGATTACTCATAGCCCCGGGTGTGGTTCGAATACCTACACCTATGTATTCAAGAAAATATCAGAAAACTAAAAATCATGAAAAAGAAATTAATCAGCTTGCTTCAACGCAAACGGCACATCGTAGCGTTATCAACTATACTTATGACTTTTGTCGTTATGAGTTGCCTCTTTATCGATTCTGTCGATATAACCCAAATGATAGACGGAAAAGCCGTAAACTATGCAAAAGCCGGAACGACTGCTACTTTCAAAATGCATGGACACATTAAGGTTGAAGGAGACCCACGCAATGACAAACGACTTGTTTTCGGTTTCTTGGCTCCTAAAAGTTGGAATCTGGCACAAAATGCCAGAGTTTCATATATAGAAGATACATTTGATCCGAATATAGGTGAGCAAAACATGACACTTATACCATCGACCGAACAGCCTAGCAATAAACCAGGATTGTCATGGTCGGCCGCTCTCATGCAAGAATACGGTGTAGGTACCAATATTCTGGAAGATATGGAATGGGCAGCCTATTGGACAAAACCCTATAACGGCGTTGCAGGGGAGATTCATTTTACAATCTATGTCCGTGTACCGGTAGGAAACAAAAATCTGCGTTTTAAGCCATCATTCTTTATTAACAGTACTGACGATAACTTCAGTACAAGTGCAGATGCAAAGAAATGTGAGGAAGCCGGATGTTTTGAGGTAGTAGAAGGTGAAGGACTTGTTACTGACTTCTGTAGCGAACACTTCAACAAAACTACTCCATTGACAGCATTGCAAAACGATTTTGTTACCTTTAGCTTTATAGGAGGCATGGACGAGGATAATGCACTTGTCAAGGCCGATAAGATCTATTTTGAAGGAACGGCGGTAGGTAGCGACGGACACCGTTATACCGTAAATGAGAAAAGTGACAAGACCCTGATGAAACGAGAGAATCAGTATACAAAAACATACAATATCACATTTTGGCCGGAAGGGTTCTTCAATGTACCTGAAGGAACAGAGCTTGTAAATATTGAATATGCCTTCACCAATGCCGATGGATCTATCTCCATTACACAGTCTGATGATGACTTCGTAATGTTAAATATACCTCTCCCTCCGCAGAAGGAACCATTCATATATACGTTCTATTGCGAGTGATAACCTTATATTCTACTGATAATGAAACAGAATATGTATAAAATAATAACGACGGGACTACTATGTGTAGCTGCCGTCGCACTAAAGGCACAAGATGCACCGGCAGACAGTGTGGCGCACACTAAAAGTAATACCCTAGGAGCATCTTCGACGGTTTATACCAACGACTTGGTAAAATATCAGTCGGCTACCATCCTTACCGGATTGCAAGGACGATTGAAAGGTCTTAATGTATCGCCTTTCCGTGGCATGCAACTGTTACGGACTGAGGCCAATACCAAATCCGATATAGTAGGAGCTATTCCTAATGTAGGTGGAGGTATCTACGGAGATAATTCGGAATTTCTCATTTCAGCACGCGGACAGTCACCTATAGCCATTGTCGACGGTGTGGAACGTGACCTGTATTCCATAGATCCCGAAGCCATTGAATCGGTTACCATTCAAAAGGATGCTCTTTCCAATATGTTTTTAGGAATGCGCAGTTCACGTGGTGCATTGATTATCACTACCAAAAATCCTGATGCAAAAGGTGGTTTCCATCTCTCACTCACCGGAAAGTTTGGTATATCCAGTGCATTGAAATCCGGTCCAAATCCACTTTCGGCTTATCAATATGCTTATTTGCTCAACGAAGCATTGCTTAATGATGGCAAGTCACCGCTCTATACGTATGATGATTTTGAAGCCTATCGCAATGGAACTTCCCCTTATCTGCATCCCGACGTAAATTGGAAAGATGCTATTATGAACAATTCTACTACGTCGCAAGCCTATAACCTGAATGTAACAGGCGGCGGACGGGTAGCTCAATACTTTGTCAGTTTGGGATATTACAGCGAAAACGGATTGTTCAAGACGAGCGATGCTAACAGCTACAATACCAATTTCAAGTACAACCGGTATCTCATCACATCGAAGGTAAACATCAACGTGACAGATGAGTTTAAGGTAAGTATGTCCTTAATGGGACGTATAGAAGAAGGGAACCAACCTGGAGGTATTTCGGGGACAGGATACAGCGACCTTTTGAGCAACGTATGGCAGACTCCCAACAATGCTTATCCCGTCTTAAATCCCAACGGCACGTATGGTGGTAACGCTTCGTATACCCAAAACCTCTATGCACAGACCACTGGTTCGGGATATATATCAAGCAATACCCGCGATGTCGTAGGAACTATTAATTTGAAATATGACTTCGACAAATTGGTGAGAGGACTTTCCGTTGGTGCAACGGGAAACATCTCATCGCAAGTGCGTAATGCTATCGTTCGTACCAAACAGGCACAAGTATTTCAATACAGCATAACCCAACAAGGCAACGAGGCTTATGACAAGTATGGAGATGTGAGTTCACAAACCAACAGTTACCGTTCAGTATCGACGTACCAATATATGTATGGCAAAATGTATGTAGACTGGGAACGCCAATTCGGTATGCATGGTGTAAAAGCTTCACTTTGGGGCGATACACGTACCATACTCAACAACTACGACCTGCCTATGATTCCGTCGAACATCGGACAGAAAGTTGAATACAATTACGATAACAAATACTTCGCACAAGCAGCCGTAACGGAAAGTTATTACAACCGCTATGACAATGGACGTCGCTGGGGAACATTCTGGGCAGTAGGTCTGGGTTGGGATATCAGCAAAGAGAAGTTTATGGAAACATCAAAGATAGACCAACTCAAGTTACGTGCCACATACGGTCATACAGGAAACGGAATCGACAATGCCGGATACTTCAGCTACTTAAAGAGATACAATGAAGATGGCGGATTCTGGTATAGCAACGGGACATCCATGAGCAACGGAGGTTCGGTATCGGAAATATCCCCATTGGCAAATACCCTCCTGACATGGGAAAAAGGAAGGAAAGTCAATGTAGGTTTAGATTTAACCTTATTAAAGAACCGATTGACTCTCTCGGCCGACTATTACAATGACTACTACTACGATATTTTGCAATCACGTGGTAAAAGCATCCAATTATTAGGTATTGCTTATCCGGCAGAAAATATCGGAAAAACACGTTACTACGGATTGGAAACACAACTTAGCTGGCAAGACCACATTGGTAAAGTGAACTATTATGTATCAGCCAACTGGAGTATGGAACAGAACAAACGGTTGTTCATGGACGAGCAATACGTACCTTACGACTATCTGAAAATGACAGGTCAACCCACCGGTGCCATCTACGGATTGGTAGCGACCGGATTCCTCACAGCTAAAGATATAGCCGATGGTTATCCCGTAATGAACGGCTTCAACAATATTCAAGCCGGTGACGTGAAATACAAAGACATGAACGGTGACGGCGAAATCAACGAATTCGACCGTACTGTGATTGGTGGCGACAAACCGACTTGCTATTTTGGTATTGATTTAGGCTTTGAATGGAAAGGGTTGGAAGTTACAGCACTTATCCAAGGCGCTTACAACCGCGACTTATATAATAGCGACCGCACGTTACTCGAAGGATTCCAAGTGATCGGACAAAGCTACGGACAAGCTTACACCAATTTGCTGAATCGTTGGACACCCGAAACAGCTGAAACAGCTACGTATCCGAGACTGACTGCCGGAGGCAATATGTACAACTACGGAAACAACTGGAACTCTTCACTCTTTGTACAGAACGGAAACTATATTCGTCTCAAGAACGCCACCGTATCGTACAAACTACCCGAAAACTTCTGCCGTAATTACTTAGGCGGACTGCGCGTGAAGATATTTGTACAGGGACAAAATTTACTCACATGGTCACGTACCCGCTTGCAAGACCCTGAAGTTACCTTCACCAGCTATCCGTTACAACGCACCATTACGACTGGAATCAATCTTAACTTCTAATAAAAATGATGGATATGAAACAAAATAAATATGGCACATGGGCAGTAGGAGCATTTATGCTGTTATTGAGTGCTGCCGCATGTACAGACAGTTATGAGAGTACGCCTGTAGATATGTTTACAGAAGATTATCTCTTCTCGAGGACTGACTCCAACGGAACTGTAGTACGTAAATACCTCAACCGCATCTACTATTACATGCGTAATGGACACAACGGCGTAAATGGTGACTACCTGGATGCCGCTTCCGACGATGCGCTCTCTGTTATTTCGTCCGAGTCCGATGTATACAAACTGGCCATCGGACGTTACAGTGCCTCCAATCTTATTAACTCGGATATGATTTGGAGCGACCCTTATTTGGTGATTCGCCGCGTGAACATTCTGTTGAGTGGCATTGACGTAGTACCTTTCAACACTACCTACACTGATGCACTCGGTAATACACGCAGGCTCAATGAGTCTATGAAAGCCGAAGCCCGGTTCCTGCGTGCTTACTTCTATTTTGAATTGGTGAAGCGCTACGGTGGAGTACCCATTATCGGTGATAAAGTGTACGAATTGAACGAAAACATCGAATTGCCACGTAGCACGTTCGAGCAATGTATTAAGTATATTGTAAGTGAGCTTGACGATATCAAAGATGACCTTCGTTCGCTGCCACTACCTGACGCCGCCGCCAGCGCACACGTAGTAAACACACAGGCTGCCCAGGCACTGAAGATTCGTGTATTGCTCTATGCAGCAAGTCCGTTATTCAACGAAAAGCCCATTGAATCTGGTAATGAGTTGATAGGATATGCCTCTTATGATCGCGAACGTTGGAAAATAGCAGCCGATGCCGCCCGCAACTTTATTAACACGTACGGAACAGGTGACGGAGCTATCATGGGACTTGACGATAATTTCAAGAATGTATTTACCAATTGGTATTCAAACGAACATAAAGAGGTTATCTTCTTCCGTGAAAACGCGATGGATAAGACAGTGGAAACAGCTAACGGCCCATTGGGACTTAGCGGTGCCAAACAAGGAAACGGCCGCACCAATCCCACGCAGAATTTAGTTGATGCATTCCTTATGAAAGACGGTCACTTCATCAAGGAAGGTAAATATGAATACAATGAACAGCTTCCTTACGCACAACGTGATCCACGTTTGGAATATACCATTATACACAATGGTTCGTCATGGGTGAACTCTACGATGGAAACATGGCAAGGTGGAGCCAATAATCCTCTTGGTTCGTCGTACTCGCTCACGAGTTATTACATGCGCAAGTTTATGGGTGATTTCGAAGCAGCCAACGAATATCAAGACACACAACACAACTGGGTGATGTTCCGTTACGCCGAAATACTTCTGAACTTTGCCGAAGCCGAAAACGAATATTTGCCTACTCCCTCGCAAGCTGTATATGATGCTATTATCGCCCTGCGTCGACGTGCAGGTATCGAACCTGGTGAAAAGAATTTATATGGACTAACAACCGATGGGCTGACACACAATTTGACGCAAGCCGAAATGCGCAAAGTGATTCAGAATGAACGCCGCATTGAATTGGCTTTTGAAGAACATCGCTATTGGGACATTCGTCGTTGGCGACTTGCCGAACAGGTCTATGCACAGCCTATTCAAGGAATGTACATCACTAAATCACAGACTTCCACGACCTATGTTCCGCAAGCTGTACTCAATGTACAATGGGACAATAAACGTTATTTCTATCCGATTCCTTACTCGGAAGTAATAAAAAATAAGAATATGGTTCAAAACCCTAATTGGTAATATCTTATGAAAAGAGTAATTATAACATTCTTGTGCCTCCTCTGCATTGTACAGGCATACTCCCAATCGTTTACGATAAGCGGTACCATTATTGATGGGGAAAGCAACGAACCGCTTATCGGAGCGGGTATTCTGGTAAAGGGAGCCGGAAGGGGTACCATCACCAATATAGATGGAAAATATTCGCTGGAAGTGAAACGCGGCGAAACATTGGTATTTTCGTTTGTGGGCTATCAAAATCAGGAAGTCGCAATAACGAATCAGCGCACACTGAATATCGCATTGAGGGTTTCCGAAGCCAACAACCTGAACGAAGTAGTTATCACAGGTCGTGGTAGCGCGAAACGTATCACCCTGACCGGTGCCGTAAGTGGTATTCAAGCCAACGAATTGCGTAGAGTTCCTACAAGTAGCTTACAGAATACACTATCGGGTAAACTGCCCGGCTTCTTCAGTCAGCAACGTTCCGGTCAGCCGGGAAAAGATGCTTCCGACTTCTTTATCCGTGGTGTCAGCTCCTTGAATGAAGACGGTAACAAACCGCTTATTATGGTTGATGATGTGGAATACAGTTACGAACAGCTATCACAAATCAATGTCAATGAGATTGAAAGCATATCTATTTTGAAAGATGCATCCACTACTGCTATTTATGGTATCAAGGGTGCTAACGGTGTGTTGGTAGTCAAGACACGTCGCGGTGAAGAAGGAAAACCAGTGATCCATGTGCGTGCAGAAGCCGGCGGTCAGATACCTGTCCGTAAACCTAACTTCTTAGACTCATACAACACCGCCCTGTTAGTCAACGAGGCACGTACTAACGATGGTTTGACTAAAATGTTTACACAACATGATTTGGAACTGTTTAAAGACGGTTCCGACCCATACGGACATCCTAATGTAAACTGGTACGACGAAGTGTTCAAAAAATCGGCTATGCAGTCGAACATCAATGTCGACGTATCGGGTGGTACCAAACGTTTGAAATACTTCGTATCCGGGGGTTATTTCTCACAAGGTGGTTTGGTTCGTAACTTTGCTAAAGCGGATGACGATGTGAATACCGGCTATTTCTACCGCCGTTTTGACTACCGTACCAACTTGGACTTTACTGTTACTGATAATCTGACTATGCGTCTAGACTTCAGTTCGCGCTTCATGAACATCAACGAACCGAGTAGTCTGAATGCTACAGGCGAGATTTACAATTTCACCGCCATGCACCCCTATTCGGCACCGGTACTCAATCCGGACGGATCGTATGCTTATCTTTCAGATGTAGATGGCTACGGACCTACACTGAATGCACGTTTGGCTAACGAAGGTTACACACGTACACGCCGTAACGATAACAACATTCTCTACGGTGTGAACTGGAAGATGGATTGGCTTACCAAAGGATTGTCGGCCAATGCACGTATCGCTTACTCTACCATTGATGAAGTCTTCCGCAAGGTGAACCGGGGAAAAGATGCGTACCCTACCTACCACTACGATCCTACTACGGATCAGTATAACATCAACCCCAACCGTAAATATGCTTATTCACAGTATGCTCTGACGGCCGGAACCAACCAGGCTGTGAAAAATCTGGATGTTCAGGCCTCCATCAACTATGCACGCGTATTCAATGGAATACACGACGTTAGTGCCACGTTACTGTATAGCCGCCAAAGCCGTACCGTAGAAAAAAATCCAGACGATACAGGAGAAAAGATTCCCGAAAACTTTCAGGGTCTTACCGCTACCGTAGGTTACAAATATAAAGATAAATATCTGGTCGACTTCAATGTTGCATACAACGGTACCGACCGTTTTGCCGAAGGACACCGCTACGGAATATTCCCTGCTATTGGTGTGGGTTGGCGTATCTCCGAAGAATCGTTCTTCAAGGATAACATTTCTTTCATCCAACTATTGAAAATCAGAGCTTCGTATGGTATTGTAGGTTCGGACGTAGCTATGGGTAACCGCTACCTTTACAACCAGATATATACAGCAACTGATAATGCTTATAATTTTGGACAAAGCGATGTCACTTCCACTGCTATTACGGAAGGTGACCTTGGTAATAGCAGTGTGACATGGGAAGAAGCTAAGAAGTTTGATATAGGTCTCGATTTCAATGCATTCGACCGCTTCTCATTTACTTTCGACTGGTTCTACGATAGACGATATAATCAGCTTGTGAAACGCAATGACATACCGCAAATCCTAGGTGTGGGTACTTCACCTATCAATGTAGCACGCACTAGCAATATGGGTTTTGACGGACAAATTGGTTATCAAGACCGTTTCGGTGAGTTCAACTTCAATACCAACTTTGTATTCTCGTATGCTAAGAATAAGGTAGAGTTTAATGCCGAAGCACAACAAAGATACGATTGGTTGTCGGCAACAGGTCGTCCTATCGGTCAACCATTCGGTTACACTTGGATAGGTTATTATACACCTGAAGAAGTGGACTTGATTCATGCAGGAGCCGCAAATGCACCGGCTGTGCCTAATACCGATGTGCCTATCCAAGCCGGCGACTTGAAATACAAAGATTTGAACGGAGACGGTGTTATCAACGACTTCGACAAGGGAGCTATCGGTAAGCCAAACTTACCCAACACCACACTGGGATGGACAATCGGTGGTTCGTGGAAAGGATTGTCAGTGAGCGTACTCTTCCAAGGTTCGTTCAACTACAGTTTCTCGGTAAACGGCACAGGTATCGAACCTTTCAAGAGTCAATTCCAACCTCTACACCAGAAACGCTGGACATTGGAACGCTACCTGAACGGTGAAGCCATCGAATTTCCGCGCTTAACAAGCAATCCGTCAACTGTAAACAGCGCAGCAGCGTATATGTCCGACTTTTGGTTAATTGATGCTTGGTACATCCGCTTGAAAACCATCGACGTCTCCTATCAAGTGCCCACAAAAGTGTTGCCTTCATGGCTTACAAACCTCCGTGTCTACCTCAATGCTTACAATATGTTTACATGGACAAGTTTTGATAAGTATCAACAAGACCCGGAAATCAAGTCCAACTCCGCCGGTGATGCATACATGAACCAGCGCGTGTTTAACTTAGGAGTACAACTTACATTCTAATAAACTGATAAATACTCATAGTAGTATCAATGAAAAAGGGGATGCCTCTATGAAGACGCATCCCCTTTTTCATTGATAACACATTGTAAATCAAGCATTATTATTTGATAGGAAGCCGAATCCGTACATGTAGGGGTACATGGCTTACCGTAAACGAAAACGTCCCACTCCACACACAAGTCGGTGTGCGGGGCGGGACGAAAACTATTATAGTTGCCGTGCTAAAAATCTATCGGTTCATTCTGGTAAAAGCAGCTACTTGAGGTATTTCTTGTTTACATCTTCCAGTATCTGCATCTGCTGGATAGCTATCCGGTTCAGCCGGACAAGCCTTTCGTGCTGAGAAAGTCCTTCTCCTATGAATACGGCATTCAGATTCTCCATGTTCGAGAGACAAATCAATTCGTTCACCGTGGCATAGTCGCGGACGTTTCCTTTCAGGTCGGGATGCGCATCGCGCCATTCGAGGGCAGTGAGGCCGAACATGGCAACGTTCAGCACATCGGCTTCGCTGGCGTAGATGCGGGAAGCTTGTTGTGGTG
>OMEQ01000609.1_pt1 | contig 21954 bp, 19 predicted proteins | sample 1645451 | NCBI WGS metagenome assembly OMEQ01 (sample SAMEA103958142, study PRJEB25191) | human gut metagenome | biome: human-associated habitat [ENVO:00009003]; feature: intestine environment [ENVO:2100002]; material: feces | place: Germany | collected 2013/2015
CGCAGATGGCGGAAAAGACATCGCCAGACGCGCCGCCGAATTGTGCGGTGGTGCCCTAAATCAACGCATAAATCAGCATTTTCAGGAGTTTCACCACCGTTTATCATAGAAAGAAGGTCTTTCGATGAGAAAGCATTTTGATGACCAGATTGCGCAGCTTGGTGAGCAAATGATGGCAATGGGCGCACTGGTGGAGAACACGATTGAGCGGGCAATTCGCGCCTTGCAGACAGACGACATGGCGGAAGCGGCGGCAATTCGCGACGGCGACCACGTTGTGGACGAAAAAGAGCGCGAGGTGGAAGCGATGTGCATCCACATGCTGCTCCAGCAGCAGCCCGTCGCGCGTGACCTGCGCACCATCAGCGCGGCGCTGAAAATGATTACCGACATGGAGCGCATCGGCGATCAGGCGAGCGACATCTGTGAAATTGCGACGATGGGGCATCTGCGCAGTCCGCGCCCGGAGCATTTCGCGTCGATGGCGCAGGCGGCGATTTCGATGGTGCACCGCGCGATTGACGCGTACGTCCATAAAGACATTGAGCTGGCGCAGCAGGTGGAATTGTCCGACGACATTGTGGACGCGCTGTTCAACGACGTGAAGGCGGACTTGATTGCCGGGCTTCGCGGGCATCCCGACCGGACGGAGGAATGCCTTGACCTGCTGATGATTGCCAAGTATCTGGAGCGCATCGGCGACCACGCGGTCAACATTGCCGAATGGGTGATATACGCCATCACCGGGCTGTATAAAGGAGAAGAGCTGAAATGATCTTCGTTGTCGAAGACGATCACGGCGTTCGCGAGCTGGAGCTGTACGCGCTGCGTCAGTCAGGCTATGAGGCGGAAGGGTTCGAGACCCCCACCGCGTTCCGTCAGGCGCTGGAAAAGACCGTGCCGGACTGCGTGCTGCTGGACGTGATGCTGCCGGGTGAGGACGGCTTGTCCCTGCTGCGCTTCCTGCGCCGCGATGCACGCACCCGCCGCGTGCCCGTGATTCTCGTCACCGCGCGCGACGCGGAAATGGACAAGGTAAAGGGACTGGACTGCGGCGCGGACGATTACCTGACGAAGCCGTTCGGCGTGATGGAACTGCTGGCGCGCGTGCGTGCGCTGCTGCGGCGGACGCAGGAGGAAACGCCCTCCGCCGTCATGACGCTGGGCGACGTGACGCTTGACCGCGAAAGCCACCGCGTCACCGCGGGCGGACAGGAAATCGCCCTGACGCACATGGAGTTTGAGCTGCTGGCGTTCCTGATGGCGCACGCAGGCAAAGCTGTCACACGCGAAGTGCTGCTGGACGACGTGTGGGGCATCGCCTACTCCGGCGACACGCGCACGATTGACGTTCACGTCCGCACCCTGCGGCAGAAGCTCGGCGACAGCGGGCGGATGATTGCCACCATCCGCAACGTCGGCTACCGCATGGACGAACATCCGGAAGCAGGTGAATCCTGATGAAAAACCGCCTTTCTTCCCGTCTGCGCCTGACGCTGTCGGGCGTAACCCTGCTGACCCTTCTGCTGATGTGCGTGCTGGTATTCGCGGGCATGTACTTCCAAACGACCGCCGACAACCGCGAGCAGCTCCGGCAGCAGGCGGTGCAGTTATCCTCCTACCTTGATGTGTCGGATGACCCGGTTTCCCTGCTGCAAGGGAGCGTATTCACCCAGCGCGTAACGTATCTGGATACGGACGGCACGGTGCTGTATGACAGCGAAGTGAATGCGTCCCGCTTGGAGAGCCACGCCGGGCGCGAAGAATTTCAGCAGGCGCGCGAAAACGGCGAGGCGTTCACCGCCCGCAGCAGCGCGACCCTTGGGCAAACGAGCCTGTATTACGCCAAACGGCTGGTGGACGGGCGTGTCATCCGCGTTTCGGGCACGCAGCGCGGAATGCTGCGGCAGGTGCGCGATTTACTGGGGTATCTGCTGCTGGGCGCGGTGCTTTGCTTCGGCGCGGCGATGGCGTTTTCCCGCCCGTTGGCGAAGCGCCTTGCCGCCCCCATGAACGAGGTCAACCTTGACCAGCCGCTGGAAAGCGACGTTTACGAGGAGCTTTCGCCCATGCTTCGCCGCATGGCGCAGCAAAACGCCCGCATTGCCGACCAGATGGCGTCCCTGACCGCCCAGCGGCATGAGCTGGATACCGTCCTCGGCGGCATGAAGGAGGGCTTCGTCATCCTCGACGAGAAGCGGCATGTGCTGACGATGAACAACGCGGCGCGGGCAATGTTCTGCATCACCAATGACCCGGTTGGACAGCCGATGATTGCCGTCAGCCGCGACGAGGCGCTGCTCCGCCTTTTGGACGGGCAGGGTACGGAATGCGCGATGCAATTGAACGGCATGACCATCCACCTCTCCCTCAGCCATGTCGAAGGCGGCGGTACGGCGCTGCTGATGCAGGATGTCACCGCCGCACAGGCCGCTGAAGCAAGCCGCCGGCAATTCTCCGCCAACGTCAGCCACGAGCTGCGCACCCCGCTGACTACCATCAGCGGCTACGCGGAGCTGCTGTCCTCCGGGATGCTGCAGAAGCCGGAGGACGCGACGGAATTCGGGCGGAAGATTCTCGCCGAAAGCCGCCGCCTGCTGACGCTGATTGAGGACATCATCCGCCTGTCGCGCCTTGACGAGGGTGTGCGCGGCGAAGTGACCCCCGTCGATTTGACCGCGCTGATTCAGCACTGCGTCCAGAAGCTGACGCCCGCCGCGCAGAATGCGCAGGTAAGCATCAGCGCCAGCGGAAATGACCCTGTGCTGATTTCCGGCGACCATGCCCTGCTGGAAGAGATGCTGACGAACCTGCTGGAAAACGGCATCAAGTACAACCACGCGGGCGGATACGTCTGGGCGCGGGCGGAAATGGCGGACGGACGCGCCGTCGTGACTGTCGCGGACAACGGCGTAGGTATAGCGCCGGAGGATCAGCAGCGCGTATTCGAGCGCTTCTACCGCGTGGACAAGAGCCGCAGCAAGCAGACCGGCGGCACGGGACTGGGGCTGTCCATCGTCAAGCACGGCGCGCAGGTGCATCACGCGCAGATTGCCATGCAGAGCGCGCTGGGCGAGGGTACGACCATCACGCTGACTTTCCCGGCTCAGTCATCAGGCAAAAAATAACGCCGCCCCGACATGGTTTCCACCGGAATCGCATAGACCATCGCGCCGTCCTCCTCGTGCAGGGGGACGGCTTTTCCTTCCGCCAGAACGACCTGTATCGCCGCCGCATCCGGCGCTTCAAACTCCAGACACACTTGCGTGCAGACGGATAATGCCTCCGCCTTGCGCCCCTCCTTCGGCATCATCAGGCAAACGACCGGCTGCATCCCGTTCACGAACCACTCGAACCCCATCGGCACAACATACGGCGAGTGACCGTCAAAGAACGCCGCGCGGACTGCCTTCGCCTGCCGCAGGATTTCCAGACATTCCACGAAACTGAGCGTCTGATAGCACATGCTGCTCACGCCGCCTCACCTCCCCCGCATCAGCGTATGCGCAGGGGGATTTTTCGTGTGATGCAGAAATTATACTATTTCCAGATAAGAATGCGCCAAGATGCGCCGCGAATTTTTCATTCTGGCTAACGTGAATGAAACGCAGCGTAGCAGCGCTACGCTAAGTGGAATGAGCGGACGCCAGAAGGGAAAAGGCGCAAGCAGATGGCGCAGGTGAATCTGGAAATAGTATTAGCCAGAAAGCGAACATTTTCGTCAGGAAGTGCAGCAAAAGAACACGAAAAATCCACAAAAGCCCTTTACGACACGCCATCCGATGCGTATAATTGTTGCATGACGAACGGAACACGCTTCCGCCCGTCCACCTGATAAGGAGGTTGGTTCTCATGAAGAAGTTCTTTAGTCTCGTTCTTGCTCTGGCCATGGCGCTGAGCATGGCTTCCTTCGCGTCCGCAGAGGAAACGACGACGATTCACATCGGCGTGATTGGCCCGATGACCGGTGCTGCCGCCGTCTATGGTCTGGCAGTTGCGCGCGGCGCAGAAATCGCCGTGGAAGAAATCAACGCCGCCGGCAAGGTGAACATCGTGCTGGATGTGCAGGACGATGAAAACGACGCTGAAAAGTCCATCAACGCTTACAACGCGACGCTGGACAAGGGCACGCAGGTCATCCTTGGCTGCGTGACGACAACCCCCTGCATTGCTGTCTCCGCGCAGGCGTATGATGAGCGCGTGTTCATGCTCACGCCCTCCGCTTCCTCGCTGGAAGTCATCGCGAACAAGGACAACATGTATCAGATCTGCTTCACGGACCCGGCACAGGGTTCCGCGTCCGCTGAATACATCTTCAACAAGAAGGTCGGCGAGAAGGTCGCCATCATCTACAACAACGCCGACACCTATTCCACCGGTATCTATCAGACCTTTGAGAGCAAGGCTGCCGAGCTGGGGCTGAACATCGTTTCCGTGACCACCTTCACCAACGACACCACGGACTTCTCCGTGCAAGTGACCGAGGCCAAGAACGCCGGTGCGGATGTTGTGTTCCTGCCCATCTACTACACCCCCGCTTCCCAGATTCTCAACGCTGCCAACACCATGGGCTACAAGCCGGTTTTCTTCGGCGTTGACGGCATGGACGGCATCCTGACCATGCCCGGCTTCGATGTTGCGCTGGCGGAAGACGTCATGCTGCTGACCCCCTTCTCCGCGGACGCGCCGGACGAGCTGACCAAGAGCTTCGTCGGCAAGTATCAGGAAAAGTACGGCGAGGTGCCGAACCAGTTCGCGGCGGATGCGTATGACGGCATCTACGCGCTGGCGGCGGCCGCTGAAAAGGCTGGCGTGAAGGGCGACGAAGCGCCGGAAGATATCTGCGACGCGATGATTGCTGCCATGCAGGAACTGACCGTCACCGGTCTGACCGGCACGATGGTCTGGGATGCGACGGGCGCTGTCACCAAGACCCCGACGGCCGTCATCATCAAGAACGGCGTGTATGTCGGCGCTGAGGCGGCTGCAGCGGAGTAATCCCCCCTATTCCACACGTTTTCCTCATGCCGGAGGAGGAGCTTCCTTCTCCGGCATGAGCGTATCCGGAAGGTGCAGACAGAAGGTAATCAGCAACAGTTGGTGCAAGGGTGCACACGGACTGCTGCTGATTGCCTTGCTGTCTTTCAAGGGAAAGTGCTTTTCCCACAGATTTCAGGCATTTGGAGGTGCAGGCAGGATGCTTCAGTTCTTCTCTTACCTCATCAACGGCATCAGCCTTGGCAGCGTGTATGCCATCATCGCCTTGGGCTACTCGATGGTCTACGGCATTGCCAAGATGCTGAACTTCGCGCACGGCGACGTCATCATGATTGGCGCGTACATTGCCTTCTGCGCCACGCAGTACTGGGGCATGTCCCCGCTGCTTGGCGTGCTGATTGCCATGATTGTCTGCACGGTGCTGGGCATGGTCATCGAGCGCCTGGCGTACAAGCCGCTGCGTCAGGCAACGAGCCTTGCCGTGCTGATTACCGCCATCGGCGTGAGCTACCTGCTGCAAAACTTGGCGCTGCTGGTGTTCGGCCCGAACCCCATGTCGTTTCCGTCTTTCGTCAGCATCCCGTCCATCAGCCTGTTTGACGGGCAGCTGATTCTGACCGGCGAAACAATCGTGACTGTGCTGGCGAACATCATCATCATGCTGGTGCTCACGTTCTTCACCTCCCACACGAAGATGGGCAAGGCGATGCGCGCCGTCAGCGAAGACCGCAGCGCGGCGGAACTGATGGGCATCAAGGTGAACGCGACGATTTCCCTGACCTTCGCCATCGGCAGCGCGCTGGCGGCGATTGCGGGCGTGCTGCTCTGCTCCACCTACCACACGCTGATGCCCACGACAGGTTCCATGCCGGGCATCAAGGCGTTCACGGCGGCTGTTTTCGGCGGCATCGGATCAATTCCCGGCGCGCTGCTGGGCGGTCTGCTGCTGGGCATCATTGAGATTCTCGGCAAGGCGTATGTGTCCATGGAGCTGGGCGACGCGCTGGTGTTCGCCGTGCTGATTATTGTGCTGCTGGTCAAGCCGACGGGGCTGCTGGGCAAGCCGATGCGGGAGAAGGTGTAACGGGATGAAGAAAACAATGAAAAAGTCAACAAAAGGCTTTCTGAACAACTTGATCACCTACGCCATCGTCATCATCGCGTTCGTCTTTACGCAGATGGCGCTGAGCAAGATGATTCCGGGCGTCACCATCAGCCGCTCCCTGAAGGGGCAGCTCATCCCGATTTGCGTCTACATCGTCATGGCGGTTTCGCTGAACCTGACGGTCGGCATCTCCGGCGAACTGTCGCTGGGTCACGCGGGCTTCATGAGCGTCGGCGCTTTCTCCGGCATCATCATGTCCGGCTGGCTGCTGAACGCCTTCCAGATGGAAAATGAGACGATGCGCCTCGTGCTGGCCATGCTGGCGGGCGGCGTATGCGCGGCGATTGCGGGTGTGCTGATCGGCATCCCGGTGCTGCGTCTGCGCGGCGACTACCTTGCCATCGTCACGCTGGCGTTCGGCGAAATCATCCGCAACGTCATGAACTGCCTGTATTTCGCGGTCAGCGACGGCAAGCTGATTGTCAACTTCAACAATCCCCGCATTGATGGCACGCTCCTGTACAACGGGCCGGCGGGGGCGGTGCGTGTCGGGCGCATTGCGACGTTCGAGGCGGGTTTCGTGCTGGTGCTGCTGACGCTGTTTGTCGTGCTGAACCTCATCAACAGCCGCTCCGGCCGCGCGATTATGGCAAGCCGTGACAACCGCATTGCCGCTGAAGCGATGGGCGTGAACGTGACGAAGTACAAGCTGATGGCGTTCGTCACCTCGGCGGCGCTGGCAGGCATGGCGGGCGCGCTGTTTGGGCTGAACTTCTCCTCCATCGCGCCGGACAAGTTCAAGTTTGATACGTCCATCCTCGTGCTGGTGTTCGTCGTGCTGGGCGGCATCGGCAATATCCGCGGTTCGGTGATTGCGGCGGCGCTGCTGACGGTGCTGCCGGAGGTGCTGCGCGAATTTGGCGACTACCGTATGCTGATTTACGCCATCGTGCTGATTGCCGTGATGCTGCTGGGCAATGCCCCGGTGGTGCGGCAGGTGTTCGAGCGCATCCGCCCCCCGAAAAAAGAAGTTGTGAAGGAAGGTGACGCGGCATGACTGAACCGCTGAAGCGTTTTAAGCCCAATACAAAGATGGTTCCCGTGCCGTCGCGCAGCATCATTCCGGAACGCGACGTGAATCATTCGCCCGTGCTGGAAGCCAGCCATCTGGGCATTGAGTTCGGCGGCCTGAAGGCAGTGGACGACGTGAACCTTGCCATCGGGCGCACAGAAATCTGCGGGCTTATCGGCCCGAATGGCGCGGGCAAGACAACGGTCTTTAACCTGCTGACGAAGGTCTACCAGCCCACAACCGGCACGGTTCTCATCAACGGCAAAGACACGGCAGGCATGAACACGGTGCAGGCCAGCAAGCTCGGCATTGCCCGCACGTTCCAGAACATCCGCCTGTTCGACAACATGACGGTGGAAGAGAACGTCCGCATTGGCCTGCACAACCAGATTAAGTACGGCATGTTTTCCGGCATTTTCCGTCTGCCACAGTATTGGCAAGGCGAGAAGAAGCAGCACGAAAAGGCGCTGGATCTGCTGAGCATCTTCGGCATGGAAAACATGGGCGATGTCAAGGCAGGTTCCCTCCCCTACGGCGCACAGCGGCGCTTGGAGATTGTGCGCGCGCTGGCGACGAATCCGTCGCTTCTGCTGCTGGACGAACCCGCCGCGGGCATGAATCCGCACGAAACAGCGGAGCTGATGGAGAACATCATCAAAATCCGCGACCAGTTCCAGATTGCTATTCTGCTCATTGAGCATGACATGAATTTGGTCATGGGCATCTGCGAAGGCATCTGCGTGCTGAACTACGGGCGCATCATCGCCAAGGGCACGGCAGAGGAAATCCAGAACAACCCGGTCGTCATTGAGGCGTATCTGGGCAAGCAGAAGGAGGCGAAAGCATGAGTCTGCTGGAAGTCAACGATATCAACGTTTATTACGGCGCGATTCACGCAATCAAGGGCATTTCCTTCTCGGTGGATGAGGGCGAGGTCGTCACGCTGATCGGCGCAAACGGCGCGGGCAAATCCACGACGCTGAACACCGTCGCCGGACTGCTCCGCCCGCGCGAAGGCAGCATCCACTTCGGCGGCAAGGATCTGGCGCGCATCCACGCGTCGGATATGGTGAAGCACGGCATGGCGCTCTGCCCCGAAGGACGGCGCATCTTCCAGCAGATGACGGTGCTGGAGAACCTCGAAATGGGCGGCTTCACGCGCCCCGACAAGGAGATTCCGGGCAGCATTGAGCAGATGTTTGAGCTGTTTCCGCGCCTGAAGGAGCGCCAGAAGCAGATTGCCGGCACGCTCTCCGGCGGCGAGCAGCAGATGCTGGCGATGGCGCGCGCGCTGATGTCCAAGCCGCGCCTGCTGATGCTGGATGAGCCGTCAATGGGCCTTGCGCCGATTCTGGTCGAGCAGATTTTCGACATTATCCGCGCGCTGCACAAGAGCGGCACGACGATTCTGCTGGTGGAACAGAACGCGCAAATGGCATTGTCCGTCGCGAACCGCGCGTATGTGCTGGAAACGGGCAAGATTTCCATGTCCGGCGATGCGCAGGAGCTGCTGCACAACGATGCAGTCAGGAAGGCGTATCTGGGGGCGTAACGCCAGGCAGCCGGGAAGGTGGCAGAAGCCGCTTCCCGGTTTTTCTTTCGCGTCAAGATTGACATTATCCTGCAAGTATGGTATTGTATAGGTGAAATGAATGTTATTCGGCAACAGGAGGCATCCGCATGAATCCCTATTTGACGCAGCGGGCAAACCGCCGATGGTGGGTGTATCCGCTGATGGCGCTGTTCTTCGCCCTATCGGCGCTGCTGCTGTGGCGCACCTGCAAGGCGGGTGAGCACGGCGACACGCACATGGTGGTGCTGCTGCTATGCCTTGCGACGGCGGCACTGTACGCCGGGATGCATCTGCTTCAGGGGGAAATCATCCGACGCCGGGCGCGCGGCATTGCACAGCAGTTAGCAACGTTCTCGCTGCACATGTTTCCGCTGTCGGATATGCCCAAGCTCCTGCCGGACTGCCCGAACATGGAGACGCTGCGGTTATTGCTCTGCGGGAACTATCTGCGAAACATTCAGATTGATCCGCTGACGGCGATGGTATACCTGACTGCGCCGAACCTCCGGGCGTATGGGCTGGCACAGTCGTTTATGACGTGTCCGCACTGCGGGAGGCGCACGAGTGTGGTGGAAGGGGCTGCGCGGCAGTGCGAGCATTGCGGGATGGGGATATGAAAAAGAGCTGCTTCTGTTGTGTAGAAGCGGCTCTTTTTGTATCTGTTGATTTGCACTTTTCAGGAATTAATACTATTTTCAGATTCAGCTGTGCCATCTGGAAATAGTATAGCTTGTATTGCGGCAAGCCCTCTCCGTCCGCTATGGCGAACACCTTTAGCTGACTGAAAGGGCAGATAAACACGCGGGCACTGCCTGATAGTGTCACCAACCCAATCGCGCGAAAGGGTCAAGGGGCAAAGCCACTTGGAACTCCCCTTGTGTTACATAAAATAGTGCTTGTAGGTGTCGTAGTAAATTGTCAGGCGGCGGGAACCGGAAATTTCGCGCAGGGTATCGCGAAGAGCGGAATCCTGCAGGATGAAGCGCACAATGTCCGGGTTGTAGCGAACACCCGCATCGCGCTTGAATTCCGCCAGCACTTCGTCCGTTGTCTTGGCTTGGTGGTAGTTGCGGCCGTACTGGTCAGTCGCGGCATCAAGACAGTCGCAGACGGTGATGATGTCAATCATGAAGCGCTCCGGCGAGGCGGTGTTATCAAAGTCGTTCGGATAGCCGCCCTTGCCGTTGTAGAACTTGTGGTGACCGCGGGCGATATCCACATAGCGCGCCAAATCCTCGTCGATGCTCAGGTACTGCCCGCTGCGGTTCGGGTGGGAGCGGATGATGCCGAACTCCTCGTCCGTCAGCGGACGGTGCTGCGTCTCGATAATCTCGAGCATGGAATTCTTGCCCACATCGTGCAGCAGGGCGGCGTCATGCGCAAATTGCAGGATTTCCGCACGGTGCGCCTGTACATCCTCCGGCGACGTCACGCCGTGATACCCCACCATCAGCGTCGGTTCTTTGTCGATGATGGCGGAGAGAATCGCTTCCGCAAAGGCGGACACCATCAGCGAATGCAGGAACGCGGTGCAGTGCCGCGCGACAACGAGCCGGAAGATGTAGTCGATTTTCTCCTCCGCCGTGTCGAACAGCGCATAGGCATTCGGGAAGAACGCCAGCTCCTCCAGTGCGTTGTTCAGCGTGTTGCTATGCCCGGTGCGCGTGTCGTAATCCGCAATGAAATCACGGATATTCTGCTGATATTCGCGGAAATAGCGTTTCTTATCCTCCATCGGCATCGTCGTTTCCACGAGGAAGGAAATCAGCGCGTCCAGACAGGTCAAATAATAGGAAATAACGTCAATTTCGCGCACGTGCACTTCACCGAGCTGCTCCACCTTCGGCTTTGTCTTACGGAAGAAAGTGTGAATCTCCTTCCAGCATTCATCTGCCGTGCGGCGGCCCGTCTCGCAGTCGAACTCACACTGGCTGGTGATAATTTGGAACATGTCGGCAGTGCTTTCCTCCGGCTTATCCAGCTTTTCGTAATATTCTGCCGTTATCTGCTCAATCCGACTCATCATTTCCGGCGGCACAAAGCGGGTGTGCGCCTCCATGGTGCGGTCAAACGATTTCGCCAGCGCGTAAGCGTCCGTGCGGAAGCGCTCGGTGAAAATATCCAGCAGCCTGCCTACGTCCGGCTCGCTTTCGCGCGTCGCCGCCAGCGCATCCGACGCTTGCAGTTCCTTCATTTCCTCCCACATGCCAAACGCTTCTTCCATCGTGACCGTGCCTAACACGCAGCAGCTCATCACGAGGTTCGCGTAGGAGATCACAATCGCCTGATGGACGCTGTGCTCCTTGATTGCGCCGAAATTCCGCGACAAAACCGAAATCTTGCGGTAATAGTCCCTTGCGCGTGTGCCATATGGTTCACGCAGGATACGGGAGAATTCCAGATTTGTGTACGCCAATGTCAGATCCACATCCGTCATCGCGGCAAGGTTGTTGCTGTGTCCATAGTGCTTCTGGAGAATCTTTGCAAGTTCCATCAGGAGCGCCAAGTCATGCGTATCTGCGCGATAGAAGTCCATCATCGAAATTTGCAGCTGGTTCCATGCGTCATCGTCTAAAGCAGGTTCTTCCTTCGCGAACTCCGGCATCACGCTGCGCATCAGGGCATTCATGTGCGCATACTCCGTGCGGAAGAATTCAGCGCGCTCCCGAAGGGCAGCGCACCATGTGTCCCAGTCGGACTTGATGCGCATGGCAGCTTCGAGCTGCTCCACCCGCTTGAGGACAACCTGATAATCAGCGAAAAACTTCCGGATTTGCTCACTGTTCATATCGATAACTCTTTCTTTTCGTTCATCACAGGGCGGCACAGGCACATTCGGATTTCTGAGGCAGCGTTTCCTATTATATGGCGCAATTGCGCATCTGCCATTATACGCCCAATTTCAACAGCCGTCAAGGAAACAGACAGCATTTCAGAAAACGTTATCGGAAAGTCAGGGAGATAACAAGACATAGGGCAAAAAAGTTCAAAAATTGTTCAAGCGGTTACACACACTCCGTTATTTTTTCGGCAAAAGTTTCTTGACAAATGTCCGAAATCGGACTATAATCGATACTGTCCGATTTCGGACAAATTGAAAGGAGTATTGTGATGAAAGCGTTAAGCACACGTCTGTTTGCGCTGAACGAGGCATGGAAAGAAAATGCCAATATCTACCGACAGATGGCGAAGCAGATGAACCTGACTGACATGGCGATGTGGGCGCTGTACACGCTGCGGGTTGAGCCGGGCGAAATGACGCAGAGCCGGATGTGCGAATTTCTGCACGAACCCAAACAGACGATCAACTCCGCGCTGAAGAAAATGGAAGCGGACGGGCTGATTACGCTGCAAAGCGGTTCAAATCGCCGCACGAAAACGATTCATCTGACGGCCGCGGGCGAAGCGCTGGCGCGTGAAACCGCAGACCGCGTTGCTGAAACCGAGCAGCAGGCTCTGGCGCAATTCAGCGAAGAAGAGGCGGATCAGCTGTTCTCCCTCTTGCGCCGCCTGAATGCGCTGATGATAGACATTTTCCCGCAGACAATGCGGAATCCAGAAGGGGAAAGTCAAGCTAAATGAGCAAGAAGCACCCGATTCAATTATCTGACCACTTTACCTACGCTCGGCTGTTCCGCTTCGTTCTGCCGTCGATTGTCATGATGGTGTTCACGTCCATCTACGGCGTGGTGGACGGGTTGTTCGTGTCGAATTTCGCCGGAAAGACGGCGTTCGCGTCCATCAACCTGATTATGCCGTTTCTCATCATTCTGGGCGCAATGGGCTTTATGCTCGGCACAGGCGGCACAGCGCTGGTCTCCCGCGTGCTGGGCGAGGGCGACAAGGCGTGCGCGAACAAGTATTTCTCCATGATTACGCTCTTCGGCATCCTGCTGGGCGTTATCCTGACGGTGGTCGGGGTGCTGGCCATGCGCCCGATGGCGATTCTGCTGGGCGCAACAGAGGCCATGGTGGATGACTGCGTGCTTTATGGGCGGATTGTCGTCTGCTTTCTTACGTCGTTCATGCTGCAGAACATGTTCCAGTCGTTCCTGATTGCGGCGGAGCGGCCGAAGTTCGGCTTGCTGATTACGCTCGCGGCGGGCGTGACGAACATGGTGCTGGACGCGCTGTTCGTGGGCGTATTCCGCTGGGGCATTGCGGGCGCTGCGATTGCAACCGGCATCAGCCAGACCGTCGGCGGCGTTGTGCCGCTGATGTACTTCCTGTTCAGCAAAAGCAGCCCCCTGCGCCTGCGCTGGACGGAGTTCGAGGCGCAGCCGCTGCTGCGATCGTGCGCCAACGGCTCATCAGAGCTGATGAGCAACATTTCCGGCTCGCTGATTGGGATGCTGTACAACGCACAGCTGATGCGCTTCCTGGGCGAGGACGGCGTGGCGACGTATGGCGTACTGATGTATGTGCAGTTCATTTTTGTCGCGATTGACATCGGCTATTCCATCGGCTGTGCGCCCATCATCAGCTACCACTACGGCGCGCGGAATCACCCGGAGCTGAGGAACCTGCTGACGAAGGGGCTGAAAGTCATGGGCATCTTGGGCATCGTGATGACAATCGCCGCCATCTCGCTGTCTGGGACGCTGGCAAACATCTTCGTCGGCTATGACGCGACGCTCTGCGAATTGACGCGGCACGCCTTCCACCTCTTCTCCTTCGCCTTCCTGCTCGCGGGCTTCAACATCTTCCTGTCCTCCTTCTTCACGGCGCTGAACAACGGCGGCGTGTCCGCGGCAATTTCTTTCCTGCGCACACTGGTGTTTCAAGCGGCGTCAGTCATCCTGCTGCCGATGGCGCTGGATGTGGACGGTCTCTGGTGGGCAGCCTCTGCGGCGGAAGCGCTGGCGTTCGTCGTCTCGATTGGCTTCCTGCTGGCCATGAAGGGGAAATACCATTATTTTGATGAAACCTAATCAGGAAAAACTTGCGTGTTCCCCTTGCAAACTGCTGTTCGCTGTGGTACGATAAGAAGCGAAAGAAACCCGGCGGCGATTGCCGATTGCATCCCCGCCGGTATCCAGAAAGGAAGCGGTATCATGGCAGCAAAGAAGCCCGCAAAGACCGAAAAAGCCGCCCCGGTGACGGGCGCGCAGGAGGAGAAACTCAAGGCGCTGGAGCACGCGCTGGCGGATTTGGATAAGCAGTTCGGCAAGGGTGCCGTCATGAAGCTCGGTGAACACGCGGAGCAGAACGTGCAGGTCATCCCCACGGGCTGCCTGACGCTGGATGAGGCGCTGGGTGTCGGCGGCATTCCGCGCGGCCGTATTGTGGAGATTTTCGGCCCGGAATCCTCCGGTAAGACGACCGTTGCCCTGCACATTGTCGCACAGGCGCAGAAGATGGGCGGCATCGCGGCATTTGTGGACGCAGAGCACGCCCTCGACCCGGTGTACGCCAAGAATCTGGGCGTAAATATTGACGACCTGTATGTCTCTCAGCCCGACACAGGCGAACAGGCGCTGGAAATCGTCGAAGCGCTGGTTCGTTCCGGCGCGCTGGACGTCATTGTCATCGACTCTGTCGCCGCCCTCGTCCCGAAGGCGGAAATCGACGGCGAAATGGGTGATTCTTTCGTCGGTCTGCAAGCGCGTCTGATGAGTCAGGCGCTGCGCAAGCTGGCGGGCATCATCAACAAAACCGGCTGCGTCGCGGTGTTCATCAACCAGCTGCGCGAGAAAGTCGGCGTGATGTACGGCAACCCCGAAACCACCGGCGGTCGTGCGCTGAAGTTCTACGCCTCCGTGCGTCTGGACGTGCGCCGCGGCGAGCAGCTCAAAAACGGCAGCGAAGTCGTCGGCAACCACACGAAGGTCAAGGTTGTCAAGAACAAGGTTGCCCCGCCGTTCCGCGTGGCAGAGTTCGACATTGTGTACGGCGAAGGCATCAGCCGCGAAGGCACGCTGCTGGACATGGCGGTCGAGCGCGACATCATCCACAAGAGCGGCGCGTGGTTCAGCTACAAGGACCAGCGCATTGGTCAGGGGCGCGAGAATACGCGCCTGTACCTGCGCGACCATCCCGAAATCACGGACGAAATCGACGCGATTATTCGTCAGGAGATTTTTGCGGATAAGCCCGCAAAGCCGATTGCGCCCGAAGAAGATCCCGGCGAGCTTCCGGATGAGGACGAGGACGACCTTGCCCTGCTGGAAGCAGACCTCGGCGATGATGCCGGTGTCGCCCCGCTGGAAGAAGAATAATCCACAGGCGGCTTCTTCATGCTTTATCCGCGTGTTTATCCCTTTTTCCCTTACAGGTGAAACACAAATTTCTCCTCATATCGCCGGAAAATGACCAGCCCAATCATCAGCATTCCGAAGGCGCCTGCCCCGCACGCCAGCAAGCGCTCCGGCGTCGGCGGGATTCCCGCAATCACAATCTGCCGCAAAAAATCAATCAGCTGATACATCGGGTTCAAATGGAAAATCCCCCGAAGCCCTTCCGGCCAGATTGTATCCGGATAAAAAATCGGCGTCGCATACGTCCACAAGAGCGAAATCACGCTCCACAGGAATCGCGTATCGCGGAAAAAGATGTTCAGCGTCGCCATCACCAGCGTCACGCCCAGCGCAAACAGAAACAAAAGCGCAATCATCAGCGGCAGCAGCAGCAGCGCGGGCGACACCCGCACCCCCGTCAGCAGCATCAGCAGAAGCAGCGGCAGCAGCGAAATCAGGAAGTTGATAAGGCTTGACAGCGCGCGGCTGAACGGGAAAATCAGCTTCGGAATCGCAACCTTTGTGATGAGCGACGCGTTCATGACAATCGCGTCCATGCCCAGCGTGACGCACTCGGTGAAGAAGCTGAAAACGATGATGCCCGAAATCAGGTACACCGGGAAGTGGTCGATAGCGGAGCGGAAGAGCGTGGAGAACACAAGGTACTGCACGAGCATCGTCAGCAGCGGATTGAGGAAACTCCAGAGGACGCCGAGGATGCTCTGCCGATACTTTGTATTAAAATTGCGGCGGACAAGCTGTTCGATGAGGAAGCCGTAGCGGCGGACGTCGGCTTGCAGGCGCAGCAGATGGTTCTGCCGTCCGGCGGCGGCGCAGCGTGCGGTGAACAGGCTTTCCCAGACGCAGAACAGCACCAGAACCGCCGCGAAAACCCCGTAGTACAGCATCGCGCAGGAAGGGCGCGTACCGGACAGGCGGATGCACAGCTGATTGCCGCCGCTCATGCCCAAAGCAGGGAGCGTGTTGCCGGAAAAGGTAAGCACAAGTTTGTCCGCATCCACGGGTTCAAACGAGAAGGTCAAATTTTCGCGGATGATACTGTCGTTCAGCAGGGCGGTCTGCGTGAAAATCGGTAACCCCTGCCGTGTCAGGATCAGCGTCGCTGTGCCGCCGGATTCACTGCTCAGCGCCGTAACGGGCAGGCTGATTTCGCGGATGCCGCCATCCGGCAGGGGCAGCGAGAACGTCTCGCCGTCCGTCAGCGGATGCAGATGCGTCTGTGCCGCCGCGTCGATGGTGAACGCCCGCGTCTGCCACGTCGGGGCGAACAAAGCACCATACAGCGCCAGCACCAGCGCAATCACCAGCGTCACCCAAAGCCTTTTTTTCAGCACAGCGGAATCGCCGAAAATCGGCGGTTTGCACTTCGTCACGGCGTTCCCTCCTGTCGGTCAAGGTCAATGAACATGCTGCCGTCCGGGCGGAACAGCGGCGAATAGTAACGCTCCGGCGGGTGCTCCCCCCACGTTTGGCGGAAGCGGCGCAAATCCCCCTTCGGCGCACCCTGCGTCAGGCACGGCGGCAGCAGCGAAAGCCGCATATCCATTGCCATCCGCGCATACGGCGTGTAGACGTTGAGCAGCCCGATTTGCTGGCATTTCAGCCCCAAATCCGCGCCGCGAAGGTCGCTCTGGTACGCCGAAAATCCTCCGACGGACAGGAACACGTCGCGCCGAATCATCAGCAGTGCGCTGGATACGCCCGTCACGTTGCGGACGATGCGGTCAGTGAGCATGTACGGCCGCCCATAGCGCCACTGCCCCGCCTGATGGCTGACCGCGCCGCCGGGGACGTCCACCGCATACCCGGCGTGACGGAAGCAATCACGGTCATCCAGCAGCGCCGAGCCGACGCAGCCAACGTCCGCGCGCTGGGCGTACTGCATGAGTTCGCTGACCCAATCGGTATCCAGTGGGCGCAGTCCGGCGCGCAGAAACAGCACCGCGTCGCAGTCCGTCCGGCGGATGAGGTCATTGACCGCTGACAAATCGCGGACGCGGATGCACGGCATCGGCAGCTTCGGCGCATCGCCCTCGCCCCAGAGGACGCAGACGATGCGCATCTGCCGCGTTTTCCACCGAATGCGGACGCGCAGCTCTTCCACCGTCACGTCGCCATCCATATGCAGGCGGCGGAGCTGATCCGCCACGGCGCGCGCGGCGGCATCCGCACAGGTCTGTGCTTTTTGATGGCTGAACGAGGTGTCCAGCATCCGCCAATGGTAGAGAATGCGCGGAATATGGGTAATTTTCGTCGCGTTTTCGGACAGTCGAAGCGCCAAATCATGGTCTTGCGAGCCATCGAAACCGGGGCGAAGTCCGCCGACCGCGTTCATCAGCGCCCGTGACGCTGCGGTGATGTGGCAGATATAATTGCCGGAACGCAGCGAATCCGGCGCGAAATCAGGCTTCAGGTGCGGCTCAAAGAAGTGCGTGCCATCGGCGGACACCTTGTCCTCATCGGTATAAACGAAGTCCGCACCGTCCTGCGCCGCTTCGAGGATGCAGCGAACCGCATCCGGCGCGAGCAAATCATCGTGGTCGCAGAGCGCGACAAATTCCCCCGTCGCCATCGTCAGCGCGGCGTTCGTGTTGCCCGCAATGCCGCGGTTCTCCGCGCCGAACGTCACACGGAAGCGATTGTCCTCCTGCGTCAGCGTTTGCAGCAGTTCACGCGTGTCCGCGCGGGTACTTGCGCCGTCATAGAAACAGGCTTCCCACGCGCCACACGACTGATGCAGCAGCGAATCCGCCAGCGCGCGCAGCAGCTCCGGCGGCGTATTATAGGTCGGAATAAGGAAAGACAAGCGCATGGTCGGGGGGAAGGGGGCTGAAAGGGGCGCTTCATGCCGGCGGATGAAGGCTTGGTAACCGTCTTCCTCCGCTTGACGCAGGGCGGTTTCCGTCTGGAGGAAGGGGCGCTGACGATGGAGCGCGATGCGGAACCGGATGGCTTCGGGGATGCAGCGAAAGCCTTCGCGATGAATGCGCCGGATGACGCGCAGGGGGAAGAGCATGACGGAAACCTCCTTTCGCAGATGATTGGCTTTATTATAGCATAAGGGGGAGAACGATGGAAGGGAAAGGGGGATAAAAAGGGATAAACATGCGGGCAATGTAAGGCAAAGCGCGCAGCTCCATCGTGCGGAGGGACTTCATCCGTTTTATTTTTCCAGCCTTGACTCTTCTCGCTGTCAGAAAAAAATAATTTGCCACCCAAAAACGCGACGCATATCCATCATGCGCCGCGCTTTTTGTTGCGATACTATTTCCAAATGAGAATGTTCCAAGATGCGAATGGTATGTTATTCCGCCGCCACAGCCGCGTCCGCTTCCACGGTCACGCTCTGCTCCTGCTGTTCCTTCTCCGCAATCAGGTCTTCGATGCTCTCCTTCGTGCGCATCAGGTCCTCCACGGACATCGTCTCAAAGCCCGCAGTGGGCGTCTTGACCTTCACGCCGTGGCTGCGCAGGAAGTTATCCACCTTCTCCTCGTTGTGCTTGTAGGCGTAGAAACCAACCGCGCTCACACCCACACCAATCAGAATGCCCTTGACCATCGGGCTCATGTTCAGATTCAACATATGTTTGTCCTCCTTATTTTTGCAAGTATCTATCGTTCAGGCTTTTCAGCCGGACGAGCGAATTAGGTCACCCTTTATGTGCTAAGACTTCGACGCTCCGGCGGAAGATGCTTCCGGCAAAGGCGCTGCCGTCCTCATTGCCCACGACGGGGGTGAGCGTCGTGGTGTGTTCGCCGTTCCGAACCAGATATACCTGTTCCCGCGGGCCGCGCGGCAGCAGGTGGCGGCTGAACGTGACAATCCACGCCATCAGACTCGCCTGAAAGCCGTTGGGCTTGCCAATGGCGTTAATCAGGTAGACGACGGACATCACTTCCGGGTCGAAACTGCCGCGTGTGTGCAGCTCCTGATAGGCGTGCTCAACCACGGCGGTCAACGTCGCCCCGGCGGACAGCCAGCGCGTGTAGCGCGTGAGCGTCGAACCCGCGAGGGTCATCATGCCGTCAAGGACAATGCAGCCAAGCGCCAGATAGCCGCTGGGCGCCATCGAGAATCCTTCTTCCTCCGAGTGCTTGACGTGCAGCACCGCCGTCTGCTGCAAGCGAGCGTACAGCGCACCGATGCGCACGAGCAGGTCACTTTCAGAAATAACCGCCTTGTCGTAGCAGCACAGCATCGTCTGAATGCGCGGATTATACCGGCAGCTTTGCAGCCCCGGAATGCTCAGGAAAATCGCTTCGCCCTCAATCGGCTTTTCCAATTGCAGGCGAAGTCTTCCGGGCATAGCGCTCAGCACTGTCAAATGCACCGCGCCCACGTTGTCATCGCGCATTCATCATCCCTCCATCGGCGGAAACACCATCAGCCGCAGCGAGTTCGCCACAACGAGAATGGTGGACATGTTGTGCATCAGCGCGCTCGCCAGTACAGAGATGCCGCTTGCCGCGCCGAGAATCAGCCCGACGGTATTGATGCCGATGACCATTGCGAAGTTCTGCTGCACGATGCGCATTGTCGCGCGCGCCAGGCGGCGCAGTTCGGGAATCATCATCGGATCATCGCGGTTGATAACCACGTCGCTGGTTTCCATGGCAATATCGGTGGACTTGCTGCCCAGCGAGATGCCGACATCCGCATACGCCAGCGCGGGCGCATCGTTGATGCCGTCGCCGACCATGACGACGCCGTTGCCCTGCGTTTGCAGCTTCAAGACAGCCTCCGCCTTCTGTTCGGGCAGCAGCTGTGCCTGATAGCCATCCACACCGACCATTTCCGCAACAGCCTGTGCCTGTGCCGCCATATCGCCCGTCAGCAGCTCAATGTCGCCCACGCCGTCGTAGCGCAGGGCGTTGATGGCGCGGCGGACGTTTGCGCGCGGGTTATCCATGGCGTACAGCACGGCGACAATCTTGTCCCCCACGCCAACGTAGTTCGGAATTGCGCCGTTCGCATCGGGAATCGCGCCGTCCGCGCGGACGCCGTTTTCCTTCATGTACTTGAGGTTGCCGACGCGGATGCACTTGCCGTCAACTTCCGTCCGGCTGCCGCGGGAGACTTCGGTTACAATTTCGCCATGCGGGGGAATTTTCGCTCCGTGCGCGCGCCCGTAGGTCAAAATTGCGCTTGCCAGCGGATGCGTGCTGGTTTCCTCCGCCGCCATCGCCAGCGAAAGCACTTCCGCCTCGTCCATCGTGTCGGTCAGCATCGTCATGGCCGTCACGCGCGGACGGCCCTCGGTAATCGTGCCGGTCTTATCCAGCAGGACAGTGTTCGCGCTGCTCATCTGCTCGATGTACGCGCCGCCTTTAATCAGCACGCCGCGCTTGACCGCCGTGTTAATCGCAGCAGAGAACGCCGTCGCGGTCGAAAGCTTGATGCCGCAGGAATAGTCAATAACAAGCATCTTCAGCGCCTTCTGCGGATTGCGCGTCACGAGCCAAACCGCCGCGCACAGCAGGAAGTTCAGCGGCACGAGGTAGTTGGAGAACTTATCGGCATAGCGCTGGATGGGCGCTTTCTTGAGTTCGCTCTGCTCCACCATGCCGACGATGCGCGAGACAACCGTCTGGTCGCCGACGCGCTGCGCCTGAATCTGCATATTGCCGTTCTTGACGACCGTGCCCGCGAACACCTCCGCGTCCTTGCGCTTTTCCGCCGGGACGAATTCGCCCGTGATGGCGCTCTGGTCAACAACCGCGCTGCCGGACACCACCGTGCCATCCACCGCGATTTTCTCGCCCGTGTGCACCTCGATGGTGTCGCCCGCTTCGAGTTTACCAATCGGCGTTTTCTCCAGCCGACCGTCCGAGAGCACCTTCCAGACCTCGCCGTCTTCCACCGACAGCATCTGCTTGATGGACGACCGCGTGCGCTCGATGGTGTAGGACGTCATCAGTTCTGCAAGGTCAGACAGCGCCAGAATCATCAGGGCGGAATGCGGCGTACCGAGCAGCAGACTTGCGACAATCGACGTAACCGTCAGGAAATCGGCGTTCGGGCGCATATCGCGGCGCAGACCCGCCGCCGCGCTCCGTGCCATCGGCATCGTCAGTCCCAGACTGGTCAGCGCTTCCAGCGATGTGAAACTTGCCATCGCACCGCCGAGCAGGCTGCCGGGCAGAATCGTGTGGCCGAGCAGCACCGCGCCCGCGTTGAGCGCCAGCCGCTTTGTCAGCTGCTTTGTCGTCATGGACACTTCCGGCTCTTCCGGCTTGCTGCCTGCCTGACGATTGCGGTAGGCGTTCATGGCATAGCGCGCCATCGTCACGTCCACGCCTTCACAGAGAATCGACGTATCCGTCGCGGTCGGATCGAAGCGCAGGAGGATGCCGCAGGTAATCGGCGTCACCTGCACGCACTGCACACCCGGCAGGTTGGCAAGCATCTGGGCAATTTCTTCCTTCTCGTCATTCAGGAAGTTCAGCCCTTCTACTCTGAGCCGCAGCCGCCCGCGAAGGCTATGCGCCACCTGACTCTTCATCCAGTTTTTCTGTGTTTCCCGATTGAACATGTCATCCCTTCTTTGATTTGGCAATTCAGATTCAATGATTCATGCTTTTTCGCGTCGATTGCGCAAACCCTTGCCGTGAAAAGGCTCAACTAACGGGAGTGTGCACCGAGGGGTTCCAAAGGGCGATCGCGGACTTCGTCCGTTTCCATTGCCCTTTTGTCGCCTCCGCAGAGGCGAAATCCCCTGCTTTCGGAAAAGACCAGCTATGGTCGGAAGTCAAGCAATCCGGTCGCGCCCATCTGGCGCGACACAGCATAGGTGTTGGAAAGAGCAGCTTGGGGGGGCGCTTCTGAGGAAGCGCGAAGTTACTGGCAGGAACGCTTCGCTGCCTGCGCCCTTTGTTGTTTTTTCCCTTTGGAATGGTCACCCGTGGAACAGTTGGGGCGTTGCCCCAAACCCCACAAGGGACGCTGTCC
>OMEQ01000611.1_pt1 | contig 21926 bp, 16 predicted proteins | sample 1645451 | NCBI WGS metagenome assembly OMEQ01 (sample SAMEA103958142, study PRJEB25191) | human gut metagenome | biome: human-associated habitat [ENVO:00009003]; feature: intestine environment [ENVO:2100002]; material: feces | place: Germany | collected 2013/2015
CCGCCGCCGTGCCCCTCAACTCCGAACTCACCTTCTACACCCGATACGGCGACTATCTGGGCCGCATTTCCGAGTACCTGACACTGCTCTGCGTGCTTTACTACATCGCCTACCGGGTCAAAAGGAAAAATTACCTCGTAAAATAAAACCCGAAACCCGATATGAATTACACCCAGACCCTCGAATTCCTCTTCTCGTCGCTGCCGGTCTTCGAAGCCAAAGGCGCGACGGCCTACAAGCCGGGATTGGAGCGTATCACCGCGTTCTGCCGCCACATAGGCAATCCCCAGCGTAACTTTTTCACGATCCACGTGGCGGGAACCAACGGCAAAGGTTCCGTGTCGCATATCATCGCATCGGTGCTCCAGCAGGCGGGCTACCGCACGGGGCTTTTCACCTCGCCCCACCTGCAGGATTTCCGCGAACGCATCCGGGTGGACGGAGAGATGATTCCCAAACAGAAAGTGGTGAACTTCGTGGACAAGCACCACGGCAAGATGGTCGAGCTGGAGCTGTCGTTCTTCGAGATGACCGCCGCGCTGGCTTTCGACTACTTCGCGCAGAGCGACGTCGAGGTGGCCGTGATCGAAACGGGACTCGGAGGACGCCTCGACGCCACGAACATCATCGTGCCGCTGGTGAGCGTCATCACCAACGTGGGGCTGGACCACACAGCGCTGCTGGGCGACACGCTGCCGAAAATCGCCGCCGAGAAGGCCGGCATCATCAAAAAGAGCATTCCGGTAGTCATCGGCGAGAGCGACCCCCGCTACAACGACGTCATCGAGCAGGCCGCGGCCGCCAACAAGTCGAAGGTCATCTACGCCGAGCAGGAGTTCTCGTGCGAGCCCTGCCCCTGTGGAAACGACCGCCAGCACTTCTGCATGCACCGCACCCGCGACAACCGCAACTTCGAGGTCGATCTCGATCTGGGGGGCAACTACCAGCGCCGCAACATGGTCACGGCAGCCGCAACGGTCGATTTCCTGCACGAGGAGACGCCGCTGACCATCTCCCGCCGCGCCTTCCTCGAAGGTGCGCGCGACACGGCGGCCAACACCTCGCTCATGGGCCGCTGGCAGAAGCTGGGCGAACAGCCGCTTACGGTCTGCGACACCGGCCACAACCCCCACGGCATCGCCTACGTCGCCCGGCAGCTCAAAGCCACGCCCCACAAACAACTCTACTGCGTGATCGGCTTCGTCCGCGACAAGGACCTCGCCCATATCCTCCCCCTGCTGCCGCACGACGCCCACTATATCTTCACGCAGGCGAAGACCGAACGGGCCTTCTCTGCCGCCGAGCTTACCGCCAAAGCCGCGATCTACGGACTGCACGGCGAGACCGTCGCCGAAGTTCCCGCCGCAGTCGCCCGCGCCAAGGAGCTGGCCGGCGCCGACGACATGATCTTCATCGGCGGCAGCACCTATGTGGTCGCCGAAGCCTTGTAAAACCGTCTGACAGATCGCGACGCATCCGCAGACAACTTATATTATAATCCGGACCGGGAAAAGATACGCCCTATCTTTCCGGTCCGTTTTTTTCGATTTCCGCGCGGCGGGACAAAAATCTTTCCGGCCGGAAAAACAGATTTCGCGGCCCCGCAACAACGATTTGAGGCAGAGCGATTTCGATTTGGGGGATTTTGATTTTGCAAATAATACTAAAAGTCTTAATTTTGGCATATTAATTACCCCCGATGCACCAGAAACCGACCAAAACCTGCATTACCTCCGCGGAGTTCGGGAGATTGTATTCCGACTACAATCCCCGGTTTACCGAGGTCGCCTACCGTTACGTGCGCGACCGGGGAATTGCGGAGGATCTGGTGTCGGACAGTTTCATGGCGTTCTGGGAGGAGCGGGACCGGCTGCCGGAAGATGTGAACGCCCCGGCTTACGTGCTGACCATCGTCAAAAACAAGTGCCTGAACCACCTGAAGGCCCGGTTGCTGCACCTGCAGATCGAGAAAAAGCTGCATTCGACCCAGCAGCGGCTGATCCAGTCCGACATTCAGTCATTGGCAGCCTGCGTTCCCGACACGCTGTTCGTGGAGGAGATGCAGACGATGCTCGACCGCGCCGTCGGCCGGATGCCGGAACTTACGCGGCGCATTTTCGAAGGCAGCCGCTACGAGAACAAAAGCTACAAAGAGCTTGCTCAGGAGTTGAACATCGCCTTCACGCACGTCAATTTCGAGATGCGGCGGGCTTTGAAAATACTCCGGGAAGAATTCAAGGACTATATTTTCGCGCTGATCATACTGCTGGCTGTCAGCAACTTGATTTAATAAAATAAATTATTAAACAAATAAATGCACCGTTTCACTACTAACACGGTGCATTTGTTTGTTATTACTACTAACAGAGAGAAGAAGAGAAGATGGACGATTTATTACTGTACAAGTTTTTGCAGAACGAAGCGTCGGAAGACGAGATCAAGACGGTATTGGACTGGCTCGACGCCGATCCGGCCAACCGGAAATATTTCGACGGGCTGGACAATATGCTCAATGCAGCCCGCGTAAACCGCCCCGCAGGCCGGAAACCCCAGCGCCGGCCGCTCCCGACGCTGCGCAGTATCGGCGCATGGAGCATGCGCATCGCGGCAGTCCTGTGCTTATGTCTCGGAGTAAGTTATTTCGCAGCTACGAAGATGTTCGACCGCAAGGCTTCCAACAATTCGCTGAGCGTGTTCGTGCCCAACGGGGAACGCATCAGCATGACGCTCACCGACGGCACGACCGTATGGCTCAATTCGGGCACGACGCTGGAGTATCCAGCGGTCTTTGCGCGCGCAGAGCGCCGGGTGAAAGTCACGGGCGAGGCGATGTTCGACGTCAAGAGCGACCCGCAGCATCCGTTCGTCGTCGAGACGTTCGCCTGCGACGTGAGGGTGCTGGGCACCAAATTCAACGTAGAGGCGAACGAAGAGGAGGGAATTTTCACCGCCGACCTGCTCCGCGGCAGGGTTCAGGTCTGCAACCGGACGGACCGCAGCGACCGAATCACGATGGAGCCGAACCAGACGGTCCATCTGGAAAACGGAAAGTTGCAGCTGCACGCGCAGGAGAACGCCGACAAACTGCTTTGGACGGACGGCATCCTCTGCATAACGGGAATGACGTTCGAAGAGGTCATGGCCAAGTTCGAACGCTGCTACGACATCAACGTGGAAATTCTGCGCGACGACCTGCCCCAGATCGAGTTCCAGCGCTGCAAGCTCCGCATCAGCGAAGGGATAGACCACGCCCTCACGATGCTGCAGCATGCGGCCGATTTCAGGTACGAACGGGATATCTCGACAAATACGCTCTATATCAGATAACGAACGAAGTATAAACCTAACAGCTTAACATGCCTATGAGAAAGTAACCGAAACCCTTTTTCTTCCGTATTAAGCCCTGAAAAAAAGAAAACCTATGAATGTTGGCGCATCCATAGGTACATTCTTCAGGCATAAAAACCTACTTAAACCCTAGAATTTATACAAAAGTATGAACAAAAAATTGATTCTGCAAATCAGGAGTTTATATTCGCTGCTATTTGCTGTATCCCTATCTTTGTCATCCGTCGCGGTTTTTGCCCAGCCGACTCCGCCCCGGATCACGATCACGATGGCGGACGTTCCGATGGAACAGGTGATCGACGCCATCGAAAAACAATCCAGTTATCTTTTCGCCATCGACGCGAACGTGAACATTTCCCAGAAAGTCAGCGTCTCCTGCACGGACGCCTCCGTCGAGACCGCACTGACGCAGATGGTCAAAGGAACCGACGTGGCCTATCGCATCGACGCTTCGAATGTCGTGCTCTCGGCGGTCCGCAAAGAGGTGAGCGCACAACCCAGATCGGTTTCCGGCAAGGTTCTCGACGCACAAGGCAACCCTGTCGTCGGAGCGGCCGTCATCGTCAAGGGAACGACCGTCGGCACGAGCACCGGAGCCGGCGGAGACTATTCGCTGCAGATATCCCCTTCGGCCGGGAACGCCGTGCTGGTCGTCAATTATCTGGGCTTCCGCCCCGTAGAGGTCACCGTGGGGAATCGCACGCAGATCGATTTCACGCTGCACGAAGAGTCGCAGGCCGTAGACGCCGTGGTCGTAACGGCCCTCGGCATCAAGCGCTCGGAAAAGGCACTCAGCTACAACGCCCAGCAGGTGAGTTCGGAGGATATCAGCATCGTGAAGGACGTCAATCTGATGAATTCGCTGAACGGTAAAATCGCAGGTGCGGTCATCAATTCGTCGGCATCGGGCATCGGCGGCGCCACACGCGTGGTGCTTCGCGGTCTGAAATCCATCAGCAGCAGCAACAACGCCCTCTACGTGGTGGACGGCATTCCCCTCTTCAACAATAACAACGGCGAAATAAAGAGCGAATTCGAGTCGCAGCCCCGCGGCGAGGGTCTCACGGACCTCAACCCGGACGACATCGAATCCATGACCGTGCTCACCGGCCCCTCGGCGGCGGCGCTTTACGGATCGAGCGCCGCAAACGGCGTGATCGTGATCACCACCAAGAAGGGAAAGGCCGGCCGGCCCCAGATTTCGTTCTCCAACCAGACGACCTTCTCCTCGCCGCTCAAAATGCCTGAGTTCCAGACCAAATACGGCAACCAGCCGAGAACCTACTCCAGCTGGGGGGGGGAATTGGCAACTCCGTCGTCCTACAACCCGCAAGATTTCTTCAACACGGCAGCCAACACGCAGACCAACGCCAGCATCTCCGTGGGTAACGAGAAGAATCAGACCTACGCCTCGCTGATGCACGTCTATGCCAACGGCATCCTGCCCAACAACTCATACGACAAATACTCCGTCACGGTTCGCAACACGACCTCGTTCCTGCAGGATCGGATGACGCTGGACGCAGGCTTCAGCTACGTGGAGACCGAAGACCAGAACATGCTCTCGGCAGGACGCTATTTCAACCCGCTGACCTCGCTCTACACCTACCCGCGCGGCGAAAGCGTCGAGGATCTGATGATGTTCGAGATCTATGATTCGAACAAAAAACGCTACGTGCAGAACTGGGCGTGGGGCCGCGGCGCGCTCGACATGCAGAACCCCTTGTGGATGATGCACCGCAACATCCAGAACAACAAGCGGCGGCGCTCCATGATGAACGCGAGCCTCACCTACAAGGTGACCGACTGGCTCACCCTCGCCGGCCGCGCCAAAGCCGACCTGAGCGTCGGCGAATCGTCGCGCAAGCTCTACGCATCGACCGACCCGCTGTTCGCCGGCGGCGACAACGGATTCTTCGAATTCACCAAAGAGGAGGACACCCACCGCTACGGTGACTTCATCGCCACCGTAAACAAGCACTGGGAGCAGTTCTCGCTCTTCGCCAATGTCGGCGCCAGCATCTCCGACCAGCTCTCCAGCATCGCCGGAGCGCGCGGTCCGCTCGAACTGCCCAACTTCTTCTCGCTGACCAACACCAACCCCTACGGCGCATCGGGCCAACGGCTTCAGGAACGCAAACGCGAGCAGGAGCAGGCCGTATTCGCCAGCGTGGAGGCCGGATGGAAGGGCATGCTCTACCTCACGGCCACGGTCCGCAACGAATGGCATTCGAATCTGGCCTACACGAACAACCTGTCGTACTGCTTCCCCTCGGTCGGCCTTTCGGGCCTGATTCACGAAATGGTGAAGCTCCCCTCGTTCATCGACTATCTCAAGGTGCGGGCTTCGTGGGCCGAAGTGGGCAGCCCCATTCCTTGGGGCATCTCCTACCTGACCTACAAATGGAAGCAGGGTTCGTGGTCCACGAGCGCCACCAGACCGATCCAGAATCTCCGCCCGGAGAACACGACCTCGTGGGAGGTGGGTCTGAACGCCCGGCTGTTCGCCAATTCGCTCTCGCTGGACTTCACCTACTACAAGTCCAACACCAAACACCAGACCTTCCTCGTGCCCCTGTCTGGTTCGGCCGGCTACGAAAACATGTACGCGCAGACGGGCAACGTCGAAAACAAGGGTTTCGAGCTTTCGATCGGATACGACAAGACATGGAGGGACTTCTCGTGGAGCTCCAGCCTCACGCTCAGCCACAACAAGAACAAGGTCGTCGAACTGATGAACAACTACTACGACCCGCAGACGGACAAATACTATACGCTCAAGGAGTATGAAGTGGCCAGCATGGGCGGCGCCAACTTCATCATGACCGAAGGCGGCACCATGGGCGACCTGTATGCCTACGGAGACCTGCGGCTCGACGAGAACGGCTACATCTACATCAACCCCAACGACCCGAAGCTGATGGTCACCGACGAGCGCATCAAGCTCGGCTCGGTGCTGCCCGACTACAACGCCGGTTTCCGCAACGATTTCTCCTACAAGGGCATCAACCTCTCGCTGCTCTTCTCCGCACGCTTCGGCGGCATCGTGGTATCGCCCACCCAAGGATTCCTCGACGGACTCGGAGTCTCGAAGGCGAGCGCCGACGCGCGTGACGCCGGCGGCGTTCCCATCAACAACGGCAAGATCGATGCGCAGCACTACTACGAGACCGTCGGTCTGGGGCAGCTGCTCTCCCACTACACCTACAGCGCCACGAACGTCCGCCTTCAGGAGATGAGCATCGGATATACCTTCCCGAAGAAATGGATGGGCGACCGGGTCAAGCTGACCGCATCGCTCGTAGGGCGCAACCTCTGGATGATCTACTGCAAGGCCCCGTTCGACCCCGAACTCACGGCCTCCACCGGTTCCTACCTCCAAGGTATCGACTACTTCATGCAGCCGAGCCTGCGAAGCCTCGGTTTCAATGTACAACTTAAGTTCTAACCAAGCCTTAAGACCGTTATGAGAAAATACATGAACATCATAAACAGACTGTTGTTCGGCGCCGTCGCCTTGGCGGCATTGTCCTGCACGGGCAATTTCGAAGCCTACAACCGGAACCCCGACCAGCCGAGCACGATAGACCGCGACGTCTGGGACTACATCAAAAGCATGCAGTACAACGTGATTCCCACCGTCAAGAACCAATATCAGATCGTGGAAAACGTGTCGGGAGGCGCCTACGGCCGCTACTTCGCCTACGCCAAATCGACCGATGCGGGATGGAACACCGGCATGTTCGCCTTTTACCGAATCGCCAACGACTGGGCCAATCCTCCCTACGAGGTGCCCATGACCAACATATACAGCAACTGGCGGGCCATCAAGGCCGAACTCGAAGAGCCGGAAGACGACTACCGCATGGCGCTCGCCCAGATCATCCGCGTGGCGGCCATGCAGCGCGTCACCGACATTCAGGGGCCCATCCCCTACCGCACGATGGAGAACAACGACGACCTGACCGCTCCCTACCAGTCGCAGGAGGCCGTCTACGGCTTCATGCTCGAAGACCTCGACCATGCGGTGAACGTGCTGGAGACCTACATCACCCTCGCCGGAACGGACGTGGTCGCAGAAGCCGCGTCGGCGGATTACGTCTACAACGGCAACCTCGCCAAATGGATCCGGTTCGCCAATTCGCTCAAGCTCCGTCTGGCCATGCGCATCTCGAACGTGTCGCCCGATGCCGAGCGATATGCCGAAGAGGCCGTCGCGCACCCCTACGGCGTGATCGAATCGAACGCGGACAACGCCTCGCTCGACGTCTCCCAGACCAACGACCAGAATCCGCTCCGCTGGCTGGTCGAGGATTACAGCGACGTGCATGCGGCGGCCGAGATCGTCACCTACATGAAGAGCTTCGACGACCCGCGCCTCTCCAAATATTTCAACCCTGCGGTCCGGGACAGCGAGTACCACGGCTCGCGCGTAGGCGCCTACTCCTCCAGCCAGTGGAAGGACTACTATTCGCTTCCAAAAACCAACGCCCTCGACCGGCTCATGTGGATGAACGCCGCCGAAGTGGCCTTCCTGAAGGCCGAAATGGCCGTCAACGGATGGGACGTGACGGGCGACGCCAAAACGCTCTACGAAGAGGGCATCCGCCTTTCGTTCGAGCAGTATCAGGCCGAAAACTACACGTCCTACATCGCCGGCACGGCCGCGCCGACCGCCTATTCCGATCCGCGCAGGGCCAACAACTATACGCCGGGCACGGCCTACAGCGTCACCGTCGCATGGGACGGCGCCCTTTCGGCGGAAAAGCAGCGCGAGAAGATCATCACCCAGAAATGGATCGCCCTCTATCCGCTCGGAACGGAGGCGTGGGCCGAGCAGCGCCGCACGGGATATCCGCGGTTCTACCCCACGCCCACCAGCACCAATGCCTCGAACGAGCCTAACCTGCCGACCGAAGGCGCTTCGCGAATCCCCTTCGCCCCGAACGAACAGACGCGCAACGCCGACAACTACGATGCGGCGGTGGCCCTGCTGGGCGCCGGCGGCGACAAGTTCGGAACCCGGCTGTGGTGGGATGTAAAAACGGACAAACCCGCTTGGTAGAACGCTTCTGCCGACCAGCAATTTTTCAATGTAACCCGAAAAAAACGACAAGTATGAAAAAGATATTATTGATGTGTCTGTCCCTGCTGCTGTTCGCGTCCGCTCTGGTCTCCTGCGAGGAGTGGACGGAACCCGAAAGCAAGGTGTTCCTCAAGGGCGACGGGCACGACGACGCCTATTACGCCGCCCTGCGCAAATGGAAGGCGGAGACCGATTACGACATGGCATGGGGATGGTTCGGCGGCTGGGGCGCCAACGCCACCAACCTCAAGAACTCGCTCCGGGGCCTTCCCGACAGCCTCTATCTGGCGGCCATCTGGGGCCGGTGGCGTCCCAGCGTCCTGACCGACGCCATGAAGGCCGACATGGAGTATGTCCAGCGGGTAAAGGGCACCAAGGTAGTGTGCACCACCATAACCGGCTGGGTGGGAGTCGACGTGATCGGAGGCGATTACCAGAACAACCCCCAGAAAGAGGAGTATTTCGGCTGGAAGCCCGAATGGGACACTCCGTCGGGCTGGCGGGCCGCCGACGGCACCGACGAACGGGCCGCTCAGGAAGCCTCCATCCGCAAATACGCCCGCATGCTCGCCGACAGCGTTTATACGGGCGGCTACAGCGGCATCGACTTGGACTACGAGCCGAACGTCGGCGGAGCCGGCTGCAAACGCGAGCTATCCAACCGCGACAACTTCTACATCTTCGTGGACGAGCTGGGCAAATACCTCGGACCGAAATCGGGCACGGACAAACTGCTGGTCATCGACGGAGAGATCAACGCCGTCGAAGGCCGCTGCATGCCCTATTTCGACTACTTCATCTGGCAGGCGTACAGCACCTCTTCCGATTCGGGACTCAACACCTACATCAGCACGGTGATCCGGAACGGTTCGGGATACATGGAGCCGGAAGAGCTGATCCGCAAGCTCTACACCACGGTCAACTTCGAACAATACGCCGCCGAGGGCGGCGGCTCCTACACGGGCGGCATCAACCGGCTTCTGGGGCAGGCTCTCTGGAAACCCACATGGGAGGGCAAGACCTACCGCAAGGGCGGATTCGGCTCCTACCACATCGAATACGAATATTATCTGTCCGGCAAATCGGGCTTCTATCCGTGGACCCGGCAGGCCATCAACGCCGTACATCGGTCCGAGAACGAAGAAGAGGTTCCGAACGAATAACCGAATAAAACCACTGCAATGAAAATCAAGGCATTTTATTTATCGGCCGTCGCAGCGATCGTGACGGGACTCGTGTCCTGCGACAACGCCGAACTCAAATACGACGACGTAACGGGCCCCGGCAGACTCTTCCTGAACGAAGCGGTCGGAACGGCCAAATCGGTCTCGTTCGTCATTCCCGACGACGGCAGCGTCTACACGGTCACGCCCCGCATCTCGAAACCGCTGGGCAGGGATCTGAAACTCACCGTATACGTGGACGAGAAGGCCCTCGACGAGTACAACAAACAGAACAACACCTCCTACACACTGCTTCCGAACACCAACTACGAATTCGAAAGCAGTGCGGTGATCCCCGCAGGCAAGGTCGTCTCCAACCCGGTGACAATCACCCTGCATCCGCTCACCACGGAGCAGAACAAGACGGGATTCGTCCATGCGCTGCCCATCGCCGTAAAGGCTGAAGGGGATGCCATGCAGGTACTCGAAGGCGCCGACGCATTCGTCTTGGCCGCAACGCCGGTTCCCTATTCGAACGTAGTCGAGATCACGGGCAACAGCTATCTGCAAACACGCTTCGCCGAAGATTACAAACTCTCGTCGTGGACCTTCGAAACGCTGTTCAACCCCAGTCAGATCTACACCGGCAACACGACGACATGGCTCGCGTCGGCCATCGGATACTACGAGCAGGGCGGCACGAAGATCATTCAGGACGGCTTCATGCTCCGTCTGGGCGACAGCGGCGGCGGCACGAAGAACAGCCTGATCAACGGCATGGTCAGCCGCTCCGGCAAACAGATCTCCTCCATCCCGCTCCAGTCGAACATCTGGCACCATATCGCCATCGTGTGCGACGAAGGTGACATCACGCTCTACGTGAACGGCAACGTCGGCTACACGGCCAAATCGGGCTATGCCGCGACGCAGTTCTACGCCCTGAACGGCATCCGCTTCCTCGGAAGCCTGCGTTACCGCTACTGTCAGGTCCGGTTCTGGTCCGTAGCGCGCAGCGTCGAGGAGCTGAACAACAACCGCTATGCGGTTCCGGCCGACACGCCGGGTCTGCTGGGCTACTGGAAACTCAACGAGTACACCGAAGGCAAGGCGATGGTTCCGGGCTCCTCGGTAAAATGCATCGAAAAGGACACTCCGATGACGGAAACGGAGACCTACCTCTTCAAAGACGCCACGGGCAAACAGCCCGACGCCCTCATCCACCGGGCGTCCGCAAACACCCCCTACATCTTCACCCCGGACAAACGCATCGAGGTGGGATATACATGGGACGGCGTTCTCGCCCAATAACCGTCCGAACGAAACGAGCCTCCCCGTAAAACCGAATTTACGGGGAGGCGGTTTCTAATGACCACTTTCCTGAAAAACCGTGACATGAAATTTTCATTCCACCTGCTGCTGGCCTGCATCGCGCTCACGGCCTGCGGCGAGAGCGGCAAAACGACCGCCGATTACCGGATCGTGCCGTGCCCCGGCGAAATCGCGCCCGGCGACGGCGGCGATTTCGAACTGGACGCCCGCACCCGGATCATATGCACCGGCGACAACGACGGCATGCGCGCCAATGCGGAGTTTCTCGCCGGATATGTCGAATCGGTCGTCGGCTCGGCCCCCGAAATCACCGGTCCGGACGGCCTTTGCGACGACGGCAGGGCAGTCATCCTGCGGGCCGACGCGCCGGGCAAAGGCGGCGAAGCGTACGAAATAGAGGTTTCCGAAAACCGCATCACCGTCAGCGGGGAGTCCGACGCCGGCGTGTTCTACGGCATCCAGACGCTCCGCAAGGCGATGGGCGCCGCAAAAGCGGCCAAGGTACTCTTCCCGGCGGTCCGCATCGCCGACGAACCGTATCTGGGCTACCGGGGCGTGATGCTCGACGTAGGGCGCACGTTCTATCCCGTCGAAGAGGTGAAGCGGATCATCGATCTGGCGGCGCTGCACAACCTCAACGTCTTCCACTGGCACCTGACCGACGATCAGGGGTGGCGGATCGAGATCGACGCCTATCCCCGCCTGACGGAAACCGGGGCTTTCCGCCGCGACACGACGCTCGCGGGCGAGCCGGGCACCTTCGGCGGCTACTACACCAAACGGCAGATCCGCGACATCGTCGAGTATGCCGCACGCCGGTATATCGAGGTCGTTCCGGAGATCGACATGCCGGGCCACATGACGGCGGCGCTCGCCTCCTACCCCGAACTCGGATGCACGGGCGGGCCGTACGTCATCACCCCGCAGCCGGGCGTGCGCCGCGACATCCTCTGCGCGGGCAATCCCGCGGTCTTCGATTTCGTGGAAAAGGTCCTCGAAGAGGTGATCGGACTCTTCCCCTCGAAGTACATCCACATCGGGGGCGACGAATCGCCGCGCACACGGTGGCGGGAGTGTCCCGAATGCCAGTCGCTGATCCGCAGGGCGGGGCTGAAAGCCGACACCCGCCACAGCGCCGAAGACAAACTTCAGGGCTACTTCAACACCCGGATCGAGAAATTTCTCTCCCACCACGGGCGGCGGCTGATCGGCTGGGACGAAATCGTGGACGGCGGCATGTCGCCTGACGCCACGGTCATGTCGTGGCGCGGAACGGCGGGCGGCATCCGGGCCGCCGACGAGGGTTTCGACGTCATCATGTCGCCCAACTCGTCGTTTTACTTCGACTACTACCAGTCGGCGAACATCGACACCGAACCGCCCACCATCGGCGGCTATATTCCGCTGAAAAAGGTCTACGACACCGAACCCGTTCCCGAAGAGCTGACGCCGGAGCAGGCCCGCCACATTATCGGAGTGCAGGCCAACGTGTGGACGACCTACATGCGGACCGATACGATTCTGGAACACATGCTGCTGCCCCGGCTGGCGGCGCTCGCGGAAAGGGCATGGTCGGACGGGGAGAAGGATTTCACGGACTTCATGACGCGGCTCGACCGGCTCGTCGGGTTCTACGACCGCGACGGTTACAGCCACTTCCCCCATTTCTACGACATAACCGGCTCCTTCACCGCGGATTACGGCCGCAAGGCGGTGGGGATGACCCTCTCGTCGCTGCCCGGAGCGGACATCCGCTACACGCTGGACGGCAGCGAGCCGACGGAAGAGTCGCCCCTCTGCACCGACACGGTGTGGATCGGATCGCCGGCGGAGGTCCGGGCGGTCGCCGTCCTGCCCGACGGACGGCGCAGCGAACCCTTCTGCGAAGAGGTGACTTTCAACAAGGCGACCATGAAGCCGATCCGGCTGCTGACCGCTCCGCACCCCAAATACGCGGCCGCCGCGCTCAACGACGGCCTGCGGGGCAAACGGGTCTTCACCTTCGGCAACTGGGCGGGCTGGCAGGACGACGACATGGAGGCCGTAATCGACCTCGGACGGCAGGAGGAGATCGCGCAGGTGGCGTTCAACGCCCTGCTGGACTACGGTTCGCACATCATGGACGCCGCAGGAGCGAAGATATGGGTTTCGGACGACGGCGAAACATTCCGCGAGGTCCACAGCGAAAGTTACCCGGAAATTCCTTACGGCGCCGTAAAACGCATTTTCCGCCACGAAGCGAACTTCTCCCCGGCCCTTCAGGCCCGCTACGTGAAACTGCGGGTCATGTGCTCGGCGCAGCTTCCCGACGCCTATTTCGACCGAAATCTGCGTCCGTTTCTGTTTATCGACGAAATTTACGTATATTAGCGGTATGGATACACGCGGATTCAAAATATGCGCGGCCGCCGTCGGAATTCTCCCCGTGACCGCAGGATGCACGGACCAAGCGCCGCAGGAGCATCCCAATATTCTCTTCATTCTCTCGGACGACCACACCTCGCAGAGCTGGGGCATTTACGGCGGCATTCTGGCGCCGTACGCCGCCAACGACAACATCGCCCGCCTTGCCGCCGAAGGGTGCGTGCTGGACAACGCGTTCTGCACCAACTCGATCTCGGTGCCGAGCCGGGCCGCGATCCTCACCGGGCAGTACAGCCACCTGAACGGCGTCTACACGCTCGACGACGCACTGCGCCCCGAACAGGACAACATCGCCAAACGGCTGCAGCAGGCCGGCTACCGGACGGCGCTGATCGGCAAATGGCATCTGAAAAAGGAGCCGGCGGGATTCGACTACTACAGCGTTTTCCACGATCAGGGCACCTACCGCGACCCGGTATTCAAGACGGCCGAAAACTGGATGGACGACGACAAGGGCGTAGGCGGCGCGGTGGAAAAGGGATTCTCGACCGATCTGGTGACCGACAAGGCGATCCGCTGGATCAAAGAGCGGGATCGGACGAAGCCCTTTTCGGTGTTCTGCCACTTCAAGGCCACGCACGAACCGTGCGACTTCCCGGAGCGGTTCGCGCACCTTTACGACGGCGTGAAGTTCCCCGAACCGGAGAACCTGCTCGAATTCGGCCCCGCGAAGTCGGGCCGCACGTTCGCGGGCCAGCCGCTCGAAACGATGGCATGGCGCTGGAACAAGGCCTACACTGATCCGGAGAACTGGTGGACCTACTACCCCGAACTGCCTTTCTGCGGCGTCGAAGGCGATTCGGTCGCCAACCGCCGGGCCATCTACCAGAAACTCGTACGCGACTACCTGCGCTGCGCCGCGGCGATCGACGACAACATCGGCCGTCTGCTCCGCACGCTCGACGAAGAGGGGCTGGCGGAGAATACGGTCGTGATCTACGTCTCGGATCAGGGTTACTTCCTCGGAGAGCACGGATTCTTCGACAAGCGAATCATGTACGAGGAACCGCTGCGCATGCCCTTCGTGATCCGCTACCCGAAGGAGATTCCGGCCGGGACCCGCAACGGGGATATCGTCACCAACGTCGATTTCGCTTCGCTGCTGGCCGATTATGCCGGCGCCGAACCGCCGCAGCAGGCTCAGGGGCGCAGTTTCCGGAGCAACCTCGCGGGCGACACTCCGCAGGAATGGCCCCGCAGCATGTATTACCGTTACTGGACCCAGCACGAGATACGCCCGGCGCACATGGGCATCCGCAACGACCGTTACAAGCTGATCTTCTTCTACGGCGACCGGCTCGGCATGACCGGCTCGGACGACTGCGTCTCGACGCCCTCGTGGGAATTCTACGACCTGCGGACCGATCCGCACGAGAACCGGAACCAATACGGCAACCCGGCCTATGCGGAGGTGATCGGAGCGATGAAACGCGAGATGCTCGAACTGCGCCGACAATACAAGGACACCGACGAAGGGTCGGCGCGCATGCGGGAGATCATGGAGACCCATTACGCCCCCGAAAGCGCAAAACACTAACCATCAGGATTAAAAAACAAAACCGAACATGAAATACCTACCCATTCTGCCGGCGGCCGCGGCCGCCGCAGGGATCGTTTCGTGCGACACGGAGCCGAAACGACCCGATCTCGTCAATTTCATCCTCATCAACCTCGACGACGCCGGAAACGGAGACTTCTCCTTCTCCGGAGCCTTGGGCTACAAAACCCCGAACATCGACCGGCTGGCCCTCGAAGGGATGCGGTACACCAACTTCTACGCCGCACAGCCTATCAGCGGCGCATCCCGCGCAGGACTGCTCACGGGGTGCTATCCCAACCGCATCGGCTTCGCCCACGCGCCCAATCCGGGCTGTCCATACGGCATCAGCGACGAGGAGGAGACCATCGCCGAAGTGCTCAAAAAACGCGATTACGCCACGGCGATCTTCGGAAAATGGCACCTCGGCGACGCCGAGAAGTTCCTGCCCCTGCAGCACGGGTTCGACGAGTGGTACGGACTGCCCTACTCGAACGACATGTGGCCCTACCACCCCAAATGGAAGTTCCCCGACCTGCCGACCTACGAAGGCAACGAGATACTGGGCTACAACCTTGACCAGACCACGCTCACCACGGACTACACCGAGCGGAGCGTGAAGTTCATCCGCGAGAACAGGGAGCGCCCCTTCTTCCTCTATCTGGCCCACTCGATGCCGCACGTGCCGCTGGCCGTCTCGGACAAATTCAAGGGCAAAAGCGAACAGGGGCTTTACGGCGACGTGATGATGGAGCTGGACTGGAGCGTCGGCGAGGTGCTCCGGACGCTCGAAGAGCTGGGGCTGGAGCGCAATACGCTGGTGATCTTCACCTCGGACAACGGTCCGTGGATCGCCTACGGCAACCATGCCGGATCGACCGGAGGCCTGCGCGAAGCCAAGGCCACGACCTTCAACGGAGGACTCCGCGTGCCGCTTATCGCCCGCTGGAAAGGGACGATACCCGCGGGTACGGTCTGCGAACGGCTGGCCTCGAACATCGACCTGCTGCCGACCTTCGCCCAGATCGCCCAAGCGCCGCTGCCCGCACACAAGATCGACGGCGTGAGCATGCTGCCGCTGCTCGAAGACCCCGACGCGGCGCCGGTCCGCGACGCGCTCTGTCTCTATTATCAGGACAACAGTCTCGAAGCCGTGACCGACGGCACCTATAAATTGATTTTCCCGCACGACTACCTCGCCTACGGGACGCCCGGCGACGACGGCATGCCCGGCGAGATGATCCCACGCCGTGTCGAGGAAAAGGAGCTGTACGACATGCGGCGCGATCCGGGCGAACGCTGCAACGTGCTGTCGCAGCACCCCGAAATCGCTGAAAAACTGGAAGCGGTCGCCGAACGGCACCGTGCGGAGCTGGGTGACGACCTGACGGGCTGCGAAGGCACCGGACGGCGCAAGCCGGGATACAGATAATCCCGGCAACGACGGCCGGCAGAAACCGTCCCGGATAGAGGCCGGGCAACGCGAATCCCGCGAAACAGCCCGGTCCACCAAACAACCGACTTGCCGGATACGCCCGGACGGTTTTTACCGGACCGGAGCGCTTTCCGCACCACCATCCGTCCCGAACCGCCCCGGACCGCACGGCTATCCGAACCGCACGGACAACCGGATTGCACGCCGGCCGGACCGAGACACGCTTTCGGACAAAAACAAAGGGCGCTGCATGTCAGCGCCCTCATTTATCTTTTAAGCCTCGCCCATTTTCGGTCCCGTCTCGGAAGCCGGCGAAGGGGTCGGAATCTCGATCTTGCCCACGTTGCTCTCGTAGCGGACGATGTTCTCCTGCAGCGAACGCAACAGCCGTTTGGCATGTTCAGGCGTAAGGATGATGCGGCTTTTGACACGCGCCTTCTGCACGCCGGGCAGCACCGCGGCGAAGTCGATGATGAACTCCGAGGTGGAGTGGGAGATGATCGCCAGATTCGAATAGTTGCCCTGAGCGATCGTATCGTCGAGTTCGAGGTCGATCCCGAATTGTTTCATTTCTGCCATAGGCCCGATTGTTGTTTATGCAAAAATACTGACTAACAAGTACCGATATACAACTATGCGGCCAAAGTTTTCGATATTTTATCAACATATCGGCCATTTCAGACAATCCGGCGCGCCCTTTTTTTGCCTCCCTTTGGCGGATGTCCGAGGTTTTTAGTATCTTTGCTCACTGAAAACTCCGCAACAAGCGAAAATGGGATTTGAATTTCTGGACGTTATGTTCCGCGGCATCTGCGTGGGTGTCGCCGCATCGATCACCGTCGGCCCCGTAGCCGTGCTCTGCATCCAGCGCACGCTGTCGAAAAGCCGCCGTTCGGGGATCGTATCGGGTTTGGGCGTCGCCTGCGCCGACACTTTCATGGCCATGGCGGCACTGTTCTTCTATTCGATGCTCCAGACCCAGATCGAGCAGTACAACACGCTGCTGCGCGTCATCGGCGGCATCTTCGTCGTCATCGTCGGCGTCTTCATCTTCGCCCAGAACCCCGTCCCCCAGATCCGCCGCAACCGCGCGGGCAAAACCTCGCTGTGGCAGGATTTCGCCTCGATCTTCGGGCTTACGATCGCCAACTTCATCATGGTCATCCCCTATATTCTCGCCTTCTTCGCCGTCTTCAAGATTTCGGGCGGCGACATCTCGCACGAGGGAGTGGGAGGATTCATCCGCGCGGCGTTCACCATCGCGGGATTCTTCGGCGGCGCCGCGGCATGGTGGACGATGCTGGCTTTCGTCATCAACCTCTTCCGCCGCCTGCAGAAGCAGTTTAACCTGACTTATGTTTTCATCTCCCATGACCTCGGCATCATCAAATACATCAGCGACCGGATCATGATCATGTATCTGGGACGTGTCATGGAGTTCTACACTTCGGAGGGAATCTACGCAGATCCGAAGCACCCGTACACTAAGGCGCTGCTCTCCGCGATCCCGCCGGAAAGCCCCTTTGATAAAAAAGAACGCCTGCCCCTCACCGGCGATATCCCGAGCCCCATCGGGGATCAGGTAGGCTGCCCGCTCGCAGGCCGCTGCCCTCACTGCATAGAGCGCTGTAAGAAAGAGATTCCGAAGCTCGTGGACACAGGGGGCGGACATATGGTAGCTTGTTTCCTGTACGAGTAAGCTTTCACGACTACAACACCTGCCCGGGCATGAAAAGCCCTTTTTAGTCTTTTCTACTCCCGGCAGATTCACAGCTGACTTTTTTATCATGCTTAAACAATGCATGGAAAACGATCTGGCTGTTAGATGCCTTGATCCTTACAACTTATATATTTAAAAGGAGTAATACAAAATGGTAGATTCTAAAAAATTAATTTCTCTCGTTGAAAAATATGAAAAACTGATCTATGACACCGCCGACCATATCTGGGCGCACCCGGAGACGGGATACCGCGAATGGAAGACTTCTGCCTACATGGAAAAACATTTTGAGGAGCTTGGCTACACACTTACAAAAGCCGGCAACATCCCGGGATTCTACACAGATCTCGACACAGGAGAGCCGGAAATCCTATTTCAACCGGCTTCACCGGACAGTTTATTCTGTTTTTAGTGTCAAATTTACGGAAAGGACGGGAGATCTTGTATGAAAAACTTTGTTATCACAGTTGCCAGAGGATTCGGTTCAGGCGGACGTGCAATCGCCGCCAAGCTGGCAGATGAGCTGAATATCCACAGCTACGACAATCGTATCCTGACGCTCGCTTCCCAGTACAGCGGTTATCCGGAACATTACTTTAAAGAGGCTGACGAGACCTTAAACGGCAGTCTGATCACGAAACAGCTTCAGGCACTGCCGAAACGCCATTCACCGACCGGTGAGTTATCGAGATTTACTTCAGATGACCGGCTCTTCGAGTACCAGAAGATCATCATCGAGAAGCTTGCCGCTTCGGAATCCTGCGTGATTGTCGGAAAGTGCGCCGATTATATCTTAAAGGACTATGACAACGTGGTCAGCATTTATGTGGAGGCACCGAGAAGCTATACCCTGCGCCGTGTCATGGAGCGCATGGATGACATTACTGTCGAGGAAGCGCACCATCTGATCACGAAAACGGACAAGTACCGCGCGGACTATTATAAGTATTACACCGGAGGCAACTACTGGACAAATCCGGTCAACTATGACCTGACCTTCAACAACGCCAGACTCGGTGACGATCGCTGCGTGAAGCTTGTTCTCGAGTGTATGAAGTTGAAATTTGGGGATGATTTCAAAGAATATATGAAGAGTATCGGAAAAGATATTTGATATGCTATTTCACTTAATTTTGTAATACCGGCACCGGGGTCTTTCCAATCCTGTCCCCGTGCCCGGGTCCCCCGCCGCGTTCCCCTCTCTCTCGCGCGGCGGGGATATTTTATTTCTCTAAATTCTCAAAATACGCTCTCAGCTCATCCACCAGCTCACCGAACTCTTTTCCGGTCTCATCCAGTGTGATGTCCGCATATTTCTCGTAGTACGGAAGTCTCTCATTGTAGAGATCCCTGAGTGTCATGCCGTCCTTTAAGACAACACCGCGGTCCACAAGGTTTCCGAGACGTGATTCCAGATCCTCATAGCGAAGCTTCAGATAAACGATCGTCGCGGTCTCTTTGTAGTGTTCCATGGCCTTCGCCTCACGGACTTCTCTACATCGAGATCCAGATTCGCCTGCTCCTCGACACGCAGGAAACCGTCATCGCCCTCTTCTGCGATGATCTCCTTCAAAAGCTTTCCGGTCTTCTCCTGGATCACAAGATCCACATCCACGAAGGAATATCCAAGACGCTTCGCAAGAAGCACGCCGATGGTGCTCTTTCCGGACGCCGGCATTCCGATCATCAGAATATTTTTTTTCTTCATAACTTATGCCTCGCTCTTTTGTCTGTCGCTGTAATTATCTCTGGTTAACTGTTCCGTATGACTGCAGTCACTCTGCAGACTACTTCTGTCTCTTCTTATCATTCCGCGGACCGTCGGATTTCTGACTATTCGCCTTTCTGGTTTGTTCCGGCCGGGTAGTTGCTTTCTTTCCGCCGTTCACGTCTGCAGACTTTCGAACTTTCCCGGCACCTCCGGCTTTTTCCGCTGATTTTGAAGTTTTCCTGCCAGCCTTCGCACCCTTTTCCTGCTTTCTCACGCTGTACCCGAAGCTTCCCAGCTCCTCGCCCATCCCATAATATCTTCCATGGGAATAGGCTAACGGCTTCGCCATGGAAAGATGGAAGGTGTCCTTCTCATCCATGTACGCCTCATCCACATCCACCGCCACAACATCGGCGATAAACATATGATGGCTTCCCAGCTCTTCCACCTTCACAACGCGGCACTCGATGTTCACCGGGCTCTCTTTGATCACCGGTACATCCACCACGTTCGCCTTCTCCGGGGTCAGCCCGGTCTCTTTCCACTTATCCACGTCGCGCCCGGAGCGCACGCCGCAGTAGTCTGTCGCCCAGGCCATGGACTCCATCGTCAGGTTTACGACGAACTCCCCAGTTTCCTTCATCATATGGTAGGAGTGTCGTTCCGGCCGGACACTGATGGACAGCATCGGCGGATTCGTACAGATGGTTCCCGCCCATGCCACCGTAAAAATATTCGAATTTCCTTCCCGGTCAGCCACCGTCACAAGGACAGCCGGAACCGGGTACAGCATATTTCCTGGTTTAAACTGTCGTTTTCCCATCTTTACAGATCCTGCCTTTCTTCAATCGCAGCCTTTCCGGCCTCTCACACCTGCAGTGTCTGCCATCCGCACTTCCTTTCAAATGCGTAACAACTGCTGCTCCCAACTTATAAATACGGCAGCCCGGTCATGACTTCTCCCGATCCGACCGTGTCAGACAACCGGGCTGCTGCAAAAAATTTACTACTGTAATGCCATCATGATCTGCGGCGCAAGCTGTTTCTTTCTGGAAACAACGCCCGGAAGCTTCACGATTCCGGTCTGTCCGCTGACGTTCTCCATATCCCCATCCTTTACATGGAACGCATTGGCGATAAGCTGCTCCGCTCCCTGTCCGGTGCAGATCAGATCTGTGGACTCTGTCAGAATGTTTGTGAGCATGAAGAACATCATGTCGATCTCATGCTGCTCTCTCTCTTTCTCCGTGTATGCGGACATTCTTGTTCTCAGATCCTTGAGCTCCACTGCATTTAAGGAGGTGATCTGGCCGATTCCGAATACGGAATTTCCTACTGTGAATCTCTTAAAATCCTGGTAGAAAATATCGCCGTCGGATTTTCCCTTCAGGTTGCTTCCTGCGGAGAACATGTCGATGGCGTACTTCTCGATATCGAGACCAGCGATCTGCGCAAGGGCGAGTCCGGCTGCCTTATCGATCGGCGTGCAGGTCGGGGAACGGAATAACAGGGTATCGGAGATGATCGCACTGCATAAGAGTCCTGCCGTTGTCTTGTCGATCTCTATGTGGTTCTCCTGGTACATCTGGTAGATGATGGTCGCGGTGCAGCCGAGGGGCTGGTTTCTGAAGAATACCGGGGACATGGTCTCAACAGTTCCGAGACGATGGTGGTCGATGATCTCGCGGATATCGGCGCTCTCCATGCCCTCTACGGCCTGGCTCTTCTCGTTGTGGTCCACAAGGATGATACTCTTTCCCTTTGCGCCTAAGAGGTTACGTCTGGAGATCATGCCGATGTACTTTCCGTCAGAATCAAGAATCGGGAAATCGCGGTGTCTCTTGCTCGCCATGATCTCGCGGATATCGTCGAGGTAATCTTCCTCAGAGAATTCGATGATGTTTTCCTTCGTCATAAAGTAGCTGATCGGCATGGACTGGTTGATCAGACGGGCTGTTGTGTAGGTGTCATACGGTGTCGTAATGACTGCACAGCCGCGCTCCTGTGCCAGTTTGCGGATCGTAAGGGATACGCCTGCGCCCTCACAAACGATAATGCAGCCTGCTTCCATCTCGATGGCGCAAAGCTGGGACTCATAACGGTTTCCGAGAATGACCAGGTCATGTTTCTCGATGTAGTTCTCCATCAGGTCCGGGTTTGCGGCAGCGATCAG
>OMEQ01000613.1_pt1 | contig 21906 bp, 19 predicted proteins | sample 1645451 | NCBI WGS metagenome assembly OMEQ01 (sample SAMEA103958142, study PRJEB25191) | human gut metagenome | biome: human-associated habitat [ENVO:00009003]; feature: intestine environment [ENVO:2100002]; material: feces | place: Germany | collected 2013/2015
GTCTGCACAATTATCAGCCTAACATCTGCATGTGATAGAGCTTCACTTTTTCCTCAAATGGCAGTCCCGGATCAATGCCGACTTCTTCCCACATCACACCGAACGGTGCACCACCATCTGTATATCCAGCGATAAAGGCAAAACGATCATCGGAGTCCTCATACAGTTCTGCCAGCCGTTCCCGTTCTTTCGCTTCCCGCTCCATTCTCCGCTGCTGAAGTCGCTGTTCTTCAGCCTGTTTAATCTGGTCAAGCTGCTCCTGTGTATAATTGACTCCAAGCTCCTGCAAATCTTTAGCGGCAGTCACAGCATCCACATGAAAGCGTTCCCGGTAATGCTTGTTCATCTTTTTCGGTGAGCCGGTATAGGTGAGCAGCCACTGCTTGCCTTTTCGGAGGCGGGCTTCCTTTCGCTCAGCCTTCGCCAGTTTCTTTTTCTTTGCCATTTGCGAAATCTCCCGGAGTTTTTGCTGATGACTTTGGTTTGCGCTTCTTCGGTGCCGTCAGCTCATAGCTCAAAGAAAGCAGGTCTTTGATGGCATCATCCAATTCCGGTTTGCCAAGCTGAATACTGAGCCACTTTTCCTTATTCATGTGATAGGCCGGAAAATAGCCGTCCTGCCCTCGAAGAGAGCCGATCAGCAGCGGATCGCTTTTCACATTAAGGACATCAATGATGCCTGCTTCCGGCAGTCCCAACTTATCAGCAGATACTTCCAGAACTACACCATACCATTTATTATTGTCGTTGTGCCGCAGCACTGCATTCCAGTCAAGCCAGGGGTATTCCGGCTCTGTGCCGTACTGCTGACGTATCCATGTAAATAATTCTTGTCGTGTCACTCCATCGCTTCCCCGCCATTTTATGTGTGACTTTGTGCAACAACCTGTTGCACAAAGCTTTGCCTCAGATAACTTTCCGCACTGCATTGATATCAGAAATCATCCAGCGCAGCATCTATCTCTTCCAGCCGATCAATCCAGCCCAGGTCAGATTTCTTCTTGGTTGCTGATCTTTTCTTATCACCACCAACCACTTCAAACCGTTTCTCTTCTGTCCCGAACAGACCTTTCACCTGAATTCTGAAATCCGGCTTGTTGTTGGTCAGTCCCTGCATGAGCTGCACATTCTTGTATCTGGGCAGGAGGATTTGACAGATAGCCTGAATGTCTTGCTCCTTAATACACGGTGCCGCCATGAACTTTTTCGTTATGTAAGGCTTTATATCTGCCAGTACCTGCGACATAGAGGCTTTCTTTCGGTTATCAGCCATAAAATCCCCCTTTTTTTTCCAAAACGCTACCTTTCTTTATCTATCGTCCGGCCAGAATGTATAGAAATATTACTTCATATTGGCTATATACTTTTTCAACTTAATGATTCTATCTTCCGTATCAATACCCGCTTCATTTTGAGAAATAGTAACGGTATCCGTAAGGCTATCATCATCATTTCTGTAAACACCATATGAATTGTTTTCACAGACAATGTAAACATCATCATAAACCAAATACTGCCCCATCTCGTCTCTGGATAGATGGTCATCATCTGCTTCTTTCAAATACGGCATGTACGTATTTTGTGACCACTGCGTCTTTGTCTGCATAACCGAGAACATATATGGCTTATTTACCACATCGTCGTTGCTCATCTTTCCATAACTACCAGGACGGAAAACAGGATACTTTACATAATAATAATTCCATGGATATAAATTATCCTTTTCACATTGAGCCAAGAACGCAGAAATAATTCCATCCAAAATGCCATCATCGAAACTTTCTTTCGATTTGAGCAGTTCAACTAAAATTGTATGTGTATTTTCAAAACCGGCATTTGCACTTTTATGAAATAGCTCATCCCAAGCATACTGCAAACTTTTTGATGCAAACTGATAACGCCATTTGTTTCTTTCCTGCTGCCCATAGTTGCCTAATGTCATTAAAGCACAGTCAATCTTATCCCACGAACAGGCGAATAAAGAAGAAAAACGAGAGCCCAGCGAAAGATTATCGAGACCAATAATACCGATTTGCCCTTTTAACATGTTATGATCTTCCAGTTCAAACACTTCATCTGTACAGTCTGGGTTTTGGGTTAGGAATTCAATTTTTTTCTTTTCTTCCTGTATCTGATTTACATTGAAGTTAATCTCAATAGAATCATCAATCACGCCTGTAAGAACAATTGCATCAACAGCCTGAAGAATTGCGGGAATTCTGTTTCTATCCTGTCTATCACTAACCTCATCTTCGGAATTCTGAATCAGGTTGTTGACAATTCTGATTCTTCTCACAAAATCAGAATATGTCACTTCATTTTGGTGCTGTAAATAGATTGTAATGGCATACAAGAGCACGATGCGGTTTAATGGAAACTGTCGTATTCTGCCGGACTTATCAGAATAAAAATGCAAGCAATCCTCAAAAATATCAATCTTATATCTGGAATCAACCACAATTTTCCCACATGCATGAGTGTAGCTCATAAACGATTCCAAAAATTCTGTCGGATTATCATAGCCATTTATTTTACACCAGCAATCGAAGAACGCTTCTAGCGTAGCTATGTTTGCTACTGCTTTCTCATCGTCTGCGGAGAAATACAAGTGCAGCAAATCAAAAACGTCGCTGCTGTAGCCTTGTGGAGACTGCCCATTACGATAACAAATGATATCGCAAACGAACTTGAAGTATCGTAGAAATTCATCATCAATAATATTGTCATCCGCATCACTGGATCCGCTGCTGCGATATTTCCACAATAAATCTGTCCAGGATTTATCTATTTTTCCAACAATACGATCTGCCGTATTCTGACCATTTTTTTCATCGAGAGCTCTGATTTCCCTCTCCAGTTCTGCTTTGAAATGTTCAAATACTGTCAACGGCTTCCCACGGGAATTCATTTTAATATAAAGCTCATCAGTAAGACCCATATCTCTTATTGGCAAGAAATAAAAGGTAATCGCTTTATTTTCCAATTGCTCCCATATATCCGGTACATCTTTGAAGCGCTCATCAATCGCATCCAACATTACGAGCATGGAGCTGATAGTAGGATCATCTTTCCAGTCAAACGGAAACCATGCCTGATTCTTTATGTCAGCAGAAAGCGTAGTTTCAAAAGATGGCATAAACTTCACAAGCTCGGCACAGAAATATCTTGCACTATAACGTGTTTCATAGCTGAACCTGCTGAGAAATGCGTACTTGTCATCAGAAATTTTTTCCTTTTTAGCCGCATACCAATGCAAGAGGAACAACGTTGTCAAACGCTGCTGACCATCCAAAGGCGTCATAGTTCCTTCTTCATCAATGTCACCATAAACAAAGTCAAGGGTAATCGGCTCCCCAGTAACAGCCCTATAAAGTGCCTGAAGAAAACGACTTCTTACTCTATTGATGTCTTTATCAATACGTCCTTGAGCGTAGTCTCTCTGAATAAGGGGGATTACAATTTTATTAAGCTGAACTGAAGTATCTCCATCCTCAATCGTTGTTTCAAAGATATCCATAAATGAGTGAAGCGTCGTACTCATTTTGTTTCCTCCTTTTCCAAAACAATCGGTTCTATATAATCACTCAGAACATCATTGATTGCTTTAATATAAGCAATTCTATCGGCCTGACCCCAAAAGTGAAGCTGATTTTCAGCAGATGGAGTATAATATTTCAGAAATACCATCTTAGTACAGAAAGGAATATACTGTCCTTTTTTATCCATCTGAATGATATCATTTCTTTTCACATCAAATGTCGAATTATTAAGAGCCGCATTGTCCGCCGTATTAAGCAATGCAAGATTTGCAATGGAATGCATGTACTCTGTATTGCCTGAAACGGATAACAAACCAAGAACTTTTTGCTGAATGCTCTCAAATACAGTGCGCTCCAGCTTATCTGCATTTATCGCGCCTTGCATTTCATCAATCAGTTCACTATGTTCACCACCGATACTTTCAACAGATGGGATATGAAGTTCCAGCCACTTTTTCCAAACATCTTGCGTTTTCATACCTTCCGATTGCTGGGCATGTATATGCTCTAGGCTCCATGTAACATTGCTGCCCTTATGGTGCTTAAACTGATCAAATGGAAACCGTTGAGCATGTCCATCACTTCTTCTTACCGATTCGATATTGAATAAAAGCAGTAATGTACTAATCCGCTTATAATCCAACGACTTCTCATAACTGAGTTCAGCATAATTTCCAGAAATCGCAACGCTCTTTTTAATCAGTTCGTCGAGAGATTCATTAAACTCGCTCTTCTTTTTATCTTTTGACAGAGCAAATATTTTATGCAGAGAAGTGCCAGATGTAATCAAATAGCCGATTCTGTGGTACAGATCATGATCCTCGTACCAGCCCTTCAAAGTAAGAAAAGTCTGATAGATTTTTTTCCAGATATCATCCAGTGATACTTCTTTACGCAATTCATCAAATCGGAAGAATGTATAATACTTTTCTCGTGTACTTTCATCTTTACCGGCAATCAGGTCAAGAACAAGGTCAATTCTTGTCTGATATTCACCTTTGACGCTGTTTGTCAAAAAGAACCACAGAGATTCATTATGAAGTTCCCTCTCGATGCCATCCCATTGTAGCGATATCTCTTCCTGCTTTTCCCTGCGCATATTCTCTGCATTATCCCGGCTAAGAAACATCGCTTTGACGAGTTCAGCACTTGTCAGCGGAATTTTTCCGATGTTCAAACGGGTAAATAGCGAGATTGCATCTTCGCTTTCTCCAACCTCGTACCAGATGATTTTGACATCTTCTTTTAAGTATTCAAAGATATGCATAACCCGAATTTGTAAGTCCTGCTCAAACCACTCTTTTATGGTGTTGTATGCCTTGGCTATAAACCAAAAGTCGATGTTATCATCCTGTTTCGTCATGTCCAAAGTTTTCAAAAACTCTTCTGACTGGTCTCTTGTCTGATAAGAAAGTGTAAATGCTGGTTCATTGAAGAACGGATTCACGTTCTTCATATACTTATAAATGAGATATAATGTGGTAAGTCTCTGCTGTCCATCAATCAGTTCGTACTGATCTTCTTTTTTACGAACGACCACCGGCTGCAGGCAATAATTTTTCTTACCATTCTGATATATATCATCTAACAGACGTACAACCTCTGTTTCACTCCATCTATAGCCTCTTTGATATGACGGAATATAAAAAGAGCCACTTATATCAGCCACGAATTTCGTTTCAAGTATAATATTATTGCCCATAGCCAAACCTCCATCTGTGCTTTAACCGCATTCTTTTGTTTCCTAATATTCCTTTACATCTTCCCATGCCCCCGATAGTCCATCAAGGTGAATTCCTCTAATCTTGAAATCAATAATTTTGATTTATCGCTCTGTTCAACAAAATGAATATACTCCTTCTGCTGATTTATATTAGGAACTATTATCTCAAGCCTTTTTAATTTTTCCATAGAAATGTTATACATGGAACCGCTGGTACCTGTAGCCATGGAAGAAAGAACCTTTCGTATTTCTGGGTGGCTAAGAAACTGTTTAGCGAACATCGGCATGATCTCATGTTTAAAAATCAGCTTCCATAGTTTATCTGGTAACATCAACTCAGGATAATCCTGATCAATTAAAACAGTTGCTCCTACATATTCCCGTGTATTGGCTCTGCTAAATAGTAAATCTCCCTTCTGTGGATATATTCCCTTTGTTATTTGCTTCGTATCGCGCAACACCTTGTATTCATTAGCATCAAAAGAACCATAGGTTACAGCGCTTACTTTTAGTACTGCTTTCTGCCCTGGTTGTAGTTTTCCTGCGTCGCCATTAAGACATTGGCCGGAAACGATTTCTTTTGTAGCCTGATCCAGCGTCATGGTTGGCCAACCAAAAGGATTCTTTACGGGATCGCCAAACATCTCGATAAATTGAGACTTAACGAGCTCGTCCGTAGCAGAAATCAGCTTTTTATAGGATTCCATCGTGTCATTGATGGACCATAATACTGCAGCCAGCTTGCGCTGTGTTTCCAGATCTGGCAGGTCAAACTCCAAAATTTTAAGGTCACGCCAGTTGATTGTCGGCGAAAGAGAACCTACGGAGATTTTGATTGCAGCATCCAGAAAATAATCTGAGCTGATAAACAGCGGGAAGAAATCCGGGTCGATGACTTCTACATTAGGACGCAGCACCATGCCGTGTGCAGAGAAGATACCATCAAAAGGCGCGATGGCTACTTTCTTCTGATAGGCACGACGTTTACCAAACAGGACATCGCCTTTGCGCATCACGAGCTTTTCGCCGATAGGAGCGACATCGGAGCCGAATCGAGTAACTTTAAGGCTTCCTGAATCAAGATGCTCAAGACCAAGATAGGTGAAGCGATCTTCTTCAACAGGCTTTTTCTTTTCAGTGCTGTTGATTGCAATCTGTTCAAACCGATATTTCGCCATTATGCACACCTCCTTGCGGAAGCGGTATGATCAGCGAAATCCTTGTGGCCAGCGGGCCCGATAAATTGAGATTTGAACAGCTCTGAACGGCAAATTTTGATTTATCGCTCTGCCGGACGAAGGCTGCAAATTGCTCCTGCTGATCGATATCTGGCGTTGGAATGACCACTTGACCGAGATTCTTCCTGCTTATACGCTTCCTTGTGCTACCGGTTACCGACGAACCGATCTGTGCCGCATACAGAGTAGTCATTGTGTAGGCCACAAAAAACTCTGGAAGCACATGGCTTTTAAGGCGAACAATGCTGCAGTCAACAGCGGTGATGGATTTGCCAAGACCATCGGGTATGATACAAGCTCGTCCTACAGGGTCTGGAAGCCTTGAAATAAGGATATCGTTAGGTAAAACCTCTGTGCAATTTAACCGGACAAAAGTTTCCTCGTCTATATACCGTGCTCTCTCTCCCTTATCTAAGTACACACCATTTCCGACGTTTCCGGTCTGTATCAATCGAATGCCATCGTCCGCTTGGTCCTTACTTTCGATCCAATCCCCATCAGCAAATACAGTACACACTTGTTCTACAGTTGCGCATCTGGTCTCATCGCCTAAGTAGGATCCAAACTGCTCCATAAATTGAGAATTGCAAACAGCTGGCAACATTATCCGATGTATTTTCTATGCGATTCCTTCACATTGTTCTGATTAACCATCGCATATTGTAGCGTCGTATCAATGCTTTGATGGCCCAAAAGCTGCTGCACCTGCTCGATTGGCATACCCTTGTCGATGGCCATTGTAGCCAACGTCCTACGAAACTTGTGGGGATGTACCTTATTAAAGTTCAATTCACGACCAATTTTGCGGAGACGAATTTCAACACCGCTGATTTGCAAACGCTCGTAAGGCTTCAGAAGGGATACAAACAGAGATTCATTACCATCTGTACGTTCTGACAGGTAACGTTGCAAATGGATTTTCGTTCTTGCATCAAAGTAGACCTTCCTCTGTTTGTTACCTTTGCCGAATACAATGCACTCGCGATTCTCAAAATCCAAATCAGAACGATTGAGCTTAACCAATTCACCGACACGAATGCCAGTAGAAGTCAATAAATCAATCATTGCAAGGTCACGCGTATTGTCGCAGTGGTCACGCATAAGCTCCAACGCTTCATCGGAATAAGTCTCTTTCACCGTTTTCCCGGTCTTAACCTTGTGAATCCTTCTCACTGGGCTTTTAACAATATAGTCCTCATCCTCCAACCATGCAAAGAAAGAAGAAAGAATGCGTCTTACATTATCCAAAGTGACCTTACTGACAGTTCCTCGACGCTGGTATGTATCGAGATAGCCTCGTAAATCTTCCGTGGTGATCTGGCATTCTAGCTTATTGATGTCCTCCAACATATTGCGAATCGTTGATTCATAATAGCGCAGAGACTTTTCAGAGCAGCCTTCCACACGCTTTGCAGCAATAAACAAAGGAAGCATATCATGCTTTGTGTTTTCCACCACAGGCTTGTCTCCGGCCAGCATAGGCAGATGCTTATTTAGGCTCCGCGATAGTGCTTCCATTTGATCTGGTGTTAGGATTTGTGACAAATCTTGTTTTATGTTTGTGATTATCTGATTGATCATGGTGCTTCCTCCTTTTCGTACCCTCCGTTATCCGGTTGTCCACGAGCCGGAGGAAACTACATGACCATATTACTTAGCCAAGATTCTCTGCAATGATGCGTTTATATGTTGCGGTCAGCTCAGAAAGAGCCTTTTCGAGTTCAAATTTTGATTTATCGCTCTGACGGACAAGTGTTAGGAATTCTCTCTGCTCATCAATTGGAGGGATGATTATGGAAATATCCTGAAGCTCTTTTGCGTTGATGTTTGCCTGTCCTACGGCCCCTTTAGCCATACTGAACAAAAGCTTTTTAGCGTATCTTGTATTCATAAATAACGAAAGGTATTCCGGCAAAACCAGACCATTCATCCTAAGCCGTATGATGTAGCCTGCGATAATCATTGGATTTTTTCGGTCAAATACACATGTTTTACCTACCAAATCACGGCTGTTAGTCCTATTGAAGAGGACATCGCCGTATCGAACAATGTAGTTTTCTATCTCAGAATCCGCTACATCTATCCTCTTTATATCAGACAAATCAAGAGCTCCTTCGTAAGTGATGTTGTTCATTCGAATATAAACATACTTTCCGTTATCTGATGCCTTCGCACTTGTCCCATAATGAACATCAGAAACAACATCTCCAATACGTCCAAGAGGGTATCCTTTCACATTGTTGTCTGGCAAACCGAACTGCTCCATAAATTGAGATTTCACCAGTTCATCCGTAGCCACAATCAGCTTCTGGTAGGATTTCTTCGTGTTATCCATAGCCCAGAGCAGTTCAGCCAATTCCTTTTGTTTCTCCATATCTGGGAGCTCGAACTCATAATTCTTCAAGTGTTCCCATTTTACACGAGGTGAAAGGGAGCCTGCGGATTTGCCGACAGCAAAGTCAAACAAATCATCATTCTGGATGATGAACGGGAGCAACTCCGGCAAAATACGGTCAGGTTTTGCTTCGATAACAGTGATATCACCAGAGCAGATGCCATCAAATGGAGCAACAGCAGCCTTTTTGAGGTAGGCTCTGCGGCGGCCAAACAAGACATTCCCCTTGCGGAACATCTTACTGAACGTATTTTCGCTGCCTTCATCCCAAGCAGTCAATGTAATCTCTTCCGGGATCAGGTGTTCCAGCCCAACGATAGGATAGCCATCCTTGCTGCCTTTGCATGTCTCCTTATGTTCTACAGCGACATCGCCAAGAAGGACTTTATTCATTGACATCTGCCTCCTTTACTAATAGTGCGTTCAATTTTTCATAGCTCAGTTTCATCATTTCGGAAGCAGCTAGCCAACTATCATAATGCTCCTGAACATTACGATTATCTATATCTTCTTCGTTAACCTCTGGTTTCACATACAGAGGAATGCTCAAGGAGAAGTTATTATTTGCAATATCCTGAATAGTAGCTACCTTTGCAAAATCAGCATCATCAACATAGCTGTCATACGCGGCAGCAATTCGAGCGATGTGCCGTTCTTCCAGATAGCTCTGCGCATTTTTGCGCTCAACCTCATTTACCGCATTGATGAACAACACCTGTCCACGACGTTCAGGGCGCTTATTCATCCGACAAATCATGATACAAGCTTCCATCGGAGAGTTGTAGAAAAGATTCGGTCCGAGACCGATAACACATTCTACTTTATCGCTGCGCACCAGTCTTTCACGCATTGCACTTTCCTCATTACGGAAAAGAACTCCGTGCGGGAACAGGATAGCGCATCGGCCAGTATTGTCCTTCAGACTTGCGATAATGTGCTGAAGGAATGCATAATCAGCACGACCTTGCGGAGGCACACCCAAGAAGTTACGACCATATTTATCACTTTCAAATGCTGCGCGATCCCACTGACTAATTGAGTACGGCGGATTTGCCAGGATAAGGTCAAATTGCTTCAGTCTACCATTCTCAACGAAGGCCGGTGCTTTCAAAGTATCTCCATTTACGATATTAAAGTCCTTAACTCCGTGCAGAAACAGATTCATCTTGCCAATAGCAGAGGTAAGCGCATTGATTTCCTGACCGTAAACAGCCACATTTCGCCATTCCTTACCTTGCTCTTTTAAGTACGCAATAGAAGAAATAAGCATACCTGCACTACCACAGGTCGGATCATAGATAGATTCCCCCGACTCCGGCTTCAACATCTCAGTCATCAAATGCACAACAGTACGATTCGTGTAAAACTCCTGTGCTGTGTGACCGCTGTCATCCGCAAACTTTTTGATCAGGTATTCGTATCCTTGACCAAGTTCGTCTTCCGGGCAGTTAGCAATAGAGAGTGTCTTGGTACTGAAGTGCTCCAACAGATCCTTCAACAACCTATCAGGCAGCCTGTTCTTATTTGTCCAGGCACCATCACCAAAAATACCTTGTAACTTGTCAATGTTGGCATTTTCCACTTTGCGGAATGCCTCAACAATGGCCACACCAACATTTTCGGATACGGCACGGACATCATTCCAGTGATACCCCTTGGGAACCACAAAGGTATGGATTTCGTCAGCATCAAATTCGGCAGCGTCATCACCATATTCTTCGATAGCAAGAGCAGTTTCTTCATCGTATACATCACAGATGCGCTTGAAGAACAGCAGCGGAAAAATATATTGTTTATAGGCACCAGCATCAATGTTGGTTCTTAGGAGGACAGCGGAGTTCCAAAGATAGGATTGCAGTTCCTCAATGGTTATTCTTTTACTCACTGATATAACCTCCTTCCAGCAAGAGCTTACGCATCTTTTCTTCGGCTGCAATCATTTCTTTGTAAGCCTCAAAATACTGTCTACGGATTTCTGCCGGAGGAACAGTTTCCTGCTCCTTCTTTTCGATATAGTTGTTAATAGCAAGAGAAAAGTCTTTCTCCCGAATTTCTGGAATCGTAACGATTTTGACCTTTTCGATAACATCTTCGTATTCCATATAGTAGTTGAATACGGTTTGGATATCTTCTTCGGTCATAATGTTCTGTGCTCTCTGGGGAGTATAAATTCCGGAGCCATCAATCATACAAATACGGCCACGATGCTCAGGAGCTTTATCATTATTCAAGAAAAGAATGCAGGCAGAAACACCAGTGGAGTAGAATACACCACTGGCCATCGTAATGATAGCTTCCAGTTTATCGGATTCCACAAGGTGCTTGCGAATCTCACCTTCTTTACCGCTTCTAAAGAGCACTCCCTGCGGCAGCACCACAGCACAACGACCAGTTTTCGGATTCATAGACTTAATCATGTGCTGGAGCCATGCAAAATCACCATTGGAATCGGTCGGGCATCCCCAAATATTTCTACCGTAAATATCGCTGCTGAATTGTTCAGCTCCCCAGTTTTTGAGCGAAAACGGAGGATTTGCGACTACGCAATCAAAGGTCTGCAATGATCCACGTTCCAGATAGTTCGGGGATCGCAGAGTATCGCCCTGTGTCACTTTGAAATCTCGTGCACCATGCAAGAACAGATTCATTCGAGCAATGGCAGATGTTGCCAGATTCTTTTCCTGACCGTAGATTTTTCCATAGGTCAACTTGTCATCATGCATGTACCGAATAGCCTCAATGAGCATACCACCCGTACCACAGGCTGGATCGTAAACGGTCTCTCCGGCCTTGGGAGCCATTAGCATAATAAGTAATTTGACAATCGAACGCGGCGTGTAGAATTCACCGGCATTCTTTTTGGAGAGATCAGCAAATTTCTTAATCAGAAATTCGTAACTGTCACCCATTACATCTGCGGAATAATTGTTGTTGCCGACCTTGATTTTAGACATATGTTCAATCAGGTCTTTCAGACGTTCGTCAGATAGTTTTGTTTTGTCGGTCCAGTTTGCATCGTCAAAACTGCTGAACACGCCACTCAGCGTATCAGGATTAGCACGTTCAATTCCATTCATGGCTGTTACAATAGCCACACCGACATTTTCACTTGCTTCACGAACATCCTTCCAGTGGCAGCCCTCCGGAATGACAAAGCGGTGATTTTCCGGGAAGCTAGCGTATTCCTCGTCACCACCGGATTCTTCGAGAGCAACTTGAGTTTCTTCATCATAAACATCGGAGAGACGCTTGAAGAAAAGAATAGGCGTTACATAACTCTTATATTCGTCCTGATTGATGGGGCCACGCAGAATATTGCAGGCTTCAAACAGGTGAGAAAACAGCTTCTGACTGGTTGTTTCTTCCGGATGTGCGGCACTGGCTTCCAATTCCATATCAGCTATATCCATAGCAGATTGCATCATCTCAGCACGACCTCCTGTCTTTACTTTTTTACCGGTGGAAGGTTTTACACCTACGCTACCACTTTCTTGAATTTTCTCAAATTTAGCAGGATACTTGTTTTCAAATTCCAGGAGAATTTTCAGGAGACGCTCGTCCAAAAATGTAAGAGCGTGTTTTCTGATATTAGTAGGTACACCATAGTACGCCTCGGCAACAGCACCGGTGATAGCCGCCAAGGTGTCACTGTCACCTCCAATAGAAATGGCGTTGCGAATAGCATCCTCAAAACTGGTAGACTCAAAGAATGCTTCGAGTGCCTGAGGGACGGTATCTTGGCAGGTTTCGTTAAACTGGTAGGTATCACGAATGGAATCTAAGGTGAAGTTAATCGGATAGTAGTTCTTCACGATATAATCCTGAATTTCCATCAGACTGCTTCCAGTACGAGCCAGATAGACTGCAATGGCAGTAGCTTCCGCCCCCTTAATTCCTTCTGGGTGATTGTGGGTTGTCTCGGTAACTGCTCTTGAAAGTGCTGCGGCTTCCGCAACAGAATTAGCTACATAGCCACATCCTCCGACACGCATTGCTGCTCCGTTTCCGTAGCTGTTGTATGGTTGAGGATTGTCCGAATACATCCAACGATAAAAGGAACCACCATAACCACAATGTGGATAGGGACGTCCAATTCGCTGCATAGATTCAATCGTTATATTACTTAAATCACTGTAGTCCGGCTTGCAATGCATCAAAGCATCACATACAGCCAGAGACATGACGGAATCATCGGTGAAGAAACATTGATGCGTAAGAAAATCAAAATCTTTCGACCTATGATTATCCCATTCAAATCTGGAACCGACGATGTCGCCAATGATTGCTCCAATCATCTAGTTTTCTCGCTTTCTTTTTTGTTATTAGTAATACTGCTCAATATAGCTATAAGCCTTATCAAAGACATCTTTATCCTTGATTTTGTATTTGATCCAAACAACACTGCGAAGGGCTTTCTTGACTTCCTGCTTACCAGCAGTAGTGCTCTGCCAGCCATCGAAACGCACAATTTTTACAATGCTGTCAATATCAGCAACGATGCGCTCAACAATAACAGGAGTGCTTCGGTTTTTCAAACCGTTAAAAAGTTCCGTCAGTGCAGCGATTCCCTTATCAACTTCCTGCTCTGGCACTACTTCTTTTTCTGCCTGTGCTGCTTCCTTCGCCAATTCCAATAGAAGTTTCAAGAACTCGATGCTGGTCACCAGACCCTGTTCGTGCTTTTCTCGCAATGTTTCCAGCTTTTCACCAAGCTTGATGAATTTCGGATCCTTGGTGTGATTCATGATTTTGGCTACGAGATTGATTTCGATCTTTTTGGTGGTCTTCTTCAAATCTTTCTGCTTTTCTAAGAACTCATCAATCAGGTCGGCATCCATTGCCAGGATTTCCACGTCCTCATCCGCTTCGCCAACGGTCAGGTTCTGATGAACAAGCTCAATCGTTTTTGCGCCCAAGGATGCCCAGATCAATCCACCACGGCCATCCGTCGGCTTCACAGATTCATATACACGAGACAGCCACTGGTAATCCGCTTTATAAGCATTCAGAAAAACGTCTGGTGATAACGCATCCCACGCACGATTCAGCACACGGTAGTCAGCAGCAAACGCGTCTTTTTCTTTATTTGTTGGTAAGCACTCCTGCGCTGCCATGAGACCTTCCCAACCTTCAATTGTTCTATCAACACCCAAGAAGTATCCCAGGCATTTTTTTAGGAGTGTCGGAAGCTGCTTCTTGATTTCTTCAATGTTGGTGATGATCTTACGCATACTGTTTTCGTCAAAATCCAGTGCACGTGCGACATCATCAAAAATACCGATATAATCAACGATCAGACCATGTGTTTTTCCTTGGTCATAGGTACGGTTGGTACGACAAATCGCCTGTAGAAGGGTATGATCCTTCATGGGTTTATCCAGATACATTACCTGAAGAATCGGTGCGTCAAAACCAGTCAACAGTTTAGCTGTTACAATAACAAGTTTTAACGGGCTTGCAGGATCACGGAAAGTGTCTAAAACCTTTCCCTCAGCATCACGATCTCTGCGATATTTCTTATAACGATCTTCTTTATCGTTATTGGTATCCATAACAATGGTGCTGGCTTCTTCGCCGAGTAGCTCATCGAGGACAGCCTTATACATCAAGCAGCATTCACGGTCATAGACAACGACCTGACCCTTGTAGCCATTCGGCTCGATTTTCTCCTTGAAATGTTTAGCGATATGCTCACATACCTTGCGAATTCTAGCCGGGTTGTACATGATTGCCTTCATGTTTACCCTGCGAGAAAGTTCGTTCTTTTCATCTTTGCTAAGTCCAGCCTCATCGGTCATAGCCTCAAATTCACGATCCAGCTTTTCCTTATCCACATGAAGCTCTACAGGAACCGGCTCAAAGTGAAGAGGAAGCGTAGCACCATCACGAATGGAATCAGAAAAGGAATAGCGGCTCATATAGCCAGTGCGATCTTCCTCGGCACCGAAGGTTGCAAAAGTGTTTTTATCAACACGATTGATAGGCGTACCGGTCAATCCAAAGAAGAAAGCATTTGGCAGAGCCATTCTCATTTTTTCACCCAGATCACCTTCCTGGGTTCTGTGAGCTTCATCGACCATGACGATGATGTTATCACGAGGATTCAGCTCACCGCTAACCTCACCAAACTTAAAAATCGTAGTGATAAGGATTTTTCGCATATCACCACGGAAGAAGGAAAGAAGTTCCTCTTTTGTGGCTGCACTGGTTAGATTCGGAATGTCTGATGCATTAAAGGTTGCAGTAATCTGCGTTTCCAGATCAATGCGATCATCCACAATAACAACGGTTGGATTTTTGAGCTCCGGAATCATTCGCAGTTTCTGTGCTGCGAAGACCATAAGAAGAGATTTACCGGAACCTTGAAAATGCCAGATTAGACCTTTCTTAGGGTAGCCAGCGATAACACGATTCACAATCATATTAGCGCCTTCAAATTGCTGGTAACGACAGATAATTTTATATTTACGATATTTTTTATCAGTGGCGAACATCGTGAAGAACTGAAAAATGTCCATGACATTCTTCGGTGAAATCATATCCTCCACACTGATTTTTACATCTGCAAGACTGCCTTCCGACTTATGAGTTGCTGTGTGCCACGGTCCCCACATGTTAATAGGCATATTGATAGAACCATAGCGATAGCATTTGCCTTCAGTAGCAAAATTAAATACGTTGGTTACAAACATGGCGGGTATGCTTTTTTCATAAGCAGAAATATCGCCAGCCGCATCCAACCAAGTAATGGCACTACGAACCGGAGTTTTCAATTCACCGATAGCAATCGGGAAGCCGTTAATCAAGAGAACCATATCTAAGCGCTTGCCGCCTTCGGCCTGAGGATATATCCACTGATTGGTCACAACATATTCGTTGAGAGCAAGATCTTCTTTACGCATAGTACCAAAGAAACGAATCGGAACCATGCGTCCGTCCTTACCAAAAGGATAGGAGTTTTCCTCGAAAATCATTTTCTTGAAAATCTCATTCTGAGTGACAAGGTTATGTGGTTGAACAGACAAAATAAGTGTCCTAAGTTTATAAATAACTTCATCTGCCCGGGATGGATCTTCCGCAATTTCCGGGTTAAGGCGAATGAGGGCCTCTTTTACCATTGGTTCAACAAGTACATCCGAATACATACGAGGAAGTTCCTCGGCAGGAATATATTTCCACCCATTCTTCTGAAGAGTAGAAAGCATCATTTGCTCAATGGTATTATCTTCATTAAAAATAGTAGCCATCTGTATTCCTCCTCCAGTCCAATCAATCTTATTTTATCTTTTCGTCCGTCCCATAATCTGGACTATCCGGTAAAATTTCTAATATGTCATCTACTGTGCAATTCAGTTTGAGGCAAATCCGTGCAATTACTTCCATAGAAACTATTTCGCCTCTGCCCATTTTGCTTATCGTGCTTGGGCTCACATCTGCCAACTCGCATAATTCCTTTTTCATCATTTTTCGATCAATAAGCATTTTGAATAATCTATTGTAGGAAACCGCCATATCATACCGCCTTCTTTATTCATACCAACGCTTGCAACTATAAAAGCTCATGATAAAATTATAGCACACTCGCTTTGCTAAGTAAATCAATAATGGTGACTTCTCGCAAGTGCTGCTCTTCTGCAAGCAGGGCTTTCGTGACACGAAAGCGATTTTCTGCTTGTTGGGGAAATTCCCCAATCCCCATAGAACGCTGCCTGCGGTATCGGGCTGCGCATCCGTTCCGGATGCTTTAACGGCAGTTCCTGCCATAGAAAAAGCCAGAGTGAATTATCACCCCGGCTTCAAAAATATTTACTTGCGCTTGCGGCCTCCACGCTTTTTGTAGTCCTCGTCTATACGCTTTTTCCAGTCTGCACTCAGTGGGGCACTGCACCGGACAGAGCTGATTGCTTCGCTGACCACCTCATAATTCAACGCAGTTCCTTCGCTGTCGCACTGATAGTTGACTGCACGATCTGCGCCGATTCCGAACTGGCTTGCGGTCTCTACTGCGTCAATATTGGCACCAAGGAACAAAAACTCCCACCCGTATTTTGCTTTCTGCCGCTCGATCATCTGCTTCACTTTTTCGCTGTTGTAACGGCGGCTGGCATTTTCCATTCCGTCCGTAGTGATTACAAACATGGTGTGTTCCGGCACATCCTCCGGTCTTGCGTACTTATGAACATTTCCAATGTGATGAATCGCACCGCCGATGGCATCCAAGAGTGCTGTGCATCCGCGAACCGTGTAATCACGGTCAATCATCGGTCGGATGTCCCTTACATTTACACGGTCGTGCAGGACTTCGCTCACATTGTCAAACAGTACCGTTGAGATCAGCGCTTCGCCCTCTGCTTTTTTCTGCTGCTCAATCATAGAATTGAATCCGCCGATGGTGTCCCGTTCCAGTCCGCTCATGGAACCGCTGCGGTCTAAGATAAAAACGATCTCTGTTAAATTCTTTCTCATACACTTGTCCTCCCAAAAGATTATGGCTGCTCGGTTTCGTACCTTACAGCCATAGTATAGCGATTTTCTTTTGTGGAGTGGTCGCATGGAAAGCGACATTTCTTTGTCCTTATGCTCCGATCAGACTCTGGTCAAAAGCAAACAGTGCCTCGTTGATTTCATACACATTGTAGTTTCCCCGTTCGACAAAATATTCTACAATGATATCGAATTTGCTCGAATGGGAAAGGGTAAAGCCTGCCTTGCCGAGCATCTCCTGCATCTGGGCAAGCGGCAGTTCCAAAGCCAGGGCAAATGCCAGCACCGTAGGTTTGGATGGCTTATAGAATTTATCCGAACGGATCTTCGAGAAGAGCTTCCGGTCAATGTTTGCCTTCTTGTAGCACTGGGCATCCGTCATGCCGCTTTCGTCAATCTTCCGCAGCAGCATTTCCGAAAAACTCTCATCAATCTGGCCCAGTGCCTCTTCCAAGGATTGACTGCTGCAAGATTTACAGATTGCTTCGGACGGCAGCGGGGCAGGTGCAGCTTCAAAACAGGATTCCTCTGACAATACTTCGAGCCGCCGCCTCTGTTCTGCCCGTCTGTCGGTATGTTCCTCCACATACCGGTCATCTATGTACGCCGCGATATCAGCAAACAGTTTTCCGCTAATTTGATATGCCTTTCGGTCAAAGATAACGATGTAGACCATCATCTCATTTTCCAGCAGGAATGTACTGATGGTATCGACTGCAACCTTCAGAGCCTGGTCTTTAGGATAGCCGTAAATGCCGGAGGAAATCAGCGGAAAGGCCATCGACTGACAACCATTTTCTTTTGCCAAGTTCAAAGATGTCCGATAGCAGGATTCCAGAAGCTCCTGTTCCCGATGCTTGCCATCCCGCCAACGCGGGCCGACTGCATGGATCACATATTTGCAGGGTAAACGGTACCCCTTTGTGATTTTTGCGCTGCCGGTCTCGCAGCCATGTAGCATACTGCAGTCTGCAAGCAGCTCCGGTCCGGCGGCACGATGAATGCAGCCGTCTACACCGCCGCCGCCCAAAAGAGACGTGTTAGCCGCATTGACGATTGCGTCAACGCTCATTTTTGTAATATCGTTCCTAATAATCTGTAAGGGCACAAAGCATACCTCCCATTCATCAATTTAACTTTCTATCTGTATTATAACTTCTTTTATGTTGAGATGCAAAATTCAAGTCAAGAGCAATCAATAAGCAACATCATCACAAATATTTTTTCACACAAAAAAAGCCCGGTGCAGCATGAGCATTACCCCCACACTGCACCGGACATTCCATCATCTACTATTCTCTTTATTTTCTTCCTGCCGCACTTCCTGCTCATGCAGCTGCTCTTTCTTCTGTTCGTCCTCTTTCAGGATTTCCTGCACAATCTTCTGTGCCACAAGCCAATCCTGCATTTCCGATTTGGTCTTGCGATACTCTGCATAGGAGCTTTTCTTTCGTTCCAGAAGTATCGCATACTCTGTGTTCAGCTCGCTGATGCGCGGGAGCTTTTTGTCAGAACCGTTCTCTTTCTTATAGGCATCAAACGCCTTTTTCGCTGCGCTGCGTAAGGCCAGCGAATCCCGATGAGCTTCATAGAACTCCCGATTGTAGCCGGATGCCTTATATGCAGCAAAGACATCTTTTGTCTTGGCATAATTGATTAGATGCTTCCGCAGCACCGACACTTCTGACATCCGTGCCTCATCCGCCTTTACAGATTCCAGCAGCGCATCGCATTTTTCAGAAATTCCATCCGCCTTTTCCTTCAGCTCTGCATAGCTCTTGATTCCATGCTCTTCCATGAACATCATGGCTTTTGCCATCTGCTTCAGATTGAATACTTTCGCCCAACGCGCATATCCCGCGCCTTTGCCTGCTTGCATTTTGGCACGGACATCAATAAGGAACGACAGCTCTGCCTTCTGATGCACCTGAGCAGACCGTGCGCTTGTGCGGGTTTTCTCTGCAAATTTGCTTCTGTGAACCGCATTCCCGGCAATCACTTCGCAGAGTTCCTCAACCGAATATCCTTTGCCAAGAGAGCGGAAACGAGCAAATCTGGCGTGGCCTTTTCCCCGCAGGGCAGGCTGTTTTCCGTCTTTATACTCGTACCCTGCTTCCTGCAAAATTCCAATCAGTTCCCGGAAGTCTTTTGGATGTCTTGCCAATGCTGCATCAATGGCCTCGCAGATTTCATCTCGTTGCGATTTTTTCTCTGGGTATTCCGTTCTCTTCTGCCGCTCTCCATAGGGCTTCCGAATAATGACCGACAACCGGTGTTCCAGGCAGACGATATCACTGAGCCTTGCCAGCGCAAGACCTGATAAGCGAAAATCTCGGAATTTTCTGGTGCTGTCTAATGTAGTCGAATTAAAAATAATGTGGTTATGAATGTGTGCACGATCAACATGGGTAGCCACGATAAAGGCATGTTTTCCCTTAGTAAAGCGCATGGCCGTCTCATATCCAACCTTGTTCGCCTCCTCCGGCGTGATTTCTCCGGGCTTAAAAGATTGCCGAATCTGATATGCAATCACATCATGCGCCTGGGTTCTTCCCGTGATATGCTCATACTGCCGTTTGGAAAGCAGAAATTCTTCATCACAGGTCTTTGCATCACAGGCATACGCGCTGATATATTTTCCATCTTCCGTCTTTGCTGCATTCTCAGAATAATCAGTACGGTCAGCCAGACACTGCGCTACCGTCTTTCCTTTATTGATATGCAGCGCAATTAGTCTTGTAGCCGCCATTCCTTATTCCTCCATCTAAAAAGAGCCACCCAAAGGCAGCTCTTACCAATCCAATATTCTCATTTTAGCATCCGTTCTCGGTCATAAGCTCCCTGCAAATAAACGGCCTGCTTGATGATCTCTTCCATATCGAAATAGACACACATGATGCTTTCGTACAGCTTCCACACATTAGATTCGCTGCCGCCCACCATTTCCATCAGCTGGTCTTCCATCTTCGATTGCTCAGACTGTTTTTCCTGATAAGCAGTCTCTTCCACAAAATGATTCTCTCCATCTGTTTCCTCGTACCGTAAATCATAATAATCTTTCATAAACTGAATATCCATCGAATCCCTCCTGAACTCAAATTGTCAAAACATCCTCTACACACTCGCACAGCCGTTCCATCAGTTCCATGATGCCGCCCGCTCCAACCGCAGCTGCGAACAGTCCCATCTCAATCAGGGTCAGCAGGAACACATCCGTCCAGCTCGCCCGAACCACAGAATAAATGCCGCAGCCAAGAACGAAAAGCATAACCGGCGAAAGTACCCACAGGGATAGCTGCATCAGCAGATTCCAGATAAAGCACAGAAATCGCAGCAGAAACGCAACCGGCAGCAACAGGATTTTCAGCACCAGCTTCAACAAAAAACATACGATCTTCATGGATTTCACCCCTTCGTTTTTCTTTTCATCTTCATTTTATCGTACCCGCTTGTCAAACACCACGATGTCAATAGGAAGACCACAAAAATATGTAACGGCACAGACAGTTTCATCTGTGCCATGTGCTGTAGAAATCCCGCACGTTTGCGCCGTCAGCGAATACCGGAAAGCCTCTTCAGGATCAGCTTCTGCATCTCCCAGAGTTCATCCAGTCGCTTCTGCAAATCCCGGATATCCTCCGCATAGATGCTTCCGGATTCATTGGCTCGTTTTGCGTACTGGTTCAGGTTGTTGCTGCATCGGCGAAGAAGGGTGGATACCTGCGCCACATCCGACAAATCAAGATTTACGCAGTACCCGTCCATCGCCATCTTTCTCATATAGGCACCGGTATTGCGGATGCCTAATTCTTTCTGCTTTTCACGAATCCTCGCCAGCTCTTCCGGATTTACCCGGACATTGATCCAGTGTTCCCGAACACTCATAGTGCCACCTCCTCATCATCTCGATGTGCCATCGGCGGAATGCGACCGGCACGGTCACGCAGCTCTGCCAAGACAGACGGCTTTTCCGTTGTTCTCTCACGGTCTGGATCATCATTTTCACGGTCATCCATATTCAGCAGTGCGTCCAGTTCTGCCAGTCTTGCACTCTTTTCTGCCAGTTCTGCCTCCTGGGGAAATGGCTTTCCAAGCTCGGCCTGCGCCGCTTCCTGCTGGCTCCTAAGATTGTCCAACTGCTGTTCCGCCTTTTCCAGCCTTGCAGGAATCCCGGCAAGAGCATTGTCCAGACGCTGGATATTGCCAGCAGCACTGGTGCCGATGGGCACTCGGTGGGTCATCTCGCCTTTCAGCAGCACCTGATACTCTTTCTGGAAGCTGTCAAATGACAACTCCATCTTGAAACCGCGATAGCTGCCAAGCGGCACCGGCTCCAAACTCTGATTGGCTTTACAGACCGCGAGGATTGCTTCACCGGCCTCGGCTTTTTCAGTAAAGCATGTGCCATTTACCTCCATGCCGCAGAACCCTTCTTCCGGCAGCGGATGTGCCGCCACCGTCCGAATATCCGACTGAAAGCCCTTGATAAACCCCTGCGTTTTCTCAATCTCCGCAGGGAAATATTTC
>OMEQ01000616.1_pt1 | contig 21801 bp, 16 predicted proteins | sample 1645451 | NCBI WGS metagenome assembly OMEQ01 (sample SAMEA103958142, study PRJEB25191) | human gut metagenome | biome: human-associated habitat [ENVO:00009003]; feature: intestine environment [ENVO:2100002]; material: feces | place: Germany | collected 2013/2015
ACTATGGACAGGATACGCTCAAGGACGGCGGAACCCGCTACGATGAACTTGGCGTTTTTCTACCGCTGGAACACTTTGCCGACCGGCTGGAACGCCATGTGGAAACTGCTACCAAGATCGTTTACGGCGAGTAAACGCCCTGTAAACGAAATCCCTTTATAAGTGCATCACAGCAAAACAAAACGCAGCGAACCGTTAAAAGATTCGCTGCGTTTTGCCTTATATGGGAGAATGGAAATGCTGCACATCAGGTGCAATAACGGAAAGTCTTATCAGTGACAATACGGGCGAAGATCAGCCCTAACGGCAGTGCTACGATGATGAGAATGGCATCTGCAAACCATGTGGCGGAGTCCATCAGAGACAGGATGCCCAGATTATAGATGGCACGGTAGAAATACAGTCCCGGTACCATGATAACGATGGACGGCACGGTGACGGAGATGCGGGGATAACCGGCGGCGCTCTTCAGGCAGGAGGCCAGCAGTCCGGACAGCAGTGCGCCCAGAAACGCTGCAACAGCGGGCGGAAAGCCCGCAAGGCTCACCAGCTCCAGTCGGAACGTGTTCGTTACCGCACCGATAAGGGCGGCGCAGACTGCCAGGTTCCGGGGACTGTTGAACATGAGCGAAAAGCCGAACACACCGCCAAAACTTGCCAGCAGCCGGAACACGATCTCTTCCGGGAGTGTCAGGCTCAGGGCAGGGAACTGCACCGGCTGCAAATGCAGCAGCAGTGCCATGATCCAAGCCGTCATGGTTGCCACCAGAATGATGAGGACGGCGTAGGCCAGACGTTCCAGCCCGGAGCGCATATCCAGCTTGGCAAGGTCGATGCCGCTGGTAATGAACGGAAAGCCCGGAATGATGAAGAGCATGGAGCAGATATACCCCGCCTCGTGCTGCGCCGATACGGCAAACAGCACCTCTGCCAGCTTCAGCAGGATGGCATACACGAGGCTTGCTGAACAGACCGACGCCGTAATGCCCAGAAACAGGGTGAAATGGTGCTTTGTCAGCTTGCACCGTACAAAGTTGCCGATGCCTGCACCGCAGAAGGCACACAGCATTTCCACAATGCCGCCGCCCAGCAGAAAGGTGAAGCAGCTGCAGGCCAGTGCAGCTGCAAAGCCCAGTGCGATGGGCGAATACAAGCCGTGGATGCGCTCGATCTCATCGAGGTGGCTGTGCAGTTCTTCGCCGGTCATAAATTTTCCTTCCCGGTCGAAGTCGTTGACGAAATGCTCCAGTCGGTTCAGCCGGGAGGTATTCACGCCCGTATTTGTCAGACAGAGTGACTGGGTATAACACTGGTCACCGTCAAAGCAGGTGAACTCAATGGACAACAGGCCGATATCCGCTGTTGTTGTGACTCCCAGCTCCCGCGAAAGGGTGTTCATGGAGCTTCGGACACGCCATGCGCCGGTGCCGCATTCCAGCAGCATCAGCCCGGTGCGTCCAATGACGGAGGCTTTTTCCACAAGCCCCGCCTCGGTAATGGGAACGCCCTTGCTGGCCGACGCATAGTCGTGCCAGTAGACTTCCATGTGATTTTTGATGATCTCACTTTGCCGTTGTCCCATACCGGAAAGCCTCCTTTGTGATATGGGAATGTTGCAGCTGTTTCAAGACTGCGGTGCTATTATAAGGGAAATTGCAGGGTGGGTAAAACGTATCTTGGATATGCCGGCAATATTCGTTTGGTATTTCAAAGAAGAAAATACGTTGCGTTTTTGGCGGCTCTGCGGTAGGATAGAAAAAACACGCCGAAAGGAAACTGCCGTGACCCTTCAACAACTCCGCTATGTCACGGCTGTTGCCGGCGCCGACACCATCGAACAGCTGGCTGAGTACATCGGTGTGGAGCCTGCAGCCCTTTCCGCTACTGTGGAGCAGTACAATAAGGTTTGCGCCGAGGGCTACGACAGCGACTTTGCCAAGGACCCGCACTTCCTGAATGCAGTTGCAAAGGCTCCCTTCTACGCCCATGTCACCACCCCGAGTCTGGGCTTTGCACTGGTGACCACCGGCGGCTTTGTGACCACCAATGACCAGCAGGTGCTGAACGAGGATTATCAGCCCATCGAGGGCCTGTACGCTTCCGGCAACACCTGCGGTATGCGCTTCGGTCCCGAGTATATCACCCCGATCCCCGGTGTGAGCATTGGTATGTGCCTGACGCTGGGCCGCGAACTGGGCAAATATCTGGCTGCAAAGTAAGCAGCTGCCTTCGTCAAAGCCTGATCGGCTGCAGTAAAGCCCCATAAGCAATAAAAGATCCCGTCCACTTCTGGGTGAACGGGATCTTTTTTGCGTATCAGACAGGAAAAAGCGGCTCAGAGGTCGTTTTTCTCCTGCCCCAGATTATCGGATTCCAGATCGTACAGGCCGTGCTGCAGATGCTCTTCCATCATGACCCGGGCACGCTTGGCGTCATGCTTGCGGAAAGCGTCCAACAGAATGCCGTGGTAGTAGATGCCGCCGTAGTAACCGTTGGAAAGAATGAGCATCTTACCCAGACTAGCACGGCGCTGGAAGGTCTCGTTCATAATGGCAATGGTGTAATCGTTGCCGCAGGCGTTGATGATCTCCATATGGAACGCCACGTCCGCGTTGATGAACTCTTCGCACTTGCCCACAGAGGCCTTCATGGCCTTGAGGTGGCCCTCCAGTTTGGCAATCAGCTCCGGCGAGGCGGTCTGGGCCACCTGTGCGCAGACTGCCGGTTCCACGATGCTGCGGAACTCCAAGATCTGCTTCATGGTCTCGGTAGCATCGATGGTGGGAGCCGGTTCCTCCACATTGGAATAGAAGGCCGAAAGATCGTCCGAGATCAGGAAGGTGCCCTTGCCGTGCACGCTTTCCAGAATGCCCAGCGCAATGAACTGCTGCAGGGCGCTGCGCACGGACACACGGCTGACCCCCAGCTCTTCGCACAGCTGGTTTTCACTGGGAATCTTCTCGCCCACGGTCCAGTTGCCGTTGCGGATATTTTTGCGGATATAGTGGGCAATCTTTCCGGTGACGCTGCCCTTATCGGCCATAGTGGAACACCTCTTTGTATTACAACTTTTTCTAACTATATCATAGGATGTTGCAAAAGTAAATCAAAATCAGCGAAAACTGGCAGAAAAAAACTTGTATGCAGACAACTGCTCACGGGATCAGGACGGCTTTGGTCAGGCTTTCGTCCCGGTGCACAAGGCGGTCGAACACCTGCGCACCCTCGGCCAGCGGAAAGCTCTGCCACAGGCCGGTCAGGCCGGCGCGGCCCTCGGCAATGGCCTGCAGGCAGACCGGGTACTCCCCGGCGGAGGAATAGCTGAACTGCACATCGATCTGCTCGGTGATGCAGCGCTGCAGCGGGAAGTCGATGGTCCGGGCGTGGTTGCCAATGACCATGATGCGTCCGCCCTTGCGCACCAGCTCCATGGCCTGTGTAAAGGAGCTTTGGGAACCGACGGCATCGTACACCACATCGGCACCGCGCTCTGCGGTGAGCTGCGGCAGCTGAGCGCAGTCCAGTGCACCCAGCTGTGCGGCCAGCTGCATGGGCCGGGCGTGGTGGCCGCTTATGCAGACCTGTGCGCCCTGACTTTTTGCGGCAATCAGGGTCATCAGGCCAATGGTGCCGTCACCGATCACGGCAGCGGTCTGCCCGGCGGCAAGGCCGCTGCGCAGCACTGCGTGCATTCCCACGGCAAACGGCTCCACAAGGCAGCCCTGCTCAAAGCTGACGGTGGGCGGCAGGGCATACAGAGTGCGGGCCTTTACGGCGATGTACTGGGCCATGGCACCATTTTTGCGGTACTCGGTGCAGGCAACGCCTACGATGCGGCGCTGTGCGCAGAGGTTGTGCATCCCGTGGGTGCAGAACCAGCAGTGGCCGCAGTATTCGGTGGAATCAAAGGTGACGCGGTCGCCCACGGCCCAGCTCTGCACGGCTTCGCCCAGCTGCGCAATGGTGCCGCTGGCTTCGTGGCCCATGACCAGCGGCGGGATGCGCCGCCCGTTCTCACCGCTGCTGCCGTGCACATCGCTGCCGCAGATGGCGCAGGCCTTTACCTCCACCAGCACCTCGTCCGGTGCCGGTTCAGGGCGGGGAACATCCCGGTATTCAAAGGTATGCGGTGCGGTGAACACCAGTGCTTTCATCATGTTTACCATTCTGCCACGCTCCCGTCCTCATGCCTCCAAACCGGGTTCTTCCAGCTATGCGGGGTTTGGCCCTCTTCCTCCACCAGAGCCTTGTTCACCTCTACACCAAGGCCGGGCTTCTGGGGCAGGCTGACAAAGCCGTTTACGAACTTGAAATCCTCGGGGTTCAGCGCATAGTCCAGCACGCTGCGGCCCTCGTTGTAGTGGATGCCGATGCTTTGCTCCTGAATGGCCGCGTTGTAGCAGGTGGCATCCAGATTCAGGCAGCTGGCAAGGGCCACCGGGCCAAGCGGGCAGTGGGGAGCAAGGGCCACATCGTGGGCTTCGGCCATGGCGGCGATCTTCTTGCACTCGGTCAGGCCACCGGCATGGGAAAGGTCCGGCTGCACGATGTCCACGCCGCCAATGGCCAGCAGACGCTTGAAATCGTACTTGGTGAACAGGCGTTCACCGGTAGCAATGGGGATGTTGCAGGCCGCCGCAATCTCGGGGAAATACTCCATGTTATCGCAGAGAACGGGTTCCTCAATGAACATGGGGTCGAACTCTTCCAGCTTTTTGGCCACGATCTTTGCCATGGGCTTGTGCACCCGGCCGTGAAAATCAATGGCAATGCCAAAATCCTTGCCGCAGCTCTCACGCACGCTGGCTACGCGCTCCAGCAGGGCATCGATCTTGGCGTAGCTGTCCAGAAACTGCAGCTCGTCGGTGCCGTTCATCTTGATGGCGGTGAAGCCCTGCTGCTTCTTTTCCAGCGCAGCGCGGCCCACATCGGCGGGGCGGTCGCCGCCCACCCAGCTGTACACCCGCATCTTATCGCGGCAGCTGCCGCCCATCAGCTGCCAGACCGGCACATTGAAGTATTTGCCCTTGATATCCCACAGGGCCTGATCGATGCCGGAGATGGCGCTCATCAGGATGCCGCCGCCGCGGTAGAAGCCGCCGCGGAACAGCACAGTCCACAGGTCTTCGATCTTCATGGGGTCGGCACCAATGAGGTACGGTTCCATCTCATGGATGCACTCGCATACGGTGGCGGCGCGGCCTTCCAGCACCGGCTCGCCCCAGCCGGAAATGCCTGCATCGGTGCTGATCTCAATAAAAGCCCAGCGGGGACGCACCAGCCATGTCTGAAGTTTTGTGATCTTCATAGCAATGCTCCTTTGAGAACAAAAAACACTGTACGATTCCAGCCGTTTTTCTCCGTCAGGGATCGTACAGTGTCAAAGGTTATTGCAAATTACGGAGTCTGCAGGCTACCGTCGCGGTTGCGGGTCTGGGTCCAGGTGGTCACAGTATTCTCACAGGGATACTTTGCGGCCTCCTTCTCATTCAGGTCTACGCCGAGACCGGGCTTGTCGTTGGCGTAAACAAAGCCGTCGTTGCCGTACTCGGGCATACCGGGGAACACTTCCAGCAGAGCGCCGTGGTTATCCTTCAGCTTCTGGATGACGAAGTTGGGCGGTTCGATACCGCTCCACTCCTGCAGGCCCAGATTCTGAGCGGCCAGATCGATGTGGATATTGGCTGCATGGGCCAGCGGGCTCATGTCGCCGGGGCCGTGCCAGCAGATGCGCACACCATACTGCTCGCAGAACATCTGCAGCTTGCGGGCCGGGGTGATGCCGCCCACCTGGCTCAGATGCACGCGCATGTAGTCGATGCTGCGGTTCTGCACCAGCTTCTTGTACTCGGCAGGGTTGTTGAACAGCTCGCCCTGGCTCAGCGGGGTCACGCTGGTCTGCTTGATCTTATCCAGCCATTCCACCTGCTCCAGAGGCACAACGTCCTCCATGAAGAACAGCTTGTAAGGCTCCATCTCCTTGACAAAGGTGACAGCCTCGGTGGGGTGGATGCGCTCGTGCACATCGTGCACCAGATCAATGTCGAAGCCTTCCTTGGCACGGATGCCGTCGAACAGCTTCAGGGTGTCGCGCATATACTTCTTGCTGTCCAGATACACGCCCGGCTCTGCGCCCTTGGCTGCCCACTCCGGAGCAGGGCCAAAGCCGCCGCCGCCGTAGCCGCCGCACTGGCAGCGGATGTGCTTGACACCGATGGAACGATACTTCTCGATGTTCTCGCAGATCTCGTCCACATTGGCACCGTCCACATGGCGGTACACCGGAACACCGGCGCGCATTTTGCCGCCGAACAGGTCGTACACAGGCATGTTGGCCATTTTGCCCTTGATGTCCCACAGGGCCATATCCACACCGGAGATGGCATTGTTGACGATGGGGCCGCAGCGCCAGTAGGCGTTCTGGTGCATCAGCTGCCACAGGTCGGAGATGTTGCGCACATCCTTGCCGATCAGCAGCGGACGCAGATAGGTCTCAATGAGATGCTGCACGGTCAGGTGGCGGTAAGCGAAGGTGGCGCAGCCCAGACCGTACAGGCCCGGCTCGCTGGTCTCCACCTTCACCACCACCAGATTGATGCCCTCGGGGGCGGTGCAGATCACTTTAATATCGCGTATGGTAGGGGCCATGACAGGGTTCCTCCCTTTTTATGTGTTGATTACTTGACCAGATAGCCGCCGTCAACGGGGATCAGGGCACCGTTCAGGTAGTCGGATGCAGCGGAAGCCAGGAAGACGACGGGACCCTTCATATCTTCGGGCAGGCCCCAGCGGCCAGCGGGGATGCGCTTGGTGCACTCGTCCTTGCGCTCCTGCGTCATGTTGGCGCACATCTCGGTGTCCATGTAGCCCGGGCAGATGCAGTTGATGTTGATGCCGCGGCCGGCGCAGTCAACAGCAACGCTCTTGGTCAGCTGAGCAACAGCGCCCTTGGTTGCGGTGTAGGCAGGCACAGTGGTGCAGCCGAAGTAGGAAGCCATGGAGCCGATGGTGATGATCTTGCCGCCAGTGGGCTGCTTGAGCATGACCTGCAGAGAACGCTGGATCATGAACCAGACGTGGTCCAGATTGATCTTCATGACCAGATCCCACTGCTCTGCGGGGAACTCCTCGGGCAGATAGCGGCGCTGGATGCCTGCAGCGGGGACCAGAACGTCCAGACGACCGTCCAAAATCTGCAGTGCTTCGTCGAAGGCGCGGTTCAGGTCCTCACGGTCAGCCAGATTGCCGATGACAGAGTAGGCTTCCAGACCCTTGGCGCGGTACTCCTCGCAGACCTTTTCCACCTTTTCCTTCTGGACATCGATGATGACGACCTTGCAGCCTGCCTCCAGCAGACCTTCGGCCATGCCGCGGGACAGACCCTGTGCGCCGCCGGTAACGATCGCATGCTTGCCGGCAATATCAAACTTAGTAAGAGCAGCCATAATAATGATCTCCTTCTATTTTATAATGTACGTGTTTATATCAGGGCCAGAGGGTCAGTCCTCTGCGCCGTCGAACAGGATAACGGTCTTCTTGACGGCCGGGTCCGGATGAACGATGTTGTCGAAGACCTTTTCGATCTCGCTGAACTTGACGAAGGTGGTTGCAAGACCTTCCATGTGGTACTTGCCCTCGGCCATCTTCTGTGCAGTGGGGACCCACTGGTTCAGGCTCATGCGGGTGCCGCAGATGGTCAGCTCACGGCCATTGATCATCTGCTGAGTGATCTTTTCGGGCACGGTGCAGAAGCCCATGGGGACCACACGGCCTGCGTTGCACACGATGCCGGGCTGCATGATCATGGTCAGGCTGCCGGGGAAGCAGGCGGAGTCGAATGCGACGGTGCAGCCGTGGCCGTTGGTGATCTTCTGCACTTCGGCAACGATGTCCTGCGTTTTGCTGTTCACGGTGTAATCGGCACCGAACTGCTTGCTGCGCTCCAGACTGCTGTCGCTGATGTCGCAGCAGATGACGGTTTTAGCACCCTTGAGCTTGCAGGCCTGTGCAATGATGGTGCCGATGGTGCCGGTGCCCAGAATGAACACCACATCGTCCTCGCACACGCCTGCACGGCTGGTGCTGTGCTCGCCGATGGTCAGCGGCTCGATCAGAGCGGCATCTTTCCAGGGAATGCTGTCGTCGATCTTGTAGACGTAAGGCTCTTCGACGCACCAGTATTCACGCCAGCCGCCGTTGGTGCCGCTGCCGCGCACCAGAACGTGCTCGCAGACATTGCCGCGGCCATGCTTGCACTGGTAGCACTCGCCGCAGCGAATCACGTAGTCAATCACGACGTGGTCGCCCACCTTGATGTTTTTGCAGTCTGCGCCAACCTTGGTGACCAGACCAACATTCTCGTGGCCGGGGATCAGCGGGTAGCGGGAGTTGGGGTTCTCGCCCTTATAAATATGGATGTCGCTGCCGCAGACACCAGCAGCCATCATCTTGATCTGGACTTCGTTGTCCTTCGGTTCAGGGATCTCAGTCTCGCGCATCTCAAAGTGGAGCGGCTCGGTGACCCAACACTCTTTCATAACAGTAGACCTCCTTGTTGGTGATCAGTGATCTTCTTGTAAATGTTCCGTCGTCGTATCTTGTTGTAATACAAGATTCATTGGCTTTAGTATACACGACAATACAAGAAAAGCAAGAGGAAATTTGAAAAAACAGGGATTTAAGGATGATTTTCGACTAACTGCACAATTCTGGGCATGCCGTTTTGTGATACAAGACGGAAACTGATGTCAAGACAAGCGCCCGGCAGAGCATAAGAGCGGAATAGAAGGAGTATTAAAAATAAAGATACGGCAAAGAATAGCAGCTGCGGGCAGGAATTCTGACGAAACTGGACATGTATCACAGAAAAAATGGCAGGACGGATTGTTTTATGGATATTTCCTATTATAAATGCCTCTTGCGGAAGATGAACTTGTTTCGGCCAAAAAACAAGTTGGGGTGCGCCAGCGGTGCCGGATCGGGTCGGAAGAGGGGAGAAAGAGGCGGTGGACGGTGGAAGCCGGCAGAAGAAAATGAAGCCCCAAAAGTGAAAAACGTCAACTTGAACGGACAAAAAGCACAGGAATATGAAGAGATGTGACAACGATGAAACGTCAAAAAAGTCAAAAGTATAACAAAAGTGGCTAAAAATCTTAAGTTTTATCTTTGAATTGTACAGATTTGCATTTTGAAACAAGTGCACTCTGCACAAAAAACATGTAACTTGTAAAAAGAATGTTGACAATGCTTGTATTACATGCTATTATGTTGGCAACAGAAAGTCCCACGCAGGTGGGCGCCAGAAAAGTACGTGCAGACCGGCTGACACAAGCCCGGTCATGATGTTTAAGAAAATTGGAGGACAACAAGATGAAACAGTACATCAACCGCCGTGATTTCCTGAAGGCTGCTGGCGTGACCGCAGCTGCCGCTGCTCTGGCTGGCTGCGGTGTCACTTCCGGCTCCACCGCCACTGCATCCAGCACGGCTGCATCCAGCACCGCCGCTGCCGGCAAGTACGATGATGTCAAGGCCGATGTCACCCTGACCATGAGCCACCAGATGGCTGCAAGCCACTCCATCAACAAGACTGCTGAGGAGTTCGCTCGTCTGGTCGCTGAGAAGTCCGAGGGCAAGATGAAGGTGGACGTTTACTCCGCTGCAACTCTGGGCACCGAGACCGAGAACCTGCAGGCCCTGACCAACGGCACTCTGGATCTGGCCGTGATCGCTGCCGAGTTCTATGCAAACTACGTGGACGAGGCCGGCTGCCTGTGCCTGCCCTTCGTATACAGCAGCTACGATGACTGCGCTGAGAAGCTGGCCGGTGAGGCTGGCACCACCGTTGCACAGATGATCCTGGACAAGACCAATGTCCGCATTCTGGACTACTACGTGCTGGCATTCCGTCAGATCTTTACCACCGATAAGCCTCTGAACACCGTGGACGATATGTCCGGCCTGATCATCCGCATCCCGGACTCCTCTACTTATAAAGAGACCTTCACCCAGCTGGGCGCTGCTCCCACTCCTGTGGCATGGGGCGAGACCTACACCGCACTGGATACCGGTCTGGTGTCCGCTGTGGAGAACATCCCCGAGTCCATCATGTCCGCCTCCATGCAGGAAGTGTGCAAGTACGTCAACGTTTCCAACCACATCATTGGACCCACCACCATCTCCGTTTCCGAGCAGGTGTTCCAGAAGCTGACCGAAGAGCAGCAGAACATCCTGACCGAGGCCGCTAAGGAAGCCTGCGAGTTTGGCCTGAATGCTACCAAGGACGGCAGCGATGCAAACTTCGACGCTCTGGAAGGTGCCGGTCTGGAAGTGGTGGACACCGATGTTGACAGCCTGAAGGCAAAGATCAACTACAACGCATATGCTTGCGCAAAGACCGATGTCGGCAAGCAGATCCTGACTTCCATGGGTGTTGCTCTCTGATAGACCGTCCGTCTTTCCCTGAAAAAATGTGCGGGCAGGCCTCAAAGGGCTTGCCCGCACTTAATTGAATAAAAGGAGATGAACCCCGCATGAAAAATGTGCGTAAAACGGTGGATAAGATCCTGAATGTGTGCATTCTGGTTCTCTTCATCGCAATGTTCGGTGTTACCACCCTGAACGTTATCATGCGTTATATCTTTAACTCGCCGCTGAGCTTTGCAGTCGAGTTTGGCCGCTACACCTTTGCAGGCATGGTCTATCTCGGCTCCATCTACGTCATGCGCGACGACGGCCACATCGGTCTGGACATCGTGGTGGATGCTCTTCCGGAGCCGCTGCACACCATCGTGAAAAAGTTCTCCCGCGTGCTGGTTCTTGCCTATCTGGCCATATTCTTCTGCATGAGCACCCGCATGGTTATTGAGAACTGGACCAACCGTTCCAGCACCATGCATCTGCCCATGTCTGTTGTGTATCTGGCCATGGTCATTGGCAGTGCCGGTATGTTCATTGAAGAGCTGCTTCTCCTGCTGGGCAAGGGCGGCAGCGAAAAATTAGATGCAGGCGACATGGGAGGTGGCATGTAATATGTGGATGATCATTGGTATCTTCTTTCTGATGCTGCTCATCGGCGTGCCTGTTGCGTTCGGCGTCGGCATCTCCTCCATGCTGTATCTGGCCCTGAACGGTAAAGATCTCGTCATCCTCACCCAGCGCATCTTCGCTGGTGGTGACTCCTTCACCCTGATGGCAATTCCGCTGTTCATCTTCGCAGGCGAGATCATGAATGCCTGTGGCGTTACCAAGCGCATCGTCGGCTTTGCAAACGAGCTGGTCGGCTTTATCCCCGGCGGTCTGGCACACGTCAACATTCTGGCATCCATGCTGTTTGCAGGCGTTTCCGGCTCCACCTCTGCCGACGTTGCTTCCATCGGCGGCATGCTGATCGGCTCCATGGACGAAGCCGGTTTCGACCGCGACTACGCCACTGCCGTCACCGCTGCATCCGCAACCATCGGTTCCATCATTCCGCCTTCCATCCTGATGGTGCTATACAGCTCCATTACCGGTATCTCCGTTGGTAAGCTGTTCATGGCAGGCGTGATCCCCGGCATTCTGGTGGGTGTCAGTCAGATGATCTACGCTTTCATCAAGGCAAAGAAGAACCCTGCCAAGTACGACGGCGATGTGAAGGTCAAGTTCGACTTCAAGCGCATGGTCAAGTCCTTCATCAATGCTCTGCCTGCGCTGGTCATGCCTCTGATCATCATTGGCGGCATCCTGTCCGGTGTGTTCACTGCAACCGAGGCCGGTGCAATCGCCGGTGCTTACGGTCTGATCATCGGCATCTTCGTCTACAAGGAGTTCACCTTTGAGGGTGCCATCAAGACGGTCCTCAGCGCAGCCCGCACCTCCGGCATGACCATGCTCATCGTGGCAAGCACCACCGCATTCGGTTACTGCCTGGCCATTGAGAAGTTCCCCGAGCAGGTGTCCGCTCTGCTGACCGGCATCTCCACCAACCCCAACATCCTGATGCTCCTGATGATCATTGCCATGTGCATCATCGGCATGTTCATGGATACCACCTCTGCCGCCATCATCATGGTGCCCATCTTCTACCCCATCGCCGCAGCTGCCGGCATCGACGGCATCCACTTCGGCATGGTCATGGTGCTCACCTTCATTCTGGGCGGCATCACTCCTCCCGTTGGCGTTACCCTGTACATCGCAACCGCTGTTGCAAAGATCAAGTTCACCAATCTGCTCAAGGAAATGTGGCCGTTCATCCTTCTGTTCATCGCGGTCATGTTCGCAGTTGCTTACTGCCCGGCTATCTGCCTGACCATCCCCAACATGCTGGCCTGATCTGCAACCGGACAGCAGATGCTCATGAAAAGCTTTTTCTAAATTTTCTCCTAAATCTCCTATCCCTTGCTTTGCATTCTCCATTACTTCCCAACGATCTCCCAAAACAGAAACCATTCGTGCAGAGGTCAGGCTGCTTTCATCCCTCCCGGGTGGAAGCGGCCTGATTCTCTTTTTTTGCCAAAGACCCGGAAAGGAGCATTGTTTATGGCACAACTTGTTACCCTTGGCGAGACCATGGCCGCCTTTGCGCCGGACCGCATGGGCCCGCTGCGCTATGTTTCCAACTACGGCATCCGCATTGCGGGGGCCGAGAGCAACACTGCCATTGGCGGCGTAACGCCGGAGAACATCCCGGAGTTCCGCAAGGCGGGCTGCCTTGGCGTGGGCCTTGCCAGCAGCCTGATGCCGAAGGACAAGGCCGCCGCCCGCGACTGGGATGCCTGCGCGGAATACGTGCACATGCTGCTTACAAAAGCCAAAGGCGAATAAACCACAGAAACAGCAAGACCGCTCACCCGAAAAGATGAGCGGTCTTTTGTTGTGTGATGGGATGGCATTGCCGCCGACTCTTTAGACCATGGCTTCGCGTCATCCTGCCGGAGCAGTCGGTGCCGATGCCGTTCTGCTTTGTCTGCTGCGTGAACCACTTTCACTCCTGAAATGAACTGCATGAAAAATCAGAAGGCCCCATTCTATTGACTTTGCCTTTGCAGGGGAGTATACTCCATGTCACCAAGAATATTACGGCTATGACGAGAAAAAGTACCCGGAAGGAATGCTGCAGAGAGCTGCCGGTTGGTGCAAGGCAGTGCAGGGCATCCGTGGGAAGATCCTCTCCGAGCTTTTCGGCTGAATGGGCGGTGTGCGCCCCAGTAAGCAGGAACGGCAGGCCCCCGTTATCACGGGCCGCGCGTTGTTGGACGTGCACTGAGTGGTCAGCGTTGTGCTGGCAATAAGAGTGGTACCGCAGAGGATTTTACACGCCTTTGTCTCTTACAGACCGTAAGGGACAAGGGCGTTTTATTTTGCGGATGCTTTTGTCCCAAAGCATGTCAGAAGGAAAAGGAGAAGCAATTATGAAAACACTTGAAAAAGTAAGCGACTTTGTGGGCAAGTACATGGCCGCCATCGTTATTGTGGTGGCCGCGGGTGCCCTGTTCTTCCCCGGCCCGTTCAGCGTGGTAAAGACGGCGTGGGTCAATAACCTGCTGGGCATCGTGATGTTCGGCATGGGCCTTACCCTGAAGCCGGAGGACTTCAAGGTGGTGTTCAGCCGCCCGAAGGATGTGATCGTGGGCTGCGTTGCACAGTTTACCCTCATGCCGTTTCTGGCATGGGCGCTCACGCAGGTGTTCCACCTGCCCACCGAGCTGGCCATTGGCGTGATCCTGGTTGGCACCTGCCCCGGCGGCACCTCTTCCAACGTGATGACCTACCTTTCCAAGGGCGACGTTGCACTGTCCGTTGGCATGACCGCTGTTTCCACCGTGCTGGCTCCTCTCCTCACTCCGCTGCTCACCCTGCTGTACGCTGGCCAGCGTGTTGACGTGAACCCCATGAGCATGTTCATGTCCATCGTCAAGGTGGTGCTGGTGCCCATCGCACTGGGCTTTGTGGTCAATCACTTCTTCCATAAGTTCACCGAGGAAGCCGTCCGTGTGCTGCCTCTGGTCTCCACTACCGCCATCGTGCTGATCATCTGCGCCGTGGTCTCCGCCAACAGCGCCAAGATCATGACCAGCGGTCTGCTGATCCTTGTGGTGGTCATCCTGCACAATGTGCTGGGCTACCTCACCGGCTTTGGCGTGGGCAAGCTGCTCAAGCTGGACTCCACCAAGTGCCGCGCGATCTCCATCGAGGTGGGCATGCAGAACTCCGGCCTTGCAACCAGTCTGGCCGCCGCACACTTTGCACAGTATCCGCTGGCTACCATTCCCGGCGCTGTGTTCTCCGTGTGGCATAACATTTCCGGTGCGATCCTCGCCAACTTCTTTGCCCGCACAGCAGAGAAGAAGGATTGATCTTTCATAACACAACAAAGCCCCCGGCAGGCGCAAACCTGCCGGGGGCTTTGCTGTGCCTGCGGGCCGGGCAACTGCAACAGAACCGGCACAAATCATGCTTTTCACGCTGCTTTTAGGGCGATTCACGCAGGTTTGCTTCCAAAATCCGGTAAAGTGTGGGATAATCAAGATACTGTAATATATACCCCCCCCCGTAAAAATGCGAGGGGAAAAAAGGAGGTTATACCATGAAACAAGGCAAACTTATCCGGCGTGCAGTATCGGCGGCGCTGGCCGGATGCATGATGTTCACCCTCTCGGCCCCGGCGCTGGCTGAGAGCACCGATGCGCTGATGCAGTTGAGCATCGGCGGCAACCGTGCGGCCAGTGTGCTGGATGCGGAGAACGGCTATGGCATCACTGTCAATAGCAAAGAGGTCACAGATGAAAACAAGGATGATATCCTTGCGGGAACCTTGAATGCTGGCAAGCTCAAATACGAGAATGGTGCATTGCGTTCAGATAATGTACAACTCGTAGGTATTCTGCGTGTAACTGCGCCGGGCACGAATATTGAACTGAACGGCGGAGCGTACAGTCCTCTGGCTACGATCTATATTAATGATGCAGATAACGTAACGATCTCCAGCGATGAAATGTCAGCGATCGGCAATAAGGCAGAGATCAACTGCACCGGAAAAGTAACAATCAATGCGTTGGGTGATTCTGGCAGCTATGCCGTAGGTGCCCGTTCTCAGGCAGATGAGGGTACTCTGATCATCCGGAATGCCAGTGCAGTAGAGATCAATGCACCCCAGTATAATCAGGTCATCGGCGGATGGAAGGGCATAGCCGATATTACCTGCAACGGTCCTGTTACCATCCGCGGTAATGCAGAAGGCGGCAGGCAGATTGCCAATAGCTTCACCTACCGCCGCACGGATGGTGCAGACTACGTCTACTTTACCAGCGAAGATGCAGAGACGGAAGCCATCGAAGGAAGTGTTGCGCCTATTCCGGCCGATGCGCCCTACAGCTACCTGCACATTGAAAAAAAGACGTTTTCCACAATTACCGTGAAGGATGGTATCGCTAAAGCGGGCGAACATGAAGTGACCTCGGCTTTCAACGGCCAGAAAGTGACCGTGACTTCTACCGTTCCGGAAACCGAAGACCGAAAATTTGACGGCTGGGAAGTGACCAAGGCTCCCGCAGGCTTTACGATCTCTGCCGATAAGCTGAAACAGAAGAAATTTTCGTTCATCATGCCCACAGGCAATGTGGAACTGACTGCACACCACAGCAACAAGCTGGAAGTGTCCGGCGGCACTGCCGCAGTGAACGGCAACGCGGTGGACTTTGCCCGCCCGAAAGCAGACGTGAGAGTGACTGCGACCGACCTCAGCGCGAAGGGCTACCAGTTTGACCACTGGGTGGTGTCCAGCGGTGATATCGGCAAGACCGGGGATGAACTGAAAGCCAACCCTCTGGACTTTACCATGCCGGATGAGGCGGTCAAGCTGACTGCTGTGTACCGTGCCGCTGTCAAGGTGTCCAACGGTACCGCTCAGGTCGGCACCGAGAACGGCGAAACGGTGTATGCGCTGAAAGGCGACACCGTCACCGTGACCGGCCACGACAGCAACGCAAGCTTCTCCAAATTCGTGGGCTGGAAGCTAAAAAAGGGCAGTCTTACTAAAATTACCGATGCAGACGGCAATAACCTGACTTTTACGGTGGACGCAGAAAACGGGTATCTGCTGGATGCCGATGGGGAAAAGATCAAGAACGAGACCATTAAGTTCACCATGCCGGGCGAACCCGTGGAACTGAGCGCTGTTTACAGCATTCCCGCCTTCGGACTGGAACTGCCGGTCATCGTGAAGGGCGGTACCATCAATGGCACGCAGGACAGCTTCGTACGCGTAAAGGCGGGCGATAAGGTCACCATCAAGGCGAACACGCCGGATGATGAAAACAAGCAGTTCTGCTACTGGAAAGTGGAAGAGGGCACCAGCGAGGATTTTGGTGTAACGATCGGCAAGCTTGGCTCTGAGACCGAACTGGGCACCGAGGAGATCACATTCATCATGCCCAAGGGCGCGGTCAAACTGACGGCACAGTGGTCCGGCACTCCGGCGACCAAACCCAATCCGGATCAGCCGCTGGATGAGGATTTTGGCGTTGATACCCCTGCCGATACCGGCTCTGATGCAGGCGCTGCCATTGCAGGCGTTGCCATCGGCGGTGCAGCCATCTGGGGCGGCTACGAGATCGCCACCCGCGTGATTCTGAACGGCCTCCTGCCCGAGGGCGCAGCCATCCCGGCAAACCGCGGCCAACTGGCCCTGCTGGTGTGGAACACCGCAGGCAGGCCCGAACCCGCAGGCGCACCCGCCTTTGCGGATGTGACCGACCCCGATATGGCAAAGGCCGCACAGTGGTGCACCGAGCAGGGCACCATGGATGCCAAGGGCGACTGCTTTGAACCCGAAGGCTGGACCCCGAAGTTCAAGGTGATCGAAGTGTGGAATAAGGCGTTCCCCAAGCAGTAAAACAGCAAACAGCCCCCGGCAGGCGCAAACCTGCCGGGGGCTTTGCTGTGCCTGCGGGCCGGGCAACTGCAACAGAACCGGCACAAATCATGCTTTTCACGCTGCTTTTAGGGCGATTCACGCAGGTTTGCTTCCAAAATCCGGTAAAGTGTGAGATAATCAAAGTACCGTAATGCATACCCCCCCCCGTAATAATTTTCGCAAAGGAGGAACCCCTATGAAACGAAATGTTTTGGCCCGGCGGGCGGCTTCGGCTGCGCTGGCGGCATGCATGATGTTCAGCCTTTCTGCTCCGGCTCTGGCCGCAAGCACCGATGCCCTGCTCCAGCAGAGCACCGCCGCCAAAAGCGCGGTGAGCGTGCTGGACGAAGAGAACGGTATGCAGGTTGACGAAAGTGTACAGGATTTCAATATCATAATCAATGGTCAGTCTGTCACCAGCGAGAACTACAACAACATCCTTAGCGGCACCCTCTGCTATGACATTGAGAAAAAGACCCTGACGGCAAAAGAGAGGATCAATTATGTGCTGAAGGTCAGAGCGCCGGAGACGGATGTCATTTTGAACGGCGGCATCGGCGCAAGAAGTAGTTTGACGATCGGACAGCAAGGCGATTCGAGTGCTGTAGGTGCACACGATGTGACCGTTACCAGTGACCGGTATGATGCAATTCAGGGCGAGGCTGACATCAACTGCACCGGTAAGGTGAATATCCGCAGCGACAAAAGTATGGCTGTGAACGGAAGCCTGAACATTTATGATTCCAGCGAAGTGACGCTTTCTGCAGGCAGCAACGTTGTGAATGGCAGCGCAAATATCACCAGCAATGGTAACGTGGCCATTTACAGCACCGTTGGCAGAGCGGCGGAAAAACTGACCATCAACAACGCCGAGAATGTCACCATTTCCATCAGAGATGCCGCAGGAGCAGTCTCCGGAGATACCAAGATCACCGCTTCTGGTACTGTGACCCTGAAAAACAACGCACAGGGCGGCCGTGTGGGCACTGTTGCCTTTACACAGGCAGGCGGCAAAAACTACGTCTACTATACCAGCGAAGAGCCGGATGCAAAGCTGATCGACCCGCGCATTCATCCGCTTGCAGAAGCGGCAGGAAGCAGATACCTGCGCATTGAGCCGAGGGAGACTTACAGCATTACCGTGAAAAACGGCACCGCACAGGTGGGCGACGACACCACCGGCCTGACCAGCGCCTTTGAGGGCGAAAAGGTCACGGTGAGCGGTAACAACAAAAACCCGAGTGTTACAAAGTTCGGCGGCTGGAAAGTGATCAGCCCGGAAAGCTTTGAACTGACCGAAGCGCAGAAAAATACCGAAAAAAATATGACCTTCACCATGCCGGCCAGCCCGGTGGAGCTGAAAGCTTCTTATAGCTTCCCGGCACCTGTATTAGATATGCAAGTCACAGTGAAGGACGGCACGATCCGCGTCGGAAAGGGCGAAAGACAGACGGGCACGGTGTTCGTACAGCCGGGCCAGACCGTCACGATCGAAGCCAATGAGCCTGTCAAGGAGAATGAGTCGTTCCATCACTGGAAGGTGGAAAAAGATTCCAGCAAGAATATTGGCATAATTGAGGGTAGTCTGGGCTCCGAAACGGAAAAGGGCACGGAAAAGATCGTCTTTACCATGCCGCAGGAAGGCGTGAAGCTGACCGCCGTTTACAGCATCCCCGCTTCCGTGCTGAGGAGTACTGTTACTGTTACGGGCGGCACGGCAAAGTCCACTCTGGGCGAGGGCAGCGATATCCCCGCAGAGATCGGCACCACGGTGGAGATCACAGCTACCCCGTATGATGCCGAGAAATACCCAGGCATGGAGTTCGTGGAATGGGAGATCGTGTACCCCGATAGCTTCTACGAGAAATTCCCCGGTGGCATTCCGGAAAATCTGCAGCTCAAGCTGAACAATGCCAAGAGCGCGGCCACGACGTTTGAGATGCCCGTTTACCCGGTCAAACTGATCGCCCACTGGTCGGCAAGCCCGGTGGCCGGACCGGACGAACCTATTGATGAAGACTTCGGCGTAGAACCTGCACCCATGGATACCACAGGTGGCACCATTGCCGCCGTGGCCGTGGGCGGTGCAGCCATCTGGGGCGGCTACGAGATCGCCACCCGCGTGATCCTGCACGGCCTCCTGCCCGAGGGCGCAGCCATCCCCGCAAACCGCGGCCAGCTGGCACTGCTCATCTGGACTGAGAAGGGCAAGCCCGAACCCGCCGCACAGCCCGCCTTTGCAGACATCACCGATGCCGAGCAGGCCAAGGCCGCTCAGTGGTGCGTGGAGCAGGGTCTGCTGGATGCACGGGAAGGCAAGTTTGAATCGGACGGCTGGATGCCCAAGTTCAAGACCATTGAGATCTGGAACAAGGCGTTCCCCAAAAAGTAACCTCTGAGCGCTTCCTCCGTAAAGCCTCAGAATGACAGATCCCCCCGATACCGGATACCCGGTATCGGGGGGATTTTTTGCGCAGGCACGCGTGGCATTGGCGGTGGCAATCATCTCCGACATTTCAATGATCCAGTGACCTTGCAGTTTGCGCGAAACAAAAATACTCCGGCAACTTTCCAACCAAGAGAAAGTTACCAGAGTATTCCGCTTTACTTATTTGTTTTTACCAGCAGTGCCTGATACGGCTCCAGTTCCACATCTGCCAGCCAGACGGAAGTGCCCTCCGGGGTGTGATACTCGCCGCCCAGAGCGTCCAGACTGGCCCCTGCCGGGTACTCGGTAAAGTTGAACAGCCCCACCAGCGTTTCCTCGCCGCGCTTGCGTACCAGCGCCAGCACGCCGGGGTTGTGGCTGTCCCATGTGGTCACCCACGCATCCGGGGCAAAGCAGGGGTCTGCACGCATTTGGCGCAGCTGCTCCATGCCCTGCCACAACTTGTTTTGCAGCGTGCCCTTCCGGGTGCGCTGCTTTGCGTCCTCCCAGTTGAATTTTGTGCGGTGCAGATTGCGGCTGTCCTCCACACGGTCGGGGTCGTTTTTATAATCCCAGCCATTGAGTTGTGCGATCTCATCGCCGCAGTTCAGCATGGGGAAACCCTGCAAAAACGCCATAGCAGTGTGCAGCAGCAGGTCACGCTTTACGGCGTAGTCCAGTGCGGTTTTATCGTCCTTTTCCAGTGCCTGTTCGATACCGCACAGGCTGGCGGTGGTGCCGCAGCTCCGGGCATCGCCGGTGGCAGGGTCGTAGTTGTACAGCTCGCCCTTTGCCCAGCTGCCGGGGAAATTGCCCTCGTAGAAGTGATACAGATATTCCTTGTGCTTTTGCGGGTCAATGCCGAGTCGCTTCTCCACCACCTCATCCAGACCCCAGCCGATATCATCGTGGCAGCGCAGATAGTTCACGAACCAGCAGTTGTCCGGCAGGGCGTGGAGGGCATCCAGCTGCGCCTTCAGCAGCCGGGTATCCCGGCTGGCAAGGGCACCCCACAGGTTGACCATGGTGGACACGTTGTAGAGCATGTGGCATTCCGGCTTTTCCGGGGTGCCGAAATAGGCGGCCAGCTCCTTGGGAGCCATGACCACCTCGCCCTTGAGGATGACCGCCGGGCAGACACATTCCAGCACCATGCGCAGCATCCGCACGATGGTGTGTACCTGGGGCAGATTGCGGCAGGTGGTGCCCAGCTGCTTCCAGATGTAGGGCACGGCGTCAATGCGGAACACTTCCACACCCAGATTTGCAAGGTGCAGGATGCTCTTGGTCATGTCCACGAACACCGCCGGGTTTGCGTAGTTCAGGTCCCACTGGTAGTCGTGGAAGGTGGTCAGCACCCACTTGTGCATCTCCTCACACCATGTAAAGTTGCCGGGGGCGGTGTTGGGGAACACCTGAGGCACCGTCTGCTCGTACTGGTCGGGGATGGTGCGGTCCTCGTAGAGGTGGTAATAGGCCTGAAACCACGGGTCTCCGGCTTTTGCCGCCATGGCCCAGCGGTGGGTGCTGGCGGTGTGGTTCATGACAAAATCCAGACACAGGCTGATGCCGGCTTTCCGCAGCTCCCGGGTCAGGTTTTCCAGATCTTTGTTGGTGCCAAGGGCCGGGTCTACGGTGTCGAAATCCTCCACCGCATAGCCGCCATCGTTGTGGGGATGGGGCATCTGCAGCAGGGGCATCAGGTGCAGATAGGTCAGCTTCTGCTCCTTGAGGTAGGGCAGCTTCTTTGCCAGTTCTTTCAGATTTCCGGCAAAGAGGTCGGTGTACATGGTCATGCCGAACATATTGCCACGCTTGTACCACTCCGGGTCGGCAGAGCGTGCTTTGTCCAGCGCTTTCAGCTCGGCGCTGCGGGCGTTGTAGGCTTCTGCCATCTCCCGCTCCAGAACTTCCAGCCCTTCCCGGTTGTGGTACAGTTCCATGAACAGCCATTCCAGCTCGTCCTTGTGCTTGGCAAACCGGGACTCAAATTCCTGTTTTGCTGCCATGGTTCAGCCCTCCACTTCTGCAAGGGTGGGCATGGCGGGGATAGCACCATGTCGGCTGGTGGTGATGCTGGCCGCTTTGTTGGCAAAGGCCAGAATGCCTTCCAGCTTGTCCACCGTCAGGGTGTTCAGCTCCTCCTTGCAGAGCTTGGACAGAGCCGCCCCAAAGAAGGTATCGCCTGCGCCGTTGGTATCACCCACCTTGCAGGGGACACCTGCCACATGGCCGGTCTTGTCCCCAAAGCGGTAGAATACGCCGTTTGCACCCAAGGTGACGAAAATCAGCCGGATGCCGTTCTGTGCCAGTTGTGCCGTGCCGCTTTCGCAGTCAGTGGTTCCGGTGAGCAGGGGAAGTTCTTCATCGGACACCTTCAGGATATCCACCAGCGGCAGGGGAGCTTTCATCTGGGCAATGGCATCCTCTTTGTTCTTCCAGAGGTTTGCACGGTAGTTGGGGTCGTAGGTGATGGTAG
>OMEQ01000622.1_pt1 | contig 21639 bp, 16 predicted proteins | sample 1645451 | NCBI WGS metagenome assembly OMEQ01 (sample SAMEA103958142, study PRJEB25191) | human gut metagenome | biome: human-associated habitat [ENVO:00009003]; feature: intestine environment [ENVO:2100002]; material: feces | place: Germany | collected 2013/2015
TCTGGGATGGCCACGTTTTCGTAGTGGATGTTTTCTTTCTCCCCGGTATCCTGTTGAGCGGCCTGCTCATGTGCTACCTTGCCGGTATGTACTTCCGGTACGGCAACATCTTCATTGCCAACATGATAAACCTGTTCCTTTTTCTTACTCCATTTCCAAAACATACAGATGTTTCCTCCAAGTCATCTCTTGATGCTTTTTCATGCTGTGCACTGCTTTGCACAGCGTGGTTCAAATAAAGTTGATAAAAAATGTGGTAACAAGGCTGTTGATAAAATCCGCAAACAAACTGCCGACCAGGGGGATCAGCAGGTATGCCTTAACTGAAGGTGCATATTTTTCGCACAGGGCCTGCATATTGGCCATGGCGTTGGGGGTTGCGCCCATGCCAAAGCCGCACACGCCGGAAGATATCACCGCAGCGTCATAATCACGGCCCATCACGCGGAACACAATAAAGTTGGTAAACACAAACATCAGCAGCGTCTGGCCAGCCAGCAGGATCAGCAGCGGCAGGGCCAGTTCGGCCAGCTGCCACAATTTCAGGGTAATCATGGCGATACCCAGAAACAGCGAAAGGCTGATACCGCCGATATCGTTGATCTCGCCCATATAGATGGTGATTTTCCCGGTATACTCGCCGATATTGCGCATACAGGCGGCCGCAATCATGGCACCGATATAAATTGGGAAGGTCATGCCGGTCAGCGAGAGCAGCTTGGAAACAACGGTTCCAATGCCGATGGCGATGATCAGCTGGAACACCGCGGAAGGATACATGCTGGCGTGGCGTTCGTGCTTGATTTCTTCTTCCACCAGCAGGCTGTCATCCTCCTGCACCACGGTATCCAGCAGCTTGTGCTTTTCAATCAGGCGGCGACCAATGGGTCCGCCGATCATGCTGCCTGCAATCAGGCCATAGGTTGCCGCAGCGGTGCACAGCGTGGTTGCACCGGAAATGCCAAAGTCCTCCAGCACAGGGCCAAAAGCGCCCGCTGTGCCGTGGCCGCCAACCATCGAAATGGAACCGGTGCAAAGGCCCACCAGCGGGCTGATCCGCATCACGTTGGACAGCCCCACCGCCAAAAAGTTCTGGGCCAGAATCAGCGCAATAACCAGGCTCAGAAACACCAGCATGGATTTGCCGCCGCTTTTGAGCACCTTCAGGTTTGCCTGGAAGCCGACCGAGGTAAAGAAGAATACCATGCAGACTTCTTTCAAGATATCATCAAATGTAAACTCCACAATGCCGGTCACATAGCACACGCAGGTGAACACGGCAAACAGCACGCCGCCCACAACGGGCGCAGGGATGCAGAACTTTTCCAGCAGGCTGCATTTTTTACGCAAAAACTTTCCCAACATCAGTACCACGACCGCAATGGCAAGGGTCTGGTACATATCCAGCTCTATGATCATGCTGCGTCCTCCCCTGCTGCTATGCCGTTCTCCTGATAATACGCCGCCGCACCGGCGTGGACCGGCACCCCAATTTTATCCGCGGGGCCCAGCTCCAAGGGGAGGCCAAGCTCTGCCTGCAGGGTATCCGCCCCGTCATACAGCGTCTTGGTCAATGCTTTTACGGTGTTTTCCGAAAGTTCATCACTTGCCAGCAGCACGGCCTTGACCCCAATGGTCGGCACATCCTGGTCCTGGCCATTGTAGCTGCCCGCCGGGATCACGCCCTGGCTGTACGCCGGATAAGCGGCCAGCAGACGGGCCGCTGCGCTGCCATCCACCGGCAGCAAGGCAATGCCGCAGCTGTTGGCCAGTTCTTCAATCATCTCGGTCTTTACGCCGGACGTACAGAACAGCGCGTCGATCTCACCGCTTTGCAGCTGCTTGGCCGCATCGGTGTAGTTCAGGTTGACCTCCTTGACCAGCTTTTCGTCCAAGCCATAAGCCGCCAGAATCTGTTTGGCGTTCTGCTCCGTGCCGGATTCTTCCTCGCCAATGCTGACGGTCTTGCCTTGCAGCTCCTCCACGGTGTTGATGCCGGAATCTGCCCGCACAACAATATGGCATTCTTCCTGATACAGTACCGCCACGGTGCTGAAGTTATTTTCTACCTCAGATTCCGCAAAAGCGCCGGTTTGGTTGTAAGCATCCTGGGCCATATCCGCCTGTACCACCGCCATCTGCAGGTACCCGCTGGACAACAGCCGCAGGCTTGCCGCCGAACCGGCGGTTTCACGCACTTCCAACTTCCGACCGCCGTTCTGGGCCTGCAGGGCGGCGTAATCCTCACCAAATACCTGGTACACGCCGCCGATGCCGGCCACACCCAAACGGATGGTTTTGTCGCCGCACGCAGCCAACAGCAGCACCATCATCAGTGCCGCCGCAAGCGCAAGGGCGATTCTTTTTTTCTTCTTCATCGCTTTCCTCCCCTTATATGGTGCCCCTGTCAGTAGCTTCAAAGCGCTAAAAATTATTGTACCACTTTTCCCCTATGTTCTCTACAGGATAAAGTGCCGTTTTTAACGCCTTAAGCCTGCTGTCGGGCCACCGAATCCGCAATCATGTGCCGCACAACACACGCTTACTTCTTTTGTTTTGCCAGCCATTCCACAGCCGACAGGGCTGCAACATTGCCCTGCCCCGCCGCCTTGATGTACTGGTACGGCTTCCCCGCCAGATCGCCGCAGGCAAAGCAGCCCGACAGGTTGGTTGCCATGTTGGCATCCACCCTTACATGTGCCCCCTCCACGGCAAGCCCCGGCACCAACTTGTCCGGTGCAACAGCATCCCGCAATACAAACACACCATCCACCGCATAGGTATTCTGCTCCGTCTGCACGCCTTCGGCATGGGTCTGACCCAAAATGGCAATGGGACGCTCATTAATGACCTGCACATGGTCGTTCACAGCAACCTCGTGGGGCACAACAGGGAAATACAGCAGCCTGCCCGCAGTTTCTGCCAAAAAGTTCGCTTCCCGGCAGGATTCTGCGTTGTATCCCAGGACTGCAACGGTTTTTCCGGGGTAAAAATGCGCATCGCAGGTTGCACAGTAGCTCACACCGCGGCCTAGCAGCTCATCCTCTTTCGGGAACGTTTTGCCCATCACCACACCGCCCGCCAGGATCACGCTGGATGCTTCCAACATGGCATCCGGCGTCTGGATGCCAAAATAGCCGCCCATGGCATACACCGCCGTGACCTGCTTCTCTGTGATTGGGATTTCCAGCACATCCAGGTGCTTTTTGAACGCCTGAGCCAGCTGGGCACCATCAATATCCGGCAAACCGGGGTAGTTCTGGATTTTATGGGCCTTGGTCAGCTTGCTGCTCAGCTCCCGGCTGCCAAACAGCAGCACTGTTTTGCCACGTACCTTTGCCGTAATGGCCGCCGAAACGCCCGCCGGGCCGGTGCCGATAATTGCAATATCCGCACGTTCCATCGTTCCTCACCTCTCTGTTCTGCCCTATGCAGGGCACAATTCTATTTAGGCAATACCGCATAATTCTAAGTGCCGATACGGCGAGCGAGGTACGGCAGCTGCTAAACCAAAAGCGCAGATAATACTGGATGCTGCAAAGGTGAGCGCCGCCAGTGGCGGAAACAGCGAACCGAAGCAGGGGCAGCGGTCGCAGAGTGCGAGGGGCTTTTGCCCCCGAAGCACGATGCGGGTACCGCAACCCGACATTATCGAGCATTTTGGCAACGCAGATGCCGTGCCGCAGCCGCCGGAGCGGTGCTTAAGCCGTAAGGCGGGAATTGTGCGGTGTTGCCTTTATAATTATTGTAAATTATACCACCGATAAGCCACCTGCGTCAATTTATGGGGGAATTTAACAGAGGGAGATAGAACTTTCTCCATACTATGTATAGAAATGCACAACTGGACTAAAAAGCAGAGAGCCATCCCCGTAAGAGGATAACTCTCTGCTATTTTTGTAAAGCCTTTTCTGCAAGTTTGGTGTCAATGTGGTGTCAAATCAGCCAAGCCAGGTTTATAAAAGGCGTGGAATCAATGCTTTTTAGTCGATGGGCTTCATCGTGGGGAACAGCAGAACATCGCGGATGGAGGCGCTGTCGGTCAGGAGCATGACGAGACGGTCAACGCCGAAGCCGAGGCCGCCCGTGGGGGGCAGGCCGTATTCCAAAGCGGTAACATAGTCGTAATCAACCTGGGCTTTGCAGTTGGGCTCGATGGCCTTGCGCTCAGCAACCTGGCGCTCAAAACGTGCTTTCTGGTCGATGGGGTCATTCAACTCGCTGAATGCGTTGCCATACTCGGTGCAGTCAATGAAATACTCAAACCGCTCAGTAAACGCCGGGTCATCGGGCTTGCGCTTGGCCAGCGGGCTGATTTCGACAGGATAATCATAGATAAAAGTAGGCTGGATGAGCTTATCTTCAACAAATGCATCAAAGAACTCTGCCAGGATCGCACCCTTGGTCGGAACTTCGGGCAGCTCCACATGGTGCTCCTTAGCAGCGGTGATGGCATCCTCATCGGTTTTCCAGTCATTGAAATCAACACCGGAATACTTCTTGACGGCCTCCACCATGGTTAGGCGCTCCCAGTGGCCCAAGTCGATCTGCTTGCCCTGGTAGGTGATCTCCATGCTGCCGCAGACCTTGAGAGCCAGGCGTTTGTAGAGCTCTTCCACCAGATCCATCATGCCGTGGAAATCAGTGAATGCCTGATACAGCTCAATGGTGGTGAATTCGGGGTTATGCTTGGGGTCCATACCCTCGTTGCGGAAGATACGGCCAACCTCATATACACGGTCCATGCCACCCACGATCAGGCGCTTGAGGTAAAGCTCTGTCTCGATGCGCAGCACCATATCCATATCCAGCGTATTGTGATGGGTATAGAAAGGACGGGCAGAAGCGCCGATTTCAAATGGGGTCAGGATGGGGGTATCGACCTCCAAAAAGCCCTTTTCGTCCAGGTAAGCGCGGATCTCTTTCAGGATCTGGCTGCGTTTGACAAAAGTATCCTTGACTTCGGGGTTGACGATCAGGTCAACATAGCGCTGACGGTAACGCAGATCCGTATCCTTCAGACCATGGAATTTCTCCGGAAGTACCTGTAAACTTTTAGAAAGAAGAGTTACCTCAGAAGCATGAATGGAAATCTCTCCTGTCTTTGTCTTGAATACTTCACCTGTGATACCAAGGATATCACCTACATCATATTTTTTGAAATCTGCATAGGATTCCTCACCGATATTATCACGTGCCACATAAGACTGAATACTTCCCTGCAGATCCTGTACGTTGCAGAAAGAAGCTTTTCCCATAACACGTTTGAACATCATACGGCCGGCGATCGTTACAGTCTGACCTTCTAATGTGTCAAAATTGTCTTTGATCTCCATGCTGTGATGTGTTACATCATATTTTGTAATCTGAAACGGATCTTTTCCACGTTCCTGAAGATCCTGCAGTTTCTCGCGACGAACCTTCAAAAGCTGGTTAACGTCTACGTCCTGTCCTTTCTTTTGTTCAGCCATTTTCATTCTCCCTTTTCTTTTAGTTTGATCTCTGGATTTCCAGTACTTTATACTGTAAAACACCTGCCTGTGTCTCTACATTTACAATCTCACCGACTTTTGCACCAAGTAATGCTTTTCCAACCGGAGACTCATTTGAAATCTTGCCTTTCAGGCTGTTTGCCTCAGTGGAACCAACGATCTTATACTCAAGTTCCTCATCAAACTCGCAGTCAAGAATACGTACCTGACAGCCAACGCTGATCTTGTCCAGATCTACTTCTTCCTCAACAACAACTTCTGCATGTCTTAAAATTTTCTCGATCTCTTCAATACGTGCCTCGATATCACGCTGCTCATCTTTTGCTGCATCGTACTCTGCATTCTCGGAAAGGTCTCCCTGTTCTCTGGCTTCCTTGATCTTTTCTGCTACTTCTTTTCTTTTTACAACCTTCAGGTCATGTAATTCATCTTCCAGTTTTTTCAGTCCGGCATATGTGAGTAAGTTTTTCTTTGCTTCCATGTTTCTACGTTTCCTTTCTTTCCGTGATCATCTGACACGGTATGATCACTCTTTATTTCTATTTTATTTTCTGCGTTAGATTATGTCCCTTATTTATAGATATTACACGTTTTTACATTGCATACCAGAAACTTCCATTCACCTTCACTTTACTATGGATTCTGTGCTTTCCGGTACTTGAAGAACTTGTTTTTCTCCCTTGTGCAATCACAGTATTATAAAGGAAACGCGTGAAAATGTCAACCATTCCGGAAGTTTTCGTCTGCCGATTCTCCCCTTGTGTTACTGATCACTCCGTTCTCACTGACACGTTTCGCAATACACAAACTTATAATCCTGATCAGTTCCACCCTTCCAGCAACTGTTCCAGTTCTTCCATGCTCTGTACTTCATTCACTGCTGCCCGAAGCTGTGCCGAATGTGGATACCCTGCCGTATACCACGCCACATGTTTTCGCATCTCACGCATCGCGGTAAGCTCACTCTTATACTTCATCTGCAGACCGGCATGGCGCCGAATCATCTCCTTCACTTCAGAAAGCTCCGGTTTCTTCGGTACTGTGCCGTGTTCCAGATATTCTGCCGTCTGTGCAAAGATCCATGGATTCCCCTGCGCGGCACGACCGATCATCACACCATCACATCCGGTTTCTTCCAGAAGTGCTTTTGCTTTCTGTGGTGAATCCACATCTCCATTTCCGATCACCGGAATGGACACAGCTTCTTTTACTTTTCGGATGATTTCCCAGTCTGCTTTTCCGGAATAAAACTGCTGTCGTGTCCGTCCGTGAACCGCAATCGCGGCTGCACCACTGTCCTCGATGATCTTTGCGATCTCCACCGCATTCACATGATCATCGTCAAATCCTTTTCGTATCTTTACCGTCAACGGCTTCTTAATCGCTTTTGCCATCGCCGTTACTATCTCACGGACCAGTTTCGGGTTTTTCATCAGTGCGGATCCCTCACCATTATTAACCACTTTCGGCACCGGGCATCCCATGTTGACATCCAAAATATCAAACGGCTTTTCTTCCTCAGAAATGGGCGGCAGCGGCTTGCTCTTCTTGATTTTCCCGGCTTTCTCCAGGGCGAGCTTTTCCCGCTGAATCTGCTGATACAGTTCCTCCGCGTTGCCATCCTCCGGGAGCTGCTCCGTCAGTTTGCCCTGAATGCCGGCATCAATGATCTTGCTTTTCAGGGTGGCAAGGTTATCCTGGTATTGGCTTTGCAGGGTGTCGATGGTATCTAAAACAGAAAATGCGGAATGAATAATACTTACAATTCGTTTCTGAACAGGAAGAGAAGGTAAGGGAACTGGCATGTATTTGCAGCGTCCGCCACTAAAACCGTCTTTGTCTCCGACAGCTTTGCTCTTGATATGGTTCTGGGCATAAGGACTACATAGTACCAGATGTGTAAAGAACCTTGTTTCATCTTCAACCATTCGTATAATTAAAATGTGCTGATTGATGCTACCTTTCGAGAAATCGTCTGGTACAATAGCGCAACGGCCAATAGAGCCACCAGTTATATTCAGCAGTATATCTTTTGCAATGACGGTGCTATTCTCTCGAGTATTTAGCAACTGCTCGGTAACGTAAACCATTCCTTCGCTGTGAATACCATCATTATAGATGTTCTGCTCACGAAAGAAACAGAAGCCTTTATCTACATATGCATCGGATTTCTTACCACCGGTCGGAGTACTGCCGGAAGTGATTTTTGCTGTAATATCTCCCAGCCTGACCCATTGCCAATTATCCGGGATTTCAAACGGTATATCTTCTTTTGTAAGTGGAATAAGAGATTCTTGCTTTTTTGCTTTCCCTGTTCCTGCTAATACAGCTTTTCTTTCTTGTATATGCTGAAATAGCTGCTGTCCAGTCCCATCCTCCGGTAGCTGTTCCGTCAGCTTGCCCCGCAGGGCCAGATCCAATATCTTTTTGCGAATCGCCTGGGTGTCAATCACAGCTCCATCCCTCCAAAGAGAGATTTCAGCTTTTCCACGGCGGCGGCGATGCCGTCGGATTCCTGCTGCATTTCGGCCAGGATTTCATCCACGGAGCGGTCATCCTCCTCGGTGAAGTCGATCCATTTGAAGTTCAAATCCTCCCGGGCGGCGACCTCCTGGGCGGAGAAGCAGCGCCAACGGCCGTTGGGGTTGGTTTCCGCGTCATAGGTGGGCTGTCGGTCCTGCTGATGCCCGGCGCAGTAGCAATCCACAAACTCCTGCAAATGCGCCCGGGTCATGGGCTTGGTGGCCATGGTGTGCTTGACGCCGGTGCGGTAATCATAGACCCAAATATCCTGCGTGGGCTCGCCCTTATCGAAGAACAGCACGTTGGTTTTCACGCCGTTGGCGTAGAAAATGCCGGTGGGAAGACGCAGGATGGTGTGCAGGTTGTAATCCTTCATCAGCTTGTCCCGCACCTGCTTGGTGGTGCCTGCGTCGGTGAGCACGCTGTCGGGCAGCACCACGCCCACGCGCCCGCCGGTGCGCACGATGGACATGATGTGCTGCAGGAAATTCACTTGGTTGTCGCTGGTCTTGATGAATTCCGGGCGGTTGGCGGATACTTCCACGCTGCCCTGGGGCCGGGTGCCGAAGGGCGGATTGGTCAGCACCACCTGGTACAGGTGATCGGAGGTGTCCAGCAGGGAATCCTGATACACGATAGGGCTTTTTTTCACGCCGATGTCGTGCAGGTACAGGTTCATGGAGGCCAGGGTGACCACCAGGGAGGTGTTGTCCGCGCCGAAGAGGGCGTTGTTTTTCAGGAACTTCTGCTTTTCCACGTCCTTGCTCTGCCTGCGCATGTGCTCATAGGCCGCCAGCAAAAAGCCGCCGGTGCCGCAGCAGGGATCGGCCACCGTTTCGGTGATCTTGGGGTCCACCACGTCCACCATGGCGGCGATCAGGGCACGGGGCGTGAAGTACTGGCCCGCACCGCTCTTTTTATCCTGTCCGTTCTTTTCCAGGATGCCCTCATAGATCGCGCCTTTCAGGTCGCCGTCCATCATGTACCAGTTATCCTCGGACACCATGTCGATGACCTTTTTCAGCATCACGGGGCGGTCGATCTTGTTGGTGGCCCGGGTGAAGATGGTACCGATGAGGCCGTCGGATTCGGAAAGCTCCTTGAGGATTTCCTCGTATTTCTCCACCAGGTCTGTGCCGCTCAGGGTGCACAGATCCTTCCACTTGCTGCCCTCCGGCAGATAGCTGCCCAGGCCCAGGGCTTCCTTTTCATCGTCCATTTTCAGGAACAGGATGTAGGTGAGCTGGGTGATATAATCGGTAAAGCCCACGCCTGCTGCGGCCAGCACGTTGGCGATATTCCACACCTTGGAAAGCAGGGCGGATTCGGTTTTCTGGTTCTTTTCCTGTGCCATATTTCGATACTCCTCTTAAGCAGCTTTTAGCAGAATCTGGGCCATGGAGCGCATTTCGGCTTCCAGCACCTTTGCGCCAAACAGGGTGATGCCCCTGCGCCACAGGTCAGTATCCACTTCGTTCAGGTCCATCACCGACAGCGCGCCGTCGTTGATGACAAACTCGGCAATCTGCCGCATCAGTTCCTTTTGATCGTCGGTCAGGCTGCGCTGGGCCTGGCCGCAATACAGGTTAAAGCGCTGGGTGTACCCATTCAGCAGGCTGGTCAGCGTGCGGCTCCGCTTGTAGGCAAAGCGCACCAGCTGGATCAGGTGCGTGAGGGCGTTCACATTGGCTTTGGTGTCCAATTCGTCCACGTCGCCGGATTCATCCAGCACCTTGTAATTCTTCCAGATGGGATAGATGCCGAAGCTGCGATCCTGAGCCAGCAGACTGTCCCGCAGCTCCGCCAGCATGGTATGGGTGATCACGGTGTCCTCGGCGTTGTAGATGATGCGCAGGGCTTCCAGACGATCCTTGTTATCGTTCAGATATTTCTCAAAATTTTCGATGAAGGATTTAGCCGTTTCCTTGGAGAAACCGGCGTAAATCAATTCGTCCGGGTCCTCCTCCGTGCGGACGACGTAGCCCCGCTGCATTTCCAGCAGCTTCCGCCGGGCAGGGATGCTGGTGATCAGGCAGTCGATCAGCGCCATGCGAGCGGAATTGTCCTCGGAGGGGCTGTTGTACGGCGGTAGGGCGTCCTGGTCGAACGCCTGCTGGATGGCATTGGCAATGGTGCGGGGAGCGAAGCCGTAATTGGCAATGAACGCATCCAGATGCCGGCCGAACAGCGCGTTATTCTCGTACCGCCGATGGATGGTGGCGCAGTAATCCCGCAGCAGCCACAGGTTTTCATCGCTGAGCTCGTTATGGGCCAGGTGCTCCAGCAAATGCTCCAGGGAAAGCACCTTTTTCCCCGGCCCGGGAGTCACTACAGGATGGGGAATAATCTTTTCATGCTCCGTCACGCCCACGGCGTCCACGATGTAATAGCATTCCTTGGTGCCGGCGTTGGGCGTGACCTCCCGGAGCTTTTCATCGTCCACCACCCGGCAGCCGCGGCCCTTCATCTGGGTGTAGAGCACATCGGACATGACGTCCTTCATAAACAGCACGACTTCCAGGGGCTTTACGTCGGTGCCGGTGGCGACCAGCGTTACCGTGACGGCGATGCGGAAGTCCTTTTCGATGCGAAGATCGCGGATCAGGCCGTTGGAATCGCCTGAGGTGTAGGTGATCTTCTGAACAAAATGCTCCGGCACCTCGCCGCCTTCAAATTCAGACGCGAATACATCTTTTACCGCTTCCACGATCTGTGTGGCGTGGTTATCATCCTTAGCAAAAATCAGCGTCTTGGGCACGTATTCCCATTTCTTTTCCCGGTCGGGGTACAGCTCGTCATAGACGGCTTTTTTGTAGGCTGTCAGCACCTTTCGGATCTGATCCTCGTTCACCACGGAGCGGTCCAGGGCGGACGGATCGTATTCCACTCGCTCACTGGCTGTATAAACCGTTTCCCAGCCTGTCCTGCGGGCTGTTTCCATGAGCTTCGTTCCCGCACGTATTGCTCCGCCGTGCTCGGTGATCTGGGTCTTGATGCGATAGATGCGGGAAGGCACATTGACACCATCCACCACGGAATCATCGTAGGTATAATTCTCAATGATGTTATTATTGAAGAACGCATAGGCTTCCGGCGTGGGTGTGGCGGTAAGGCCCAGGATATGCGCGCCAGAGAAATAATCCAGCACTGCCCGCCACTTGCCGTAAATGGAGCGGTGGCATTCATCCACGATGATCAGCTGGAAGTAATCCGGCGGAATCCTCAAATCACCATCCAGGCGGATGATATCTTTGCCCTCTTTTTCTTCCTCCTGCGTTGTCCGCTCGTCTTCGGCGTCCTCGCTATCCTCCGAAAGCTGCTGCCCGGTCAATACGGCAAACAGCTTTTGAATGGTGGAAATCACAATGTCGGCTTTTAGCTCGGTATCATGTTTCAGCCGCTTGATCTCATAGAGGGAGCTCATTTCCGTCTGGCCTTCCGTGCGGTCAAACTGGCTGAACTCACTCTCTGTCTGACGGGCTAGGTTGTTCCGGTCCACCAGGAACAGGATGCGGCGCACAGGAGTATAATTCAGCAGGCGATAGCTGGCCAGGCAGGCCAGATAGGTTTTGCCGCTGCCGGTGGCTAGCACGGCCAGGCTTTTCTTTTTCCCATTCTTGATGGCGTTTTCAAACTCCATCTCGGCGCGATACTGGCAATCGCGCAGGCCGCGCTTCTCCAAGCAGGGCAAAGCGCCATAGGCAGAAATCTGATGAATCAGCTGAAGCATCTTCTTGGGAGAATGCATTTCGGTCAGCTCAATATAATCCGTTTCAGGAGAAAGCAGATTTTTGAAATAAATCTTGCTCCCGTTGGCCAGATAAACCAGCGGAATCAACCCGTCATACCAAAGACCATACCAATTTTGCGGATGGGTGGCATAGCCCTCGGCTTGGGACTGCACGTCTTCCGCCAGCGGGTTTTCCTCCCGCTTGGCTTCCACCACAGCGATGGCCTTATCATCCACAAAAAGCAGATAATCGCTTTCCGTGTTTCCCTGCATCAACCCTTCTTTAACGGCGGAAGCACTGTGAGGAATATATTCTTCACGGGATACAATTTCCCAACCGGCTTTTTTCAGCTGCCGGTCAATCTTCTCCCGCGCTCGTTCTTCAGGATGCATGGCGCTCCTCCTTTGGTCTCACGATGGGATTACTCCTGCTGCGCAATTCTTTTTCTCAAGTCATCCAACTTTTCCCCATTATAGATGAACCAGATTGTTCCCTGAACGGGATGGGTGAAGCCTTTCAGCTTCTGCGCCAGCGCGGACAGCGATGTGGTTTCGCCGTTATACTCAATATGCCGGTCATAAACCACCGTGGGACGGACGGATTCATCGTCAATAAATACAATTTCTGCGCCGAAAGGAATCCTACATTCATTGAACCGAAAGGGGCCGCGCCGGGCTTCTTCCCGTACTTCTTCAGCTATTTGCTCGTCAATGATTTCATGGCCTTCCGGCTGAACCCGCTTCAAACGCTCCTGCGTTCCGCTGATTTTTGCGATGCTCTCCAGCAGGCTGTACGCATCCTCCGCAGACATGGCGTAAAACTCCTTCACCCGCTCACGGCCATCGAAGGTTTCGATGGAGCGAAGGTCGGGATTCAGCCGGTCGATCAGCTTGTGCAGTTCCTTATCGGTCAGAGCGCTTTCAACCTCATAGACAGCATAAGCCCGAAAAGCAAAGGGGATCGTTTCGCTGCGGTTCAGCTGCTGCAGCCGACGCTCCAAATTCTTTGCATACCCGATCTTGATATAATCAGGAAAGGATGGATTGGTCAGAATATAGATAACGCCTTTCGACATAGGGAATACCTCCATCGTGTAAATTCACTGAGGGTCCTGGATCAGCTCCATAATATCATCCATGGTACAGCCCAGCGCGCCACAGATTTTGACCAGCGTTTCCACACGCACATCCTCATTTTTACCCAGCTTGGCCATGGCGTTGGTGCTGATCTTGGCCGCTTTGATGAGCTGTGTTTTACTCATACCTTTGTCGATAAGCAGCTTCCATAATTTATTGTAGGATACAGACATTGCGTTGTCCCTCCATATGCGAAATAACGGCAGTGTGTTCCTTGAAGAGTATACCACATCCTACAGTTATCTGCAATATAAAATTGCAATCCTCAATCGGTGCAATCCTTTCCTGAGATGCTGCTTCTGCCGTCATCATTGCACTCATGTCAGTTGTCCTTCAGGGGTAGGGTGACAATCATCGGGATAGCTTTATGATTGAGTTTTGCATGTATCCCTGGCTCCGTTCCTGGCCTCGTTTCTGGTTCCGTTTCTGGCTTCATGATGGAGCCAGTGGCTATTGGCTGGATCTGAAGTATAGTGATCGGCGTGGCTAAATATCATATGGCAGTATTGAAAAGGTGAACAATAGCTCCTCCGCAAAAAAAGTTGCAAAGTTCATATGAAAAAATGTGTCGTCCGATGTCGCCCTGATGTCGTCTTGATGTCGTGGTGGAGAATTGGTATCATGTATAATGTGAAAAAGTAGAACAGGAGAAAATGAAACGTGCCACATAGCAGCACCTATGTTTTCTGACGGATATGCAAAAAATGTCGCATAATGTCGCAAGACGCCGAGGTCAAGATGTGCTATCATGTACGATGTAAAGCTGGACAAAAATTGTCGTCCCCCGTCGTGAAACTGTCGTTCAATGTCGTCCCTGTACCGTCTTAACACCAGGCCCTTTCGATGCTATAATGTACGATGTAAAAGAAGGATAAAAGTTGTCCATAGCAAGCCCCCATTAGGTCCCCTCTAAGCCCCCAGTTAGTCACTTGACTGCACTATCAAAATATCCTATCATGTACATAGAGGAGTTAGAAGCACTGGCGATTATGCTGGTGCTTTTCTTTTACCCATTGCCCATCGAAAAAGGAGGAAGGGCATGAACGAAAATCAGAAACGCACCATCCACTACAGTTTCAAGGCCACACCGGAGGAGGACGAGATCATTCAGAAAAAGATGGAGCTGGCCGGAATCAAGAATCAGTCCGCGTTCATTCGGCGCATTGTTCTGGGAGGATTGATTCTGCGTCTGGATCTGCCGGAACTGAAAAATGCAACGCGTCTCATGGGCAATCTTTCCAACAACGTGAATCAGATTGCCCGGCGGCTACATGAAGGCGGATCGATTTATGAAACGGAGATAGACGACATTGTGGAAAGGCAAAAGCAGTTACAGGATACGCTGGACAAAATTCTTACCAGCCTGGATCGGATAAGACGATAAGCAGGGATCATCATTTACGATCGCGGCGGTTTGCTGCTTGCAGATCGCCGCTTTCTTATGCACAAAAACAGGAGGAGCCATGGCGACCACAACGATTTTGACCGTTCACGTCAACAAAGGAAAAACGCCGAAGCAGTGCGTATCGGCGCAGCTGAATTACATCATGAATCCGGCAAAGACCAACGGCGGCAAGCTCATTTCATCACATGCCTGCATGCCGGAAACGGCGGTCAACGAATTCATGCTGTACCGACAAGAGTATCTCGAAAACACCGGCAGGGAAATCGAAAATGAAGTTTTGGTCTATCACGTCCGGCAGGCTTTCAAGCCGGATGAGATCACGCCGGAGGAAGCAAACGAAATCGGGAAAGAGCTGGCCTCCCGGATGACCAACGATCAGTTTGCCTACGTCGTTGCGACGCACATCGACAAACATCATGTGCATAACCACATTGTCATTTGCTCAACGGCACTTGATTGCCAGCACAAGTATCGGGATGTGAAACGCAGCGGCAAGGATCTTGCTCAGCTCAGCGATGAGATCTGCGAGGAGCACCAGCTTTCGGTCATTCATGATCCTCAGAACAAAACCGTTTCTTATAACAAGTGGCAAGGCAATCAGCGAAGGTTCACCCATCGGGATGAGCTACGAATGATCATCGACGCCGTGCTGTGGATGCAGCCTGATGGCTTTGATGCGCTGATGCAGCTGCTGGAAGAGGCTGGGTGTCGCATCAAGCGCGGCGCGCACATCAGCATCAAGCCACCGGAGGGAAAACGGTATATCCGGCTCGATACGTTGGGGCCGGAATATAATGAAGCATCTTTGCGCCGGACGCTGGCGCATGATCATGTGCACATTCCGAAAATCCCGCGGGGCGATTTTACTGAAAGTCAGATCAAGCGGCTGATCGACATTGAAGCGAAGCTTCGCGCAGGCAAAGGGAAAGGTTATCAGGTGTGGGCGGAGCGGAACAACATCGACGCGAAAGCGCAGATGGTGATCTTCCTGAAAGAGCATCAGATCGGTTCGCTGGAGGAGCTGAACGATCAGATTCAAGAGCTGACCGATCAGCGAGATTCTCTGAAAGCCTCCCTTCGTGAAAAGCAAAATCGAATGAAGGAGATCAACCGACAGCGGCAAACGATCCGGGATTACAGCCGGACGAAAGAGGTTTACACCCAGTATCGGGAATCCGGCTGGTCGGTGAAATTCTATCAGGAGCATCGGCAGGAGATCGAAGATCACAAAAACGCCCAGGCGGTTTACTCGTCTCTCGATGGAAAGATGCCGACGCTGAAAGAGCTGACGGCGGAGTACGATGAGCTGAAGGAGCGGAAAGAAAACGATCAGGCAGCGCTCGACGAGCTGAAGCCGAAGCTGACTGACCTCAAGCACATCCGGTACAACTACGATGTACTGGAAAGAGACAGTGCACCAAATAGTCACCAACACGCCACACCAAAAGATCACCACTTCGATGAACACGCCGTCCATCACGATGACGAATCCCGCTGATTCGCAGAACAACCACAGCGTTTGCGCTGGTGAAAGGGGGTTTGGGGGCCATGCCATCCAACAAGCAAAGTGCAAAAGGTGCTACCTTTGCCCTGCTTGCTACTATGCTCCGGGGCTGGTTTCTGGAGACCATGGAATCGTGTCCCTGAAAAAAAGAAATTTCATTTCGTGAGAACTTTTGGTCCTGAAACCCCAGTAAAACCGTCATTTCAGAAAAACAAACATACGCAAAAAATGCCAACAAAGCCTTACGCCGCAACGCTTTCCGAAGTTTTCAAAACGTGAAAACGATTTTGAAGGCCGTGTGATATGGTGACGATGAAAGCCCGAGCGTAAGGCTTCATCCCCCACGATTTCCCGCGCAGGAAAAGCTATCCTGTGCGTTGACATAAAGCCGTCCTGCGTCATGCCGTCGCGAAGCATGATCCGAACGCAGGACGGCGGGATGTCCTCCTGCTGTGTGATCGGACATACAGCAGAAAGCACAACAGACACATCAGCAACAGGAGGAAATAATGAGTTTACTTTTTACCCAAGTCAAATCCCAAGTTACCACCCGTCAGGCAGCAGAGCGCTACGGCGTTCCCGTGAATCACAGCGGCATGGCCTGCTGTCCATTCCATGATAATCATCATCCTTCCATGAAAATCGACGAACGGTTTTACTGCTTCGGCTGCCACACCACCGGCGATGTGATCGACTTCACGGCCAGGCTGTTCGATCTTTCGCTGTATGACGCGGCGAAAAAGCTGACGAATGATTTCAACATTCAGCCGCTGCCGCCGAGTCAAAGCGCACCGATCCCGAAGCTACCCGCTGCTGTGATCGAAAGAAAAGAGGAACAGAGCGTTCTCAAAATCCTGATCGAATATGAGCGGCTCCTGGAGAAATGGAAGGAAGATTTCGCTCCCTCTGATCCCAAGGATGAAAACTTTGATGACCGATTCGTGCACGCTGTTCATCACCTGCCAACCCTGGGCGATGCCATTGATCGTCTCTTTTCATCCGACCCGGACGAGCGAAAAGCCATCATGGATCATATCAGGAGCACAGATGCTGTTGCAAAAATCGAAGTGATCCTCAACGTAGAATGTCAGGAGGTGAAGAATAGTGGCCCAGAAAAAGATCGAGCGGCTTGATACCTGGCCGGAATGGTTCACGGGGAAAACAATCAATGAGCCCATCTTCTGCCGTGAATTTCTGGAGCGTCACAAGCTGGCCTACACCGAGAATTCCTTCTTCACCACGGAAGGCAGGGTCACCAACGAGGACGCCATGCGGCAAACCATTTATCAGCAGCTGGAGCCTTTCATCGTCACCGGGATGAGCAAAAAGGTGGACGACATCATGAAGGATCTTCGCATCAAAGCCCAGGTGACAGGCTTGCTGCCGCAGACAGATCGGGTTCATGTGCAGAATGGCACGGTGTTTCTGGACGGCAGCTTCAGCGAAGCGAAGAATGAAATCGTCAGAAGCAGATTCCCTGTTCGGTTCAATCCGAAAGTGAATAAGCCGGAGCGCTGGCTGAAATTCCTGTCAGAGCTTTTTTGGCCGGAGGACATTCCCACACTGCAGGAATTCATCGGGTACTGCCTGATTCCCAGCAACGCCGGACAGAAGATGATGGTGATCAAGGGTAGCGGCGGCGAAGGCAAGAGCCAGATCGGCCATGTGCTGTCCCGGATGTTCGGCCCCAACGCGAAGGACGGAAGCGTCGGAAAGATTTCTGAAAACCCTTTCGCCCGTGCCGACCTGGAACACATTCACCTGATGATCGACGACGACATGCGGCTGGAAGCGCTGAAGCAGACGAACTACATCAAAGCGATTGTCACGGCGAAAGGGAAAATGGATTTGGAGCGTAAGGGCAAGCAGAGCTATCAGGGATTCATGTACGCCCGCATCCTGGCCTTCTCCAACGGCGATCTGGTTTCCTTGTATGATCGCAGCGACGGCTTCTTCCGCCGGCAGCTGATCCTGACGACGAAGCGAAAGCCGCCGGATAGAATCGATGATCCCAACCTTTCGGAAAAGCTCTGTGAAGAAATGGAGGGCATCTTTCTCTGGGCGATGGCGGGATTGCTGCGGCTGGTGAAGAACAACTTCCAATTCATAGAGAGCAGTCGGGCCAAGCTGAACCGGGAGATGGTGAAGAAGGATGCCAACAACATCGAGCTGTTTCTGGAATCGAAGGGGTACATTGTCCGCGATCCGGAACGCTCCATCAGCTCTAAGGATCTGTACGCCGTGTACTGTACCTGGTGCGATGAAAACGCCTACCCGCCCATGAAGCGAAAGACGTTTGTGGAATATCTGAGCGCCAATGAGGAGAAGCTCGGCATTCACTACACCACCCATCTCACCAACAGCGCAGGCCGCGAGGTGAGAGGCTTCAGGGGGATCGGCTCCATCATCAGCCCGTCGGGTTACATGCAAGGCGGATGGCAGAAGGTCGATCCTGATGACAACCCGTTCAAAGACGCATAAAGCAACTTTTGCCCCAAACAAAGCGTCCATGCGTCCGGACGCCAGGGGAGAAAGACCAACCCTGAGCCTCGATCACCGGACGCATGGACGCATCAAAACGGGGAAAAAGCGCTTCTATGCATTACGAGTTTTCACAGAAATCAAACAAGTTTTGTTACCGATTGAAACGCTTTAGGAAAGAAAAAGTCCTTATTTTTCAAGGGGTTCCGGGCACGAAAAAGGGCAATTTTGAAGGTGGACGATAAATACATCGTCTCCCTCAAAAATGGGGTTCTAAACCGGTAACAAAACGGCAGGAGCAGACAAAAGAAGAAAGTTTACAACTTTTTATCGCTTTAAAGCGTGAAAGGATATTGAAATGATGAGAAACAGGCTTTATACTAAAGATGAGGTTCTTCAGGTCGTTGAGGCAGCGCTCAGCGCTCTGAATAATCAAAGCGCTCCCGCTCGGGAGCCGGAGCACCTTGACAACGATATACCGCAGAAATCTTCGCCTGTGAACGCAAAAGTTACTCTGACAGTCCCCGAAGCTGCTGAACTGATCGGAATCTGCAAGCCCACGATGTACGAGATGGTACGTGCCGGCAAGGTGCGATCTGTCAAAGTCGGGAAAAAGATACTGATCTCACGGCAGTCTCTGATGGACTGGCTGAAGGAAGGAGATTCCTATGAGGAAGCGTGCTAATGGCGAAGGATCAATCAGGAAAAGAAGCAATGGCACCTGGGAAGCAAGGGTCACCGTTGGGGTGAACCCAGAAACCGGGAAGCTGATCAGCAAGAGCGTGTACGGCAGAACCCAGAAGGTAGTCAGGGAAAAGCTGAACGCACTTCAGAAGGGAGAGCAGCAGGCGCTCAATCCGCCTGCTGCTGGTCCCGGAATAGCCTCGGAAGCAGCCAACGAACCAGAACAAAAAGAAATGACTGTTGGCGAATGGCTGGACACCTGGCTGAAGGAATACCTGGCAGATGTAAAGCAGGGGACAAGCATTCATTATGAATCGGTTGTCCGGCTGCATCTGAAACCGGCGCTTGGAGATATACCTCTCAGTCAGTTGCGTACCCCCATGGTGCAGAAGTTTTATAACAAGCTCAGGGGAGAACAACGCAGCCCCAAGTATATCAAGAACATTCATGGCGTCCTGCATCGGGCGCTGGACATGGCTGTCCGGGTGGAGTATCTCGAACGCAATCCGACCAGCGCCTGCATTCTGCCGAAGGTGGTGGAAAAGCAGGTGACGCCGTTGGAAGCTCCTGAGCAGAAGCGCCTCTTCGCGGCACTGAAAGGCAATCCCTTTGAGGCTCTGTTTCTGACGGCGGTCTTCACGGAAATGCGGGTCGGAGAGATTATCGGGCTCACCTGGGACTGTGTGGACTTTGAGCACGGTGTGATCCACATCGAGAAACAGCTGGTACAGACGCGGGTCAAGGGTCAGGATTATGTGTTCGGTACCCTGAAGAACGGCAAAACCCGCGTGATTGCCCCCGCCCCCTTCGTGATGGAAGTGCTGAAGAAGCACAAAGCGGATCAGGAGGCACAGAAGCGCGAGATGGGCGACCTGTGGAATGAGGGTAAATTCCCCGGCCTGGTGTTCAATCATCCGGATGGCAGCCACTATTCCCAGCCGACGATCTGGAAGGAATTCCAGAACATTCTGGCAGCGGCCGGTCTGAAGCATCACCGGGTGCACGATCTGAGGCATACCTTCGCGGTGAACAGCATCATGGCGGGAGATGACATCAAGACTCTGCAGGAAAACATGGGGCATTATTCCGCGGCATTCACCTTGGATCGGTACGGGCATGTGACGGAAACGATGCGTCGGGAATCATCAAACAGAATGCAGGCCTTCATTGAAAACATGTGATGATTGGGTATCGTTTGGGTACGGTTTGGGTATTTTCGCACATGCAAAAATCGGAACCCTTGATTTCTCAAGGGTTCCGTGGTGCGGGAAACAGGACTTGAACCTGCATGAAGTTAGCCCTCACTAGAACCTGAATCTAGCGCGTCTGCCAATTCCGCCATTCCCGCATTTGGTCAGCGTCAAAAACTCTGACAGTATTTATATTCGACGTATTTTGCAATTTTCCTGCTTGCTTTTCAAAAAAAATTTATTTTTTTGCGGATTTTTTCGGGAATCTGATTTTCGCATAGATTTGTGCTTATCATGCAGGGGGGTCACGCCCCTGTAATACAAAAATCCCCCGCTGCCAATCCAGACAGCGGGGGCAAATCCCTTAGATGCAGTGATATTCCTTGAGCAGCTTCTCGATGTCCGTGCCGGAAATCTTCTTCAGCACTTCCTTCAGCGCCAAGCGCTCCATCAGCGGCAGATCCAAGTCGGTAATCTTCTTGCCGTCGCGCAGCTGCACCGTCGCGTTCAGCAGGTCGCGGATGTCGTAGGTGCTGCCCCAGACCTCCGGAACGCCGCGGTCAACGTTCAGCAGCGTGTACACGGCAACCATCGCGGTACGCATGGAGTACTCCGTGGTGAAGATGGTGTCACGCGGCACCTCTGCGAACTGACCGAGGAACGCGAAGTTCACAGCCCCTTCCGGCACAACGTCCGGACGGTCGCCCGCTGTACGCGGCATGAAGAACGCCGTGATGTAGGGCATCATGACCGGCACCGTATTCGCGCTGTGCTCCGCCAGTTCCTCGATTTCGCTTTCGGGCACGCCCATGTGGTACAGCCACTCCATGCAGATTTCCTTGCCGGTGCAGTCGCGCATCGCTTTCTTGACATAGTTGCCGGGACGGTCGCTGAACAGACCGTAAATCCAGCCGACCAGCTGACCCTTTGGCTGATTTCTAAACTGCGGCTGACGGTTGAAGGTCCAGCTCAACAGCCAGTTGGAATCCTTGACGGTGACGATACCGCCGGTGACGACCTTGCCGCTGAACGGGTCGCGCTGGCAGATTTTCTGAACATACGGAGGAATCTTGTCGTCCAGGGTGGTGACCGTTGCACTCATCCAGTTGGACTGTTCCGGGTCGTAGCAGAATTTATCAGGATTGCCAAAGGAAGGGTCCTGCGCAGCGATTCTGCGCCACAGGTCCCAGCCGCCGCCGGATTTCAGCTCGGTGTTGAAGGCAGCAGGCTCGTTCTGGGAACCCAGGGAGGAGTTTTCTACACAGCCGCCGTTGGTGATAAACAGCAGATCGTTTTCGGTCAAATCCAGCTGCTCGGTCTTTCCGTCTGCCAGCAGCTCGATACGTTTTGCTACCTTGCGGTTTGGCTGGATGTCAAACTGGATGTCGGTAACCTTGGTGTTGTAGTGGAACTGCACGCCAAAGCTCTCCAGATATTTGACCATCGGCAGAATCATCGACTCGTACTGGTTGTAGCGGGTGAATTTCAGAGCG
>OMEQ01000664.1_pt1 | contig 20651 bp, 15 predicted proteins | sample 1645451 | NCBI WGS metagenome assembly OMEQ01 (sample SAMEA103958142, study PRJEB25191) | human gut metagenome | biome: human-associated habitat [ENVO:00009003]; feature: intestine environment [ENVO:2100002]; material: feces | place: Germany | collected 2013/2015
GGCTGATTTTTTAAAGAAAATAGTGGATTATGAAAAAAATCCCGAGGAGTGGATATATTTAGGAGATAAACCGGCGATTATCGATTTCTATGCCTCTTGGTGCGGACCGTGTAAAATGGTGGCTCCGATATTGGAAGAGCTGGCTGCGGAGTATGACGGGCAGATTTATGTTTATAAGGTGAATACCGAGCAGGAGCAAGAGTTAGCGGCATTGTTCAATATCCGTAGCATACCTTCGTTTTTGTTCATACCCATGAATGACAAGCCTCAAATGGCTATGGGGGCGATGCCCAAAAGTTCGTTTAAAGAGGCAATCGATGGTGTATTATTGAAAAAATGAGTAATTTTATGCCTCTTGTCGTAGATAAGAACCGTTGTCCGCAGAATCATCGTTGTCCGTTGATTTCGATTTGTCCGCAACAGGCCATCAGCCAGACCGGTTTCGGCTTGCCTCGTATCGATTCGGATAAATGTATCGAATGCGGGAAATGTGTCCGCCACTGTGGTATGAAAGCTATATATCGATTGGAAGATAAGTATGGAACCATTTTGTAAGATTCGTGATTTTTATAGAGCGATAACCGATTTTGAAACAAGATTTGAGAAGAGATACGGGCTTTGCCTGAACGAAGGGATGCTTTTGTGTTGCCTTCGTCAAGAACCGAGGCTCTCTTCGGGAGATATCGCCAAGCTGTTGGGGCTTACTCATTCCAATACATCGAAAGTGATTCGTTCGGTAGAAAAAAAAGGTCTCATCGAACGGATATTGGGCGATGACGACAAACGCCAGATGTATTTTTCTTTGACTCAGGAGGGCGAACGTTGCCTGAAAGAGCTCGAATGTTGCGATGTCGAAATTCCCGATGTGTTGAAAAAGATATTATAGTTGTGTAAAATTTAGAAGCTGTTTTAAATTTATAGAGAAATAATATTATCATTTCAAGCAGGTATGTTCCGGCCATATTGAGCCCCTGTCTCGCATCTTGAATCCCTTGATTTTTGTCAATAGCTCGCTATTGACTGCATATCTCGGACTCCCATCTGCTTCAACATAGGTCTCAATCTGTCTCGGAATAAATTTAAAACAGCTTCTGAATTTGATTCGGATAGTACGTTTGACCCCAAGTGGAGATTTTTACCACTTGGGGTTATTATTTGTATATAGTTTGGGCGATATGCTGAATATATGTAACTAAATAATAATATATACATTTAGTTTTGTTGGATATTTAAAAAATATTAAAAGTCTGTTCGAGAATTATGATTTCTTTATTTTTACAATAAAATTATATTATAACACGAGGTATATATGAAAAAATTATTGTTTACTCTTGCCATTTTGTCGGGAGGGGTATTGTCTGCCGCTTTTGCACAGACAACATCGAGAATCCTTCCAGATGAAGCCCGAAATGTTAAGAATGATCCTGTGCTTGTCCGGCAATTTTTGGAAAAGTCGAGGAATTTTCAGAAACGGCAAATGTCTTCTGAAAGTGCTTTTCAACAAGTTCGTCCCTTGATGCGTAAAAAATCAGATGTAATTATCGATGCGGCTCCTTCTCTTTCGAATCTGAAATTGAACGGAGCTGTCGTTTATGATGAGAATAAAGATGTCAATACTTTCGGACTCTATTCATTTTCGGCCCAAGCTCCGGTAACCCGGAAAGAAGTGACTCTTATTCCTCGCTTGTCTGCGAGCGGCGGAGCGATTTATTCCGATGGAAAATTATACGTTTATGATTATGCCATAGATTATGGATATGTGTCGTCGAGTCGTTATGCTGTTTATGATGCTGTGACCGGGGCAGAGCTCGATTATAAAAGTATGGGTTATTCGTTGGGGCCTGTTTATCGGAATGCGGCAGTGAGTTGTGCCAAAGACCCGGTTACCGGCAAGGTCTATTGCTGCTCTTATGGTTATAACGAGAAGACAAAGGAGTTGTGCTATGTACTTTCTACATGGAATCTCGAAGGTATGTCCAAAGACAGTATAGCCCTTTTGTCGAAACCTATGCAGGTAATGGCTTGTGACTCTGACGGAAAACTTTACGGTATTTCGGCCAGTACGGCTACCGAGGGAAACAATGGCGGTATCTTGTATGAAATCAATAAAACGACGGGTACACTCCGGGAGATAGGAGATACACAAGTGTCTCCAAAATATACTCAGTCGGCTGTAATCAACACTTCTGACAATACGTTTTATTGGTTTGCCAATGAAGAAGACGAGGCTGCGAATCTTTATACGGTCGATTTGACAACAGGAGAAGCCACTTTGGTCGGAGCGCTACCTTATGGAGATCAAGTCGTGGGGGCTTATATTCCCGACCCCGAAGCTCTTGATGGAGCTCCTTCGGGACCAGAGAATCTGTCGGTCTCTTTCGAGAACGGTTCCCTTTCCGGTACTGTATCTTTCGATATACCGTCCGAGACATACGATGGAAATGTTTTGACCGGTGATGTGACATATAAAGTTTTGGGTAATGGCGATGTGTTGGCTACAAGTGTCGCGGCTGCCGGGACGGAGGTTTCATGTCCTGTGACCGTTCCGTCATCGGCCATTTATAAATTGGAGGTCGTTTTGTCCAATTCGGTGGGCGATAGTCCTAAAAGCGATATGACCGTTTATATCGGCAAGGACAGTCCTTTGGCGGTAAACAATTTGAAAGTGGTTCGGACCGGCGATGTAAATACGGTTTCATGGAATTCTCCTACGGGTACGAAAAACGGGGGATATATGAATGTGGACGATTTACGTTATAAGATCGTGCGTATGCCCGATAATGTTCAAGTCGCCACAAATCATGCCGACAGTGTTTACTCCGACACATTCACGACCGAAGAGTTGGCTCTTTACTACTATGTGGTAACTCCTTATAACGATGGTATCGAAGGCGAGCCTGCATCTTCCAATTCGGTGAGTGTAGGAGATGCGTTACTACCTCCTTATTCACAGGATTTTACTGAGAAAAATTCTTTGGGATTATTCACTGTGGTCGATGTGAATAACGATAATAAAACGTGGACTTATTCGAATGGTACGGTTCGGTATGCCTATCACATGAAGAATAATGCGGACGATTGGTTGATCACACCTCCTTTGAAATTGAAGAAAGGCTATATGTATGAATTTTCATTCGATACATATGTGTTGAGCGCTCGTTCCGAGGAAAAGATGGAAATCAAGATGGGAACGTCTGCCACGGTCGAGGCGATGAATACCGTCATTATGGAAGAGCGCACTTATACCAATACGAGAACGTCGCCCAAGACCGAGACTTTCTCGATCATGCCTGATGCCGACGGTACATATTACATCGGATTCCATGCGGTAAGCGATGCCAATAAGGGAAATCTGACTGTCGATAATATTAAGGTGGGAGAGCCCATGTCTATTCATGTTCCGGGAGAAGTAGAAAATCTCACGCTTATCCCCGGAGCAAAGGGCGCATTGTCTGTTACAATCGGGCTTACAGCCCCGACAAAGAATCTTGTGGGCGGAGATTTGACCGAGTTGACAGCCGTCGATGTGAAACGTGGAGAGACTTTGGTCAAGACGTTTGAATCCCCGGCAAAAGGGACTGCACTTCAATTTGTGGATAATGGGGTCGTTTCTGATTTGAATATTTATAGTGTGGTTGCACGCAACTCGTTTGGAGAAGGGGCTGTTACGACCGATACCGTATTGGTTGGCATAGATGTTCCGTTGGCGCCTCAATCGGTAACTTTTACCGATGAAGGGAACGGTTCGGGCTTGCTTTCTTGGGATAAGGTTTCCGAGACGGGGGAAAACGGCGGATATGTAAATCCCGAGGAAGTGGTTTATACTGTATATGATGCCGATTCGAAAGTGGTTGCCGACGATGTGACGGGCGACCGCTACGAACTTACTTCGTTGAATAGCGAGATGCCGCAGGTGTTGTCTTATTTCTCGGTGACCGCTAAGAATCAAAAAGGAGAATCGGAGCCTGCGCAATCCAACTCGCGGTTAGTAGGACCTTCATATCCGGCTCCTTATACCGAGTCGTTTGCCGATGCGACAATTACCAATGGCCCGTGGACAACCGAACTCCTTGCCGGAAAGAGTTATGATTCCGATTGGACTCCACGAGCAGACCAATCACAGGATAACGATGGAGGAAGTGCCGACTTCCAGGGATATGCCGCCGGTGCTTCTACCCGTATTTACAGTCCGAAAATCGATATTTCGGCAGTCGATAATCCCCGTCTCAACGCTTGGATATTGATGCCGACCGGGGGTGTGAGAGTTCGTTTCCAAATTTCGGACGATTATGCCGATTGGCACGATGTAGATACTATCGAGGTCGCCGAAGAGTGGACTCGTGTGAATATAGACCTCGCGTCGTACAAATCCAAAAATTTGCGGATAGCCTTAGTGGGAGAGTGTCTCAAAGATTTCAATTTTGCCTATGTGGATCATATCGAAATTCGCGGTTATTTAGATAATAATCTTCAAGCGACAGATATTACCGGACCCGATAAAGTCAATTTCAAGGAGGAGGCTAAATATGTCGTATCGGTTTTGAATGAAGGCGTACGGGATGCCTCGCAATTTACGGTTTATTTGACCGATGAGGAATTTAACGTATTGGCGACGAAAACAGTAGAGTCACTGGCTGCTCAGAGCTCTGTGAATGTGGAAATATCCTATACGCCTTCTATCGAAATGGCAGGCTCGGAATTGACGGTTTATGGTGTCGTGGGTTATGATTCAGATGAGGAACAAGACGATAACCGTACGAAAACTGCGGTCGTGACCAAAGTGAATGGTTCTTCCTATCCCGTAGCGACTGGATTGACCGGTAACCGTGAGGGTGCAGCCATTAAACTTGCGTGGTCGGCTCCGTCGCTCTCCAAACCGGTAGCCGAGGTTGTGACCGATGGTTTCGAGGATTATGACCCGTTTACCATCGATGGTTTCGGGGCTTGGACGGTAGCCGATGTCGATGGGGGGAATACTTATGTATTCGGAGAATCTCAATCTTGGCCTAATGCCGGACAACCGCAGGCGTTCATGATTTTCGATATGAATTCCGAGCATATAGCTGGATTGGGTGTCGATGAACGATTCATGATGGATAATTCTCATGGTTCCAAGTTGGCGGTATGCTGGTCTTCCGACCCTCAGACGACCGATCTCGGTCACAACGACGACTGGCTTATCTCTCCTCGTCTTGCCGATGGCGGACAGACCGTATCGTTCCAAGCGAAGGCTTATGATTCGAGCTTTACGGAATCGATAGAAGTATATTATTCGACAACGGGCAATGCTGTCGAAGACTTTACGAACAATTTGGCTAAGGTAAGTTCTGTGCCGGCAGATACGTGGGCTACTTATACTTACGACTTGCCTGCGAATGCCACCTATTTTGCCATACGTTGTGTATCGGCGAATGCATTCTTATTGGGTATCGACAATGTGGTTTATAAACCGCAACCGGTTCTACCCGAAGGGTTGGCTGTGGAGAGTTACAATGTGTATCGTAACGGGGAGCTGTTGGATAATACGGCTGCGACCGAGTTTACCGATAACGCTCCGGCCGACGGCGATAATGTTTATGCCGTATCGGTAGTTTACAACATGGGTGAATCTATATTGTCGGCTCCGTGCACGGTGGGGACTTCGGGTATAGAAAATAATTCGATGGATAATATTCGCATATACGAGGAGAATGGTGTTATCGTCATTCGTGGTGCAGAGGGCAAGCGAGCCACAGTCTCCGATATGTCCGGTGTCGTATTGCATAACGATATTTGTTCCGATGTCACGGTCATTTCGGTAAACAGAGGCGTATATGTAGTTAAGGTAAACGGGAAAGCGATTAAGGTGATCGTTCGTTAAGGTATTTGTCGTGCATAAGAAAGGAGCCGTGACCGAGCATTCGGTCGCGGCTCCTTTCTTATTGTGTTATATCGGCGTGCGGAAGAGCGAGAAGTTTACGCTCCCGTAACTACGGTGCTGGTCGAATAGGGGGTGAGTGGAAAAATCATTGTTTTTGGAATGTTCGAGAACGAAGATTCCGCCCGGTTTCAAAAGACCTCTCGATAGCACTTCCTGCGGCAGGGTTTCCAACCGGGGCAGATCGTAAGGCGGGTCGGCGAAAATGAGGTCGAACTGTTGCCGGCAACTTTGTACAAACTTGAACACATCTCCCTTGATAGGAGTTAGATTCGGGTCGTTGAGTTGTTGTTGGACTTTGCGGATAAAATTGTATTGTGTCGGATAAATTTCCACGCATACCACCCGGCTGCATTCGCGCGATAATAATTCGAAACTGACGGCTCCTGTTCCGGCAAATAAATCAAGGGCTTCAATGCCCTCGAAATCGATCAGGTTTTCGAGTACATTGAAAATGTTCTCCCGCGCGAAATCGGTCGTCGGTCGAGCTTTTATATTCGTAGGGACGTCGAAGCGTCTGCGTCCGTATTTACCGCTAATAATTCGCATATTATAAATATTGAGAATAAATGGGAAAATTAATCGACAATAATATCACCCGAAACGGAACCTTGATTTTCCCATCCACTAATGTTTGCTCCGCCTACAAAAATACCATTTTTGCGTATATCTAACTCAATGGATAACGTTTTTCCTCCTTCTAAATAATCTCTATCCGTATTTTTGATTTCAACTCCCGATAAAGAAAAATCCTTTTGATTTCCTGCAATGTTCAGTTTTAACGTTACGTCATTTTTATTTTGGGGTATAATCAATAAAGAAATGTTTTTTCCTACTACCGACTGATAGTCTTTTTTGTTTGCGGGCGTATTGACAATACCCTCTTTTAAATCGACCGTACAAGCGGAATAAGCATGGCAAGTGGTAGAAATAAGACCCAGGCTTTCTTTGGAATAACTTCCGTCACTTGATTTGAAACTAATATTCAGTTTGTGCATGGCATGATTAAAACCTAACATTATTTTGTTCTGGCTCAGGTATGCGATTTCTTGTTTGGGGGCTAATAGAAGGTCTTTTTCACTTTCATTTTCGATGTCGAAAGAAATAGAATTTTTATCTTTTTCGATCGTTAATAGGGGATAGAAACCGACGAGGCCAATGGTTGAAGGTTTGTCGATGAGTTTTATGTCTTCCCAATATAAAGGGTTGTTATAAGAAAATTCTATGGTAGTAAATTCTCCATTGTTTCCTGAAATAGCTAATCCTATAATATCGCCGTTTTCAAAATTACCGCTGCCGTCGCTATTGATGTGGGGAGCTCGCGATATAGCATTGATTCCTGTTTCCAGATTCACACGTGTTCTGGTGTTTGATAATTCTGCGTCTTCATTCCCGCAGCTTGTCAGTAAGGTTGTTGCAAGTAAAGTAAATATTAATTTCTTAGTCATATTCATTGTTTTTATTGATTATCTATTATCGATTAATTGTTTCCTTTTCCCATTTTTCCCATATATCACGGCGCAAGCTGACTGTTGCTAACTGTTGAAAAACGGTTTTGAAGGAGGTCCCGAAATATGCCATTCCTTCGGTATCATAAGTAACTTTTTTTCTCATTAAGATATGACGTTGATATAATGGAGTTCCTCCGACCACATCGAAATCGAAATAATCATTGTTATCTACGTAATAGATGGCCGATACGTCTCCTTTGTCATCGAATTCGGCTCCCCATATAGTCATGTCGTGAAGACCATAACTGGTGGCAATGGAGAAGCCTAGTGCTTTGTCTGTATTAAAAGCGTCTTTTATGATTCTATTGAATTCTTCTTTTTGGGGGTAAGAAGATGAGAGAGTTGCAATGTCGTCATCTATGGTGAATGCTTTGTTAAAGAACCCCTTGAAGTCTAAAACAGTCTGAGTGACCGGGGGGCCCGGTACTCCTGTAATAAACCAATTGACACCCAAATTGGAACTATTGCCTATATTTTGACAGTAATTGCGGAAAAAGTCGAAGATTTCACTTTCAGATTGAATCAGTTTTTTATAATTGCTACCCTCGCTGGTGATACTGCTCCCCGAAAACTCGTATTTTCGTTCGAGGTATTCGGCTGACGGTCTTGTGAATTTTTCGTACATTTCTCCATATATGTCATCGTATTTTTGAATATAGTCCCGATTGTGAAACGTCCACCAGTGAAGCATATTGGAGGCTGCTGCCGCCCAACACATCTTATGGTCAATGTAACCAGGGTAACCTCCATCTTGATATGGATTAGTTTTGTCGCAGTCGTACCAGTTGGAACCTTCTGTCCATGTTAAATATCCGTTATCTGATGTATCTTTGATAGTGAACCATTTTCCTACTGGGAAATTTTCCGGTGAATATGAAACATACTCTTTTGCCGTAGATTCGTCGAATGTTGGTAAAGTGATACCGTATATCCAATGTTTGCTGTTTGCAAATTGAAGATCGACCGGTTCCTCTGGTTTGTTTGTAAGTGTAAGAGTTATTTCCGATTGTTTACCGGGGTCAAGATTTTTGGAACCGCCAATTTCATAAGGTGATTTGTAGATATATGATTTTTCGTCGATCGTTATTTTGATCCACTCTGTCCCCCCGGATATTGGTTGGGGAAAGAGAATAGTACTATATTCGTTATTTTTTACTTTATAGGCCCTAATCCATTCTTCGGAAGAATCGTCGATTGCTTGTGTCGTACCGAGATTTAAGTTTAATTTCCCTTTTATTTTGCTATGTACTTCTACTTTTACAGAAGACTTTTGGTCGTCTACTCCTTGAAGGACAATATTTACTTTATGCATAAGGTGCTTGAATTGTAATTCTATCTTATGAGGGTTACTATACATCGGTATTACTTGATGAGCTCCTAAGATATCGGACTGTTCAAATTTTTCTTTGGTCGCTTGGTTGGTATTTATGGTTATAGGAAGGTGTCCCGATTCTATTGGAATTTCTTTGGCGGGGTATATGGCGTTGATAGTTGTCAGGTATGTTCCTAAATCTTGTTTATCGACACCTCTCCAATGTTGATTTTGCAGGGTTAATGTATGGTAATTATAGGAGTTATCCAATTCGACGTAAAGTCCTATTTTGTCGCCTTCAATAAAATTACCTTCTCCGTTTATAGAGTCTATCGAAGCTCTTGACGGGAGAAAATCAGGACTTTTTGTACAGATGAATTCTATTTCTTCTTTGGGAGTAGGAATGATGTCGAAATCACGTTCTTCGGTACATGCAGTCAAGAGGATACATAGAATGCATGGTAAAGATAATTTTTTCATAGAAAGTCATGCTAAGCTATTATTTACTGCGTAATCAAAATTAAATTACAAAAATATCGGTTTTTGAAGATAACGGGAAGACTATTTGCATTATTTATATATGTAATAATATTATATTAATTAGAGAAATAATAGCATCGTAAATGTTAAATATATTATTCTATTGGTTTTTGTTTAATGAGATAAAGAATATTTGTTAGTTATTGTCTGATAATGAATTTATAGAATTTCTGTCTATATAATATATAGAATTTATATCGGCAATGGAAAATGGAACGGGTGATTTTTTTTCTCCATGAGCTTTTCTTTATATTTGCGGCATTCGCCGCCAATATAGGATGTGGTTCGGCATAGTCAAGTCGGAAATGCGATTTCGGTTTGCCTATGTACTCACCTTTCACTATATTTGTAGAATATAGGATGCGGCTCGGCATAGTCAAAACGGAAATGCGATTTCGGTTTGCCTTTGCACTCACCTTTCACTATATTTGTAGAATATAAGATGCGGTTCGGCATAGTCAAATCGGAAATAAGATTTCCGTTTGCCTTTGCACTCACCTTTCACTATATTTGCGTTTGTTATAGAATAAAAGAAAATTGTAGTTTTTTACAAGCAAAAAGGGGAATGATTTTAGATACATTGTTTATTGAGAGTCTCTCGAATTTCGTACATGGTCTGTCAACGGCTTTTTTCCTATATTTCGGAATCAATTTGGTTTTCTTTCGGGCTACGAATCGGCCTCTTTTTATTTTGGGGTGTCTTTTTTGCCTGTGGGGTGTCCAAGATTTGAAAGACTTGTTATTGTATATAGATACTATCGGCGATTCTCCATATTATTCTACTATTCTTTTATCGATAGATATGTGGGCAGTTCCTCTTTGCGCGCTTTTCTTGTTGGAGATATTGTCCCCCGGATTCGCCACTCTCCGTCGAGTCCTTTTGTTTGAATTACCATTGGTTTTATTTACCGTCGTTTATATAATGACCGGTTTATTCGAGGTTTATATGTCGAGTGTCGTTTATACGGCGGTAGTTTGTGCATTGGTAGTCTTGTTTATAATCGTGAGGGTGAGGAGTTATAACCGGTATATGCGTGATAACTATTCTTATACCGAGCGTATTAATGTACAGTGGCTGATGAACAGTATGGCTATTTTGGCTGTGTGTCTGTTGTCTTGGCTGTATGTTTGTACGAATGTCAGCCATTTGGGCGATATGTTTTATTATATTTCGTCTACTGTATTGTGGGCGGTTGTTTTGTATTATAGTTTGCGTCAAGAATGGATTCCTCAGGCGCAAGATATGGAGTCGGAGGAAACGGGGGTATCTCGTAATTTCGTTTCGCAGATGGGAGGCAAGCTCGAAGAGTATATCCGAGAGAAGGAACTCTATCTGAACCCCAAATTGTCGTTGTCGGACTTGGCGGTCGAGATGGGCACAAACCGAAGTTATTTATCCAATTGTCTGAATAACGAATTGGGTGTCACTTTCTACGATTATATTAACTCGTTCCGGTTGGAAAAGGCGAAAGAGATTCTCGATGACTCCGGTTTCGAGGGCTGTATCGAAGATGTGGCGATTCGCAGTGGGTTTAATTCTGTTTCTACATTTCGTCGTTCGTTTCAAAAAAAATATGGTTGTACTCCTTCGCAATATCGGAAAAATGCCTTAGGACATAGATAGTTGCCTTGAAGATTCCGTTAGGGGAGAGTAAATTGTTCAGGCTCAATCAAGACAATCAAAAAACTATGAGATCTTTTTTAACCCCTCTCCTCAGAAACTATTGTTCCTTCGGTGTCTCCCCTATATTGCTCCGCAACACCCTGTAATACTACGGGGCACGGTAGGGGAGAATCGATATAAACAGACTGATGAGATGTTGTTTTCAACCCCTCCGTCACTACGTGCCACCTCCCCTATATTTTGCGTTACAAAACACAGGGGAGGAGTTTTACAATAGCTCCGATAGTGAAAACTGAAACACCTTGTAATGTTCCGAATTACAGCAAGAAAGGAGTTTTAACGCCTTTCTGTCGCATTATTTTTTTTCGAATGAGTATTTTTACCCTCCTCTGTGTGGCGTAGCAATAGGAGGAGTGCCCGCAGGGCGAGGGGGTTAACTCTTACAGTCAAAAATCTTATGAAATCTTTCTACTGCTTCTTCGGTGCTTTCCCTATATTAGGCCAACTTTTGTTTATTGGTCGGTTTCGAAACTATTTAGAAGCTGTTTTAAATTTATTGAGAAATAATATTATCATTGCAAGCAGGTATGTTCCGGCCATATTGAGCCCCTGTCTCGCATCTTGAATCCCTTGATTTTTGTCAATAGCCCGCTATTGACTGCCTATCTCGGACTCCAATCAGCTTCAACATAGGTCTCGATCTGTCTCGGAATAATTTTAAAACAGCTTCTTATTTGCAATAAAAAAGGCTGTCTCCCGACAGCCAATTTGTAAACCTTAAATCTAATACTATGAAAAAACATAGTACAAATGTATAACTGTAATTCTTATTTTCCAAATCAAGGCCTTAAAAAAGTTGTTGATTTAACATAATTTGAGTGAAATCAATTGTTTTTGTTAACTAGTTTGTTTTGCTCTTATTTTCTTGGGAATGAGAGAAGTATTTGTGAAAGAAGAGCAGCTGATAATCTATGGAATTGTTCCAATAAGTGTTGTTGTGCTTTCCCGGGCGTTCGATATAATCGTGTTTTATATTACGGGTGAGTAATGCCTGATGAGCTCTTCGGTTGACTTCGAGAAAGAAGTCGTCTACTCCGCAGTCGATGATAATAGCGAGAACTCCGTCGTTGAGAGTAGGTATGAGGTTGATAACAGTGTGTTCGTCCCAGCGTTTTTTATTGGCCGCGAATTCTCCCAACTGGTCTTTCATTTTCCAGTTCGTAGGGAAGGGGCGGATATCGAGACCTCCGCTGGTGCTGCCTACGGCTCCGAAAACATCGCGGTGACGGATTGCATTCCACATGGCTCCGTGACCTCCCATACTGAGACCGGTAATGGCTCTTGCCTTGCGGTCGGCTATGGTGCGGAAATGGGTATCGATGTAGCGAACGAGTTCGTCCGAAATGTAGTCTTCGTATTGCATATCTTTATTTAAGGGACTGTTCCAATACCAGCTTACTTTTCCATCGGGACATACGAAGATGATTCCGTATTGTGAAGCTATTTGTGGAAGTTCGGGTTTGATTTTCGTCCAAGTAGTATAATTCCCTCCACAACCATGCAACAGATATACGACAGGATAACGTGTGTTGTTACTTGTATAATTATCGGGGAGAACAATGACATTTTTAATGTCTCGTCCCATTTTGCTATGTATAGTTATCGTGTCGACTTGTTGAGCCGAAAGAGTAGCGACACATAGGAATAAAGTAATCAGTAAAGAAAAGGATTTTTTCATGGTTGTAATTTTTAAAATTTATCGTTTTACATATTCGGTAACAAAATCTATATTATCGAGTAATAAGCGACCGGGGGCGTTATAGAATTGTAATCCGGTAATTTCTCCGGCTTTAACTTGGGAAATAAAAAAGTCTTTACCGATTTCGTCGCTTAGCAGTGCCTGCCAAGCGGTATCGGAAGCATCGAGGGTTTGTCCGTCTTCTCCTTCGGTCGTTGCCAATATATCGGTGAGGATAATTCGTTGTTCCTCTTCGGGTAACTCTTCTTCGGGTTCGAAAAGATTGTATTCGTCATCGTCGCCGGTGATTTGTCCGATGAGGTCTTCGCTATCTTCGTAACTGCTGATCTGCCCGGAAAGCCACCATTCGCCGTTCCATTGTATGAATCCGGTACGTAAAATGAGAGACGGGTCTTTCATATCGCGGGGAATCCCTATCAGCGAGCGGTTGGTCGCTTCGATAATCCGGTCGGTCGCTATGTGGCGGAATCGGGTGACTGTCTCATCGGCGTTTTCGTAACGGAAATAGCCGGTGTATTTGTGTCCCATACTCGACAGAGAGGCATACAAAGGGGAATTCTCTCCCAATACTTCGGCAAGCCAGCGGGGTGGTGTGAGCCGCATAAATTCGGTTACATGATTGAAGCCGAAGTCGTTACAAAGCAGGTTTACCATATCGGGTATTTGCTCGTCCATACCGGCTTCTTTGGCTTCTTCGGCAAGGGACTCGGCTTGGTCTTCCAATAAGAAACCGTTGTTGAAGAATAGATAGGACTGGGTACAAAGCCAAAGAAAACGGGCATGCAATGCGTAAAGGTTATGAGACTCTTTTTCGTCGATTCGGAAGTATTGGAGTAGCTTTTCGTTTTCGGGAGCCGATTCGTATTCGGTCTCGAATATTTCCATCACGTCGGAGGCTATCGCAGCGAATGTATCGAGTGTGGGTGAATAGGGTATGTCGAGGTTGTTGAGTTGCATGTGGTAATGCCACACGAGGAATTGTACCTCTTCGATGTTGATTTCGCCGGGCGTATAGTCTTCGTTGAGTGCGTAAAACGGGAGCGGTTTTCCAAAACGTTTACCGTGAATACGAGTGAAGGCTTGAAAAATACCGGTTTGTGAAATAATATCCTCGAAATAGGCCGTGAGGATGCAGGCAAGCTCTTTTTGTTCGGTCTCGTCTATTTTGCGATAATCGCTTTCTTCGAGAGAGGTTTCGATGGCTCGAATGGCAGCCAGAACTTTATTGGCCAATGTGATGTAGTAAAGGTCGGTGGGTGCTGAGCCGGAGTAAGGATGCAATGTTTTCCAATCGCCGTTATATATGCGTTGTTTGTCGGTATTCATGCGAAACTTGTGTTATGTGTCTACAAAAGTAGTTATAAATCGGGAAAAGAGTGGCGTAATTGCAGCGTTTTATTATGTCTGTTATACGGTTTCCCATTATAAAACGAGTTATAAGGGATATTTGCAGATGAAAAAGCCGGGCCTCATCGTACAATCGAAAGGAAAGTATTGATTATCGAGGATAAAATAATTAACTTTGTGACCTAAAAGACATAGGGCCATAGAGATGGCCTACAATATTAATAGCGTTTGCTATTTGTTCCATACAGAATGAAACGTCGGAAACTTCATTTGATATGAACGGGAACAAGTTGTAAACGTCCTGCTTTGCATGGGCGTGACTTGCCGTTCATAACACCAATTCCGACGGGTGCATTCTGGGCAGTTTCGTCCATGCTTTGTATCCGTTGAATTTGTTGTATTATGAACATTGGCATTCGCATAGATTTTGAATGCCAATGGATTTTATCATTAAGCATGCCTCCCCATTGTACACAATTTTCAAATGGGTATCGGGGCGTTTTTTCGTGCGGGGAAAACGAGGAAAGTATTACCGCACGAAAACCTATATTTCGATAACGTTAATTTGGAGCATTGGATTGTTGTCGCCGGTTGCGAATGTTTATGCCCATGGGTTTACCGAGTCGAGGTCGAGGCTCACTTTTGTTTCGCCCTATTATTTTGGTCCCAATGCTTTCCCGATTCCTGATGTACTGACAAAAACCAGTGATAAACTTAAAATTGAATTGGCAGGAGATTACTATTGGGGCAAGAATTATACAACGGATATTTTTCTGAAAACCCATATCCCCTTATGGACGCATCGAGCCAATCTTTCGCTTTGGTGGCCTGTGATTGAATGGTACGATGATACAAAAAACAAAGGTAAAATGTCGGGAGATGTATACCTCAGTATAGACATGCAGCTCTTCGAAGAACGAAGAATAGTGCCATCGTGGACTTTAAGAGCTGCTCTCAAAACCGCTTCGGGAGGAGGTTACGAAATCGACCGTTATTATGATTGTCCCGGTTATTTTTTTGATACCTATTTTGGTAAAACGTTCCAGATTGCGAGCGCCGTGATACAGATTTTTTCCGGTGGCGGATTCTTATGTTGGCAAACGGACAACGGCAGGCAAAATGATGCGGTTCAGTATGGAGTTTTAGTTGGGTTACGATTGGGAAATTTCAGTATAAGCGAGACTTTTGGCGGATATAGTGGTTGGGAATCAAATTCTAAAAAATATGGACATTTGGCTCATGATTGCCCTATGTCTTTGAAAACAAAACTTTCGTATGTCATATCCAATTGGGAGATCGGTGCGATGTTGCAACATGGTTTGTCCGATTATCCTTATACTCAGCTACGAATCGGCATCTCTTATTCTATCGACATTCTCAATCGGGAATGAGTTTTTTGTGCTTTTTACGATAAAATTTATTCTATGCCTGCCTTGTGTTTGTTTGACAAGTCTGTCTAAAAATAGGTAGTGCTCCGGTATCACCAAATAAATTTGTTTCTGCTCTCACCTTTCGCTATTTTTGTCTCGGAATTATGAAAAAAGGAACAGAACAAGAAGAACAGGGCGCGCCGTTGGCTGCCGGTTTGCATGCGTGGTACGCCGAGAATCACCGGGTGTTGCCGTGGAGGGGTATTACCGATGCGTATCGTATTTGGATTTCGGAGATTATTTTGCAGCAGACCCGGGTAGTGCAGGGCTTCGAGTATTACAATAGATTCATATCCCGATTTCCCGATGTGCGGTCTTTGGCTGCCGCCGATGACGACGAGGTGATGAAACTGTGGCAAGGATTGGGCTATTATAGCCGGGCCCGTAATTTGTTGACTGCTGCGCGTCAGGTGGTAGAACGATTCGGCGGGGAGTTCCCGACGACTTACGAGGGTATACGTTCTTTGCAGGGAATAGGGGATTATACGGCGGCAGCGGTAGCTTCGTTCGCTTACGGGTTGCCTCATGCTGTGGTGGACGGTAATGTGTATCGGGTTCTTTCCCGAATTTATGGTATCGATACGCCTATCGACACGACCGAGGGACGAAAGTTGTTTGCCGCTCTTGCCGACGAGTTGCTCGACCGGAAAGACCCGGGCGGGTATAATCAGGCGTTGATGGAGTTCGGTGCACTGTATTGTGTGCCTCGCTCACCTCAGTGCGGAAGGTGTATTTTTGCCGACCGTTGTATGGCTTTGGCGACTCATCGAGTAGAAGAGTTACCAGTGAAACAGGGTAAGACGGTGGTAAAACCTCGTTATTTCAATTATTTTTATGTGAGACAGGGCGGAGATACTTGGATTCGTCGGCGAGAGGGGCGTGATATTTGGCGTAATTTGTATGAGCTTCCGCTTATCGAGACCGATGAAGAACAGGGGCTCGATGACTTGCAGCGTAGCGGTATTTGGGCAGAGTTGTTTCATGACGCCGGACAAGTGAGTGTTTCGTCTCAGGTGTATAGTTGTAAGCATGTGTTGTCGCATCGTATCATTCATGCCCGTTTTTACATGGTGGAGACGGAGTTTGCTCCCGATATGACCGGGTATATGAAGATTCCGGTGGAACGATTGGGAGATTATGCCGTGTCGCGCTTGACCGAAAGTTTCTTGGAAAAGCTGTCTATGAATTATCCTTCGTTGTTTTGAGACCGGATAATCTTACTTATTCATACGGGTAAGGAAAGGGATAGTCGCTATTTATATAAACGAGGCTGATGTGCTGAATGTCGCTATGTTTGGGGGCAGTCGAAATCAGAGGGGATTTTTTATGTGTCTAACTCCTGTCATCAGAAACTATTGTTTCTTCGGTTTCTTCCCTATATTTTGCGTTGTAACACCCCGTAATGCTACGGGACACGGCAGGGGAGAAGGTTAGAGTGTTTTGTCGCTAAAATTTGTTTCTGCTCTCGGTTTGCACTATCTTTGACACAACATAAAACAATCGAATGATAGAAAGAGTAATCATATTGGATGCTGTCGATCCGGTAGCGTTTTACGGCGTGAATAACGCGAATGTACAGTTGATTAAGAATTTGTTCCCGAAAGTGCGTATTGCCGCCCGCGGGAATGTGATGAAGGTGATCGGCGATGAGAAGGAGACCGAGGTTTTCGAGGAGAAAATCAAGTTGCTTGAAAAACATTGCGCCGAATATAACCAGTTGAGCGAGGAGGTAATCATCGATATTATCAAGGGCGATGAACCGCAAGCGATAAAACCGCAGGAGAACCTCATTATTTACGGAGTGAACGGTAAACCGATTACGGGGCGTACGCCAAACCAAAAGAAACTGGTGGAGGCTTTCGCCAAAAATGACTTGACTTTTGCGCTCGGTCCGGCGGGGTCGGGCAAGACTTATGTGGCGATAGCCCTTGCGGTGAAAGCGTTGAAAAACAAAGAGGTGAAGAAGATTATCCTGAGCCGTCCGGCTGTGGAGGCAGGAGAAAAATTGGGCTTTCTGCCGGGGGATATGAAGGATAAAATAGATCCTTATCTGCAACCGTTGTACGATGCTTTGCAGGATATGATTCCGGCAGTGAAGCTGAAAGAGTACATGGAGACGAACGTGATACAAATCGCTCCGTTGGCATTTATGAGGGGGCGTACGTTGAGCGATGCAGTGATTATTCTCGATGAGGCGCAGAACACGACCACACACCAGATAAAAATGTTTCTTACCCGATTGGGTATGAATGCGAAAATGATCGTTACCGGCGATATGACGCAGATCGATTTGCCTGCGTCGCAGACTTCGGGGTTGATACAGGCGATAGGGATTTTGAAAAATGTAGAGGGTATAGCCCGAGTGGAATTCAACAAGAAAGATATCGTGCGACATAAATTAGTACAGCGTATCGTCGAGGCTTATGAAAAACACGACGAGAAAGTACGCAAGGCTTCCATGTCTAAAAAGCATGAACAAGCCGAGAAAAAAGGAGAAGAGTAATGGGCGGTAACCTGTGGAGAAAATGGCTGGGAGAGAGTGACGAGCCGGGTCGTAACCGAGTGCAGGCTTTTGTTTATTCTCGTTTGTGGATGGGGGTATTTCCTTCATTCTTGGCAGGATTCGCTGTTATATTCCTTATTTGTTACTGGGGGAATCTGCCTGTCGAGAAGTCATCTAACAAGGCTTTGCTCTCCGGACTGTTATGCGTGGTGGGTTATGCGATAGGGGTTTGGGCTGCCGTAGCTCCCGATAAAGACGATGAGGAAGACGAGGTAGAGGATTCGACCGGAAAGGCGAGTTGGATAGATAAAGTGAAGTTAGCCGTTTGTTGTTTGGCATTAGTCGCTATATTTGCTTATCCCAGCATAGAACGGGTACTTAGCGGTGAACGAACCATTTTAGAGGGTTGTGTCGAACTGACGGGAAAATGCTTGATGATTGTCTGCTTGTTTGTTCCCGTTTATATCCGTTTAAAACGAAAGTCGAGAGGGAGTTTGAAATAGATTTATCTTAATCTTGCAATCGGTACACTATCTCGTTTTTATGTTGTATCTTTGCGCACAGATGTGAAAATGGGCTGCGCCTAGGAACTCTCAAATGAATTTGTTACAGCTCTCGGCTTGCACCGTTTTTTGCAAGGTCATTATCGAAGACGAATAACCGATTATAGTATAAACAGAAAAAGTATTACAGAAATGAAAAATGCTTTGGTAAAAACCGATTTCAAATTTCCCGGACAGAAGAGTGTGTATCACGGCAAAGTGCGCGATGTATACAATATCGACGACGAGCTGTTGGTGATGGTGGTCAGTGACCGTATTTCGGCATTCGACGTGATTCTTCCAGAGGGTATTCCTTACAAGGGGCAGGTGCTGAACCAGATTGCCGCTAAGTTTTTGGATGCTACGTCGGACATTGTCCCGAACTGGAAGGTGGCTACTCCCGATCCGATGGTGACCGTGGGGCTGCGTTGCGAACCATTCAAGGTAGAAATGGTCGTGCGGGGATATTTGACGGGACATGCATGGCGCGAGTACAAGGCCGGCAAACGAACGCTTTGCGGTGAGACGATGCCCGAGGGCATGAAGGAGAACGAAAAATTCCCGCATCCTATCATCACGCCGACTACCAAAGCCGATGAGGGTCACGACGAGGATATTTCGAAGGCGGAGATTATCGCCAGAGGTATCGTCTCGAAAGAGGACTACGAACAGTTGGAGAAATATACGTTGGCGTTGTATCAACGGGGCTGCGAGATGGCTGCTCAAAAGGGGCTTATTTTGGTGGATACGAAGTATGAGTTCGGCAAAATAGGCGATAAAATCATTCTCATCGACGAGATTCATACGCCCGATTCTTCGCGCTATTTCTATGCCGAAGGTTATGAAGATCGTCTTGCCCGTGGCGAGGAACAACGTCAGTTATCGAAAGAGTTCGTGCGTCAATGGTTGATTCAGAATGGATTTCAGGGTAAAGAGGGTCAACAGGTTCCCGAAATGACCGAGGAATACTGCAACAGCGTGTCGGATCGCTATATCGAGCTATATGAGCATATCGTGGGCGAAAAGTTCGTGAAAGCCGAGGGCGAGGACGTTGCCGCCCGTATCGAAAAGCACGTGACCGATTTTTTGAACAACCGTAAAAAATAACCGGTAAAAATCGATTGGTGACGAATGGATTATAAAGCGGAGGGAATAAAGCCTTATGACGAGGAGACGGACAAGACGACGCAGGTGCGGGAGATGTTCGATTCTATCGCTCCGGCTTATGACACAATGAACCGGACAATGACACTGGGTATAGACCGGTGGTGGCGTCGGGTGGCCGTGAAAATGTTGCGTCGCTATTCTCACCGTCGTATTCTCGATGTGGCTACGGGTACGGGTGATTTGGCGTTGCTACTGGACGAGCGTCTGCATCCAGACTGTGTCGTGGGTATCGATTTGTCGGAAGGCATGTTGCGCATAGCTCGTGAGAAAGTGACCGAGCGAAATGCACAAGAGCGGATTCTTTTCGAGGTGCAGAATTGCTTGTCGATGACATTCGACGACAACAGTTTCGATGTGGTGACGGTCGCCTACGGGGTGCGTAATTTTGAACATCTCGAAGATGGTTTTCGGGAGATGTACCGGGTGTTGAGTCCCGGCGGCGCACTGTGTGTGATCGAGTTGTCCACTCCCGAAAGATTCCCGTTTCGCCAGCTTTATAAGTTCTATACCTATACGTTTATTCCTTTCGTGGGTCGGTTGGTGTCGAAAGACCGCCGGGCTTACAGCTATCTGCCCCGTTCGGTAGCGGCCGTTCCACAAGGTGAGGATATGCTCACTATTTTCCGTCGTGCGGGTTTCGGCCATTGCTATTGTCGTCGGCTTACTTTCGGCGCTTGCACGATTTATATCGGAGAGAAGTGAGAGGAGATATTATTGAGGTGTAACAAGGCCGGAGTATTTATTAGATACTCCGGCCTTGTTTTATTTAGGTTCAGTAGGAAATCGGAGGGGATTTTTATGCATCTAACCCCTCTCCTCAGAAACTATTGTTTCTTCGGTGTTTCCCCTATATTTCTAACGCAATACCCCGTAATGCTACGGGACACGGCAGGGGAGAAGGGATATAAACAGACTGATGAGATGTCGTTTTCAACCCCTCCGTCACTACGTGCCACCTCCCCTATATTTTGCGTTACAAAACACAGGGGAGGAGTTTTA
>OMEQ01000702.1_pt1 | contig 19674 bp, 7 predicted proteins | sample 1645451 | NCBI WGS metagenome assembly OMEQ01 (sample SAMEA103958142, study PRJEB25191) | human gut metagenome | biome: human-associated habitat [ENVO:00009003]; feature: intestine environment [ENVO:2100002]; material: feces | place: Germany | collected 2013/2015
TGACTGCAAAAATCGCAGATGAAAAATTGAAGAAGCCCAGCTTCAATGAGGATTTTATCCGATTCTGGCTGATGAAATTTAGAAAGTTCGATATTTCGCAGAAAAAGCAGCGGAAAGCGCTGATCGAGATTTTTGTCAATGCCATTTTTCTGTACGATGACCGGATGCTAATCACGTTCAACTACAAGGATGGCACCCAAACCGTCCGATTTGAGGACGCTTTGACGGCTGATGGGGTAGAAGGAAAAAGTTCGGATTTGTCCAGTTCTGCTGGACCATAAGTCCAACGATTTCACGTTAGAAATCGTTGGATTTTTTTGTTTATAAGCTGGCCTCATTTGGTTTTGACCACAATTTTGACCACAATGCCAAAGATTTTATCTGGTCTAATGCACGGCTTTGCCGAATGTGTGGGGATGGGAGCTGCCGACCGGCGGGAATGGCGCGAAATGCTGGAAGATCTGTGGCGGCGGCGCGTGCCGGGAACAGGTGAGTACGAGCCTTTGGGCACCATGAACGCCGACCGCATGGACATGAAGAAGCTGCTGGGCGTGGACGGACAGGGCAAGAACGGGACCATAGGCTACATATACGGCCACAAAGAGCGGGCCTGCATTGAAACACGCAATCTGAGCCAGCCGGAAGAACTGGCACCCAGCGACACGAAGTGGAGCCGCCGCCAGCTGCGCAAGGGCTGCACCGAATGCGCAGAGAATGCCTACTGGTGGGAGCAGCACTATCCGGGTTTTGAGGTGGTACAGGTGATGATCTATGACCCCGGACAGCTGTACGAAGCGGACAGGCCGCGACCAGACGGATGGGAGGCCACCGAAGCGCAGGCGTATCTGATCCTGCGGTGGAGAGGGTTTGCGAAAGTTCGCACCTGACAGATAAAATTATTTTATTTTGCGTGTAATCATTGCGCGAAACGCGGAGAAATACACAAAATCAGCGTAAAAATGCGCGGACAGTGACGGAAACGGGCCGAAACTGCGAATGAAGGGAAATTTTGGAAAGCAGATAGAGCCGTGAAAGGCGGTGGATGAGTGACCAGACAGCAGAAGAAGGCTGTGAGAAAGGCGCTGCGGCAGTACGGGCGCAAGCAGAAAGCAGCGGACGCGGCAGGCTGTGCGGCCGCAGGGCCGGACCCATGGGGACGGGTGATCCGGCAGGTGCTGGACTACTATGCCGAGGCGGACGGGACCTGTGCGGCTCTGCTCAGGCTGCGGTATCTGGAAGAGCGGCCGGAGGCGGAAACGATCGAAAGGCTGCACATTGGGCGGACGACCTACTACCACAAGGAGCTGGAAACGCTGAGCACGGCAGCGGTGTTTGCTGCAAAAGCAGGGCTGATCTGAAACACTGGGTGCGGATGCATCCGGTGGTTTTGTGATGCAACAACGACGACCGCCGCCAGTGGCGGAAACAGGGAGGAGTTGTTGGGGCCGTGGCCAGCAGGATGCAAGGCCCGCCCCAAGGGCCGAAGCAGACGCTGGGAGCCACAACCCGTACTCGCTGCGACGACCGCAAAATGTCCGCAGTGTTTTTGCAGGCTGTTTGGTGGTAGGCTGAAAGCAACAGCACAGGAAGGAGGGCCGGGCATGGCTGAGCGCAGATACTGCAAAAACACCGTGCCGGGCAGGCAGGGCCGGGGCAAAAAGTACCCGGCAAAGGTGCGGGCCGAGGTGGTGATGGCCATGATCGGCACAAACTCCATCTGTGCGGTGGCGAGAAAATACGGCGTGCCGGAGAGCACCATCCGCAGCTGGGTGGCAGAGGAAGCAAAGAAGCCGGACGGAGAATTTGCAAAAGCACGGGCCGAAGCGGCGCGGGAGATCGCAGCCAGAGCGGCGCTGGGCGCAAAAGCACAGGTGAGCTACCTGCAGCAGCGCGCAGCAGAGAACCAGCGCGCCGCCGAGATACGGACAAAGCTGCAGCAGCGTCTGGATGAGGATGCACGGGCCAGAAACTATGAGCTGGGCGTGCTGCTGAAGAGCGAGGAAGAAAACCTGCAGGACGCTGCCGAGACAGGCCTTGTGATACGCAGCGCACCGGGGACCTACGACCGGCAGCTGACGGACGAAGAGCGCACCGAGCTGGAAAAGCAGCTGGAGCGATACGAGAGCCTTGCCATGAGCGACAAAGACGCGGCCAAGGTGACAGCGGTATTGCTGACAGCAGCAGAAAAGGCTGCGGCACTGGTGCCGAAGGACGAAGGCAGCGGCCAGAGCGCGGCCCCGGCGGTGCTGATGGAGCGGCAGGACGAGGGCGGGCAGCAGGAGGTGGTGCTGGATGGCAGCGGAACTGTATAAAAACCGGCTGGTCATCTGGCGGCCGCAGCCCAAGCAGGCAGCCTTTATGCGCCGCAGCGAGGACGAAGCGCTGTACGGCGGGGCAGCAGGCGGAGGAAAGAGCGATGCACTGGTGATCGAAGCGCTGCGGCAGGTGGACATTCCGCACTACCGCGGGCTGATCGTGCGGAAAACCTACCCGCAGCTTTCGGAGCTGATCGACAAGACGATGCAGTACTACAAGCCGGTATTCCCGAAAGCGCGGTACAACGCCTCCAGCCACGTATGGACCTTTCCGAGCGGGGCGAAGATCTATTTTGGCAGCATGTTCCGCACGCAGGACAAATACAACTATCAGGGCAAAGCCTTTGATTTTATCGGCGTGGACGAGCTGACCCACTTTACCTGGGAGGAATACAGCTACCTGATGAGCCGCAACCGACCTACCGGGCCGGGCACGGCAGTGTACATGCGGGCCACGGCAAACCCCGGCGGCATTGGCCACGGATGGGTGAAGGCACGGTTCATTACACCGGCACCACCGGGCACGAGGATGGTGCAGCTGGTGGATGTGAAAAAACCGGACAGCAGTGTAGAAAAGCTGCGGCGGACAAGGGTGTTTATCCCGTCCACGGTGTTTGACAACAAAAAGCTGCTGGAAAACGACCCGGGATATCTGGGCACGCTGGCAAGCTTACCGGAAGCGGAAAAGCAGGCACTGCTCTACGGCGACTGGGACAGTTTTAACGGGCAGGTATTTACCGAATGGCGCAACGACCCGGCCCACTACGAGGATCAGCGGTGGACGCATGTGATCAAGCCGTTCCGCATTCCAGCACACTGGCGCATCTGGCGCGGGTACGATTTTGGCTATGCAAAGCCTTTCTCCGTTGGCTGGTACGCAGCGGACGAGGAAGGACGGCTTTACCGCATCAAGGAGCTGTACGGCTGCACCGGCGTGCCCAACGAAGGCTTGAAGATAGACCCGGTAGAGCAGGCGCGGCGCATCAAGGAAGCGGAGGAAAACGACCCAATGCTGCGCGGGCGGCAAATTACCGGCGTGGCAGACCCGGCTATCTTCAACGAGAGTCAGGGCGAGAGCATTGCGGCCATGCAGGAAAAGCACCCGAATTACATCTTCTGGACACCGGGCGACCACACGCGACTTGCAGGCAAGATGCAGCTGCACTACCGGCTGGCATTTGACGGCGAGGGCAGGCCGATGTTTCAGGTATTTGATACCTGCAGGCATTTTATCCGCACCATTCCGAACCTTGTGTACGACGAGAGCCGGGTGGAAGACATTGACACCACCCAGGAAGACCACATTTACGACGAGTGCCGGTATGTGCTGATGGAAAACCCCATCAGCCCCAGAAAGACCGAACCGGTGCAGCCGATGAAAGATGACCCGCTGGATATGGACAGACGCAAGAGCCGGACGCGGGTGATGAGGATTTGAGACGATGACGATGGACGAGAAAGAGCTGCTGCGACAGCTGTCGGAGCGATACCCACCACAGGAAGAGAGCGGCCAGCAGATACCGGACTGGATGATGCAGGGCGGACAGCCTGCGCAGATGCCGATGGGCATGCAGCTGCTTCCGGAACGGCCGGAGGGAGCGATGCCGGGAACCGGACTCCCTCAGTCTGCTGGCGCAGACAGCTCCCTCGGGGAGGGAGCCTTTGACGAAGAGGAAGCGATCGGTGAGGACGAGGTGCGGAAGGCAAACGACCTGCTGCAGAAGTACAAGGCGGGCAAGGCCGCACTGGACAAACGCATCATCGAAAACGAGCTGTGGTTCCGCATGGGACACTGGAAAAATTACGAAAACAAGGAAATGCAGGGCAAGCCCAAGCCTTCCAGCGGATGGCTGTTCAACAGCATTGCCAACAAGCACGCCGATGCCATGGACAACTACCCGGAACCGAACGTGCTGCCGCGGGCAGAGGACGACGAGAAAACAGCAAAAGCGCTTTCCAAGATCCTGCCCACGGTGCTGGAGCAGTGCGACTACGAGACCGTGTACAGCGACACATGGTGGCGCAAGCTGAAGACCGGCACCGGCGTGAAGGGCGTGTTCTGGGACCCGGAGGCGCGCGGCGGGCTTGGCGAGATCTGCATCCGGAGCGTGAACCTGCTGATGCTGTACTGGGAGCCGGGCGTGGAAGATATTCAGGACACGCCGCACCTGTTCAGCTTGAGCCTTATGGACAATGACCAGCTGGAAGGGCGATACCCGCAGATGGCCGGGCACACGGGCAGCAGCATGGATGTGGCAAAGTACATCCACGACGACAGCATTGACACCAGCGACAAAAGCGTTGTGGTGGACTGGTATTACAAAAAGGCCCTTGAGGGCGGACAGACGGTGCTGCATTACTGCAAATACTGCAACGGCGTGGTGCTGTATGCCAGCGAGAATGACCCGCAGTATGCCCAGCGTGGATTTTACGACCACGGAAAATACCCCTTTGTGTTTGACCCGCTGTTCCGGGAAGAGGACAGCCCGGCGGGCTTTGGATACATTGATGTGATGAAGGACACCCAGACCGCCATTGACGAGATGAACCACGCCATGGACGAAAACGTGAAACTGGCTGCAAAGGCCCGTTATGTGCTGAGCGACACAGCGGGTGTGAACGAAGAAGAGCTGGCCGACTTTGGCAAGGACATCGTGCACGTGGTGGGCAGGCTGACGGACGACAGTTTCCGGCCTTTGCAGACCAATGTACTGAGCGGCAACTGCATCAGCTACCGGGATGCACGGGTGAGCGAGCTGAAGGAAATCAGCGGCAACCGGGATGTGAGCCAGGGCGGAACCACCAGCGGCCTGACAGCGGCAAGCGCCATTGCGGCTTTGCAGGAGGCGGGCAGCAAACTTAGCCGCGATATGCTGAAAAGCGCGTACCGGACGTTTGCAAAAGAATGCTACCTTGTGATCGAGCTGATGCGGCAGTTCTACGACGAAGAGCGGGTATACCGCATTACTGGCGAGAGCGGCGGCGTGGAGTATGTACCGTTCAGCAATGCGATGCTGCAGGCCGTGCCCGGCGGCAATGTGGGCGGTGTGCAGCTGGGCGACCATGAGCCGGTGTTCGACATTACGGTAAGCGCGGCAAAGAAAAGCACTTTCAGCCGCCTTTCTCAGAACGAGACGGCAAAGGAGTGCTACCAGCTGGGATTCTTTACACCGGCCAACGCCGATGCTGCCCTTGCTGCGCTGGAAATGATGGACTTTGAAGGCATTGAGAAGGTGCGGGAGAGGGTGAGCCAGAACGGCACGCTGTACCAGCAGCTGCAGCAGATGGCACAGCAGATGCAGAAGATGGCCGCCATCATTGACCAGCAGAACGGCACCAACGTGAGCGCAGCAGCCAGCGCGGCCGGACAGGCTGCCGGTGCTGCCGGAACAGGGGGCGGCGGGACCGCGGACGCGAAGAGCACCACCAACAGTCTGGGAGATGTGGTGGGCGAAAGCGGGAGCAACAGCATGGCGACCCAGGCCGCAAAGCGGGCCATGGACGTGAACAACCCGAACAAGTGAAGGAGGAACGGCATGGAGCTGAAAGACACCATCGATGGCATGATCAGTAACGACTACCGGGAACGCTTTAAAGCGGAGTACCGGCAGACGAAGGAACGGTACGAAAGACTGAAAGGGTTTTGCAACCGGATCGAGGCGGCGGAAAGGACCGGAAGGGAAGAGCCGAGGCATGATTGCCCGCTTGAACTGCTGCGGGAGCAGCAGAAACGCATGGGAATGTATCTGGAAACGATGGAGATCCGGGCGGCGATCGAGCAGATCGATCTGAACAAGTGACCGGGGAAGGAAAATAAAATGATCACCATTATTTACGACGAAAAAGGGAAGGACATGAGCCTGCAGGCATCGGGACACGCGGGCTATGCGCCGAAAGGACAGGACATTGTGTGCGCGGCGGTGAGCACACTGATGCAGAGCCTGGCTTACAGCGTGGATAGCGGCACTGTGACCTGCGACCCGGGCGGGGACAACATCCTGCGTGTACAGGCGAACCGGAGCCTTGACACTCTGGCGAAGTTTGAGCTGGTGATAGATGGGCTGTACCTGCTGGCCCAGCAGTACCCTGAGAATGTGCAGCTCATGAACCTGCATGCAAACGATGCAGACAACATGGATCTGCAGTTATTTGGTGACGGTGCAGCAGCTGGCAGTTCCGGTGACGGTGCGCAAGCTTCAGAGGGCGAAAGCAGCCCGGTGGCACCGCCTGCCCTGCGGCCCGCACAGGAGCGGCTTGCGAAACGCAGCAGGCCGGGCAAAGCAGCAAAAGCGACGACAGAAAAAAACCTTCAGCCGCCTGCAGGCGGCAGCTCCCTCAATGAGGGAGCCAAAGTCGATGCCGAACGGCTGACGCAGGAGGAAGCTGAACCGGACAAGGGCAACGAGCAGGAGCAGGGCGGCGAAACCGAAGAAAACGTGCAGCTGACACCGGAACAGCGCCGGAATGCCTTTGCAAAGGCGATGCAGCAGTACCCGGAAGAGTTTGAAGAGGCCATGCAGCATGCTGCGCGGATGGCGGTGCAGAGCATCCGGGAAAACCCGCAGCTGAACGAGCTGGGCAAGGTGCTGGCCGAAGCCTACGGCATTGACATGAGCGACATGGACGGGCTGATCGATGCCGTGAAAAACGGCCGGGTGAAGAACGATGAATATTATGAAACGCTGGCGGCGCAGCGGGGCATCAGCGTGAAAACCGCGCGGGAGATGGACCGCATGGAGGGCCAGCTGCAGCGCGCCAATGCTGAAAAGCAGCAGGCCGAACAGCTGCGGCTGGCCGCGGAGCACCAGCAGCGTGCAGCGGCAGTGCGTGCCCGGTGGGAAGCGGAAGCGGCAAAGCTGAAAAACAGCTACCCGGACTTTGAGCTGGACGAAGTGCTGAACAACCCTGCCGTGGCGGATATGATCCGGCGGGGCGTGGGGCTGGAAGCGGCGTACCGTGCAGCCTACTTTGACCGCCTGATGGAAAACCAGACGGCCCGCACGGCAAAACAGGTGGAGCAGGGCGTGGCAACGCGCATCCAGCAGCGCAGCCAGCGCCCGGCTGAGAACGGGACACATCCAGGCGGCGCGGCCGAGATGAAGGTGGATGTGGCCCACATGACGCGGCAGCAGCGGAAAGAGCTGGCACGCAGGGCACAGCGCGGAGAACGCATTGTGCTGTGAGAGATTTCCCGCGCGAAGAATTATGAAAATTCTGGAAGCGGAACGATAAAGGAGACCGGCAGTTATGAGCGAATGGACACCGGAAAGACTGAAAAAAGACAGAGAAAGTTGGGAAGCGAAAAACAACAGCCGCACCACAAACCGGACGGCGAGCGCCGGTACAGCTGCGGGAACAGCAAACACTACGGAAAAGTGGACACCGGAACGCATTGCAAAAGCGCGGGAAAGCTGGAAAGCGAAAAACAGTGGACAGAATGCTGCCAGCCCGGCTGCGGCTGCAAGGCAGAACACCGGCACGGGTCTTGGTGCACGGGTGCTGGCGCAGATGAAGGGCATGGACAGCAGCCACAAGCTGCAGCTGACAGTGCCGCAGGAAACGGGCAGCACACAGGCATATCCGGGCAAAAGCAGCATTGTGACCGACAGCGGTACAGGTACACGCAGCAGCACTGCGCAGCCGGAATGGCTGAACGCGAAGAGCGCTGCAGCCCCGGCGGCAAAGGTAACGGGAACGGTGCAGCCCACTGGGCGCCAGCGCATTGCAGGCATTGCCAGCGGAGACGAAGGCTGGTATGCACAGACAGCGCAGAAGGTGAAGCAGTACACGGAAGACCTGAAGGCGACGGACGATCTTAGAGACTTTGACCGACTGAACCAGTGGATGGACGCTGACCCGAAGCACCGGGAACTTGTGACGCTGATGCGCATTGGCACCGGCGGGCAGAGCTATGCCGAGAAAAACAACGCCATGCAGCCCCAGAGCGTGAGCGGTGCTGCAGCCAGAGCAGCAGTACCGGAAAAGAGTGTGGGCAGACGGGACTACACCGACGCGGAATTGCTGGCAAAGGGATACAGCCGCAAGGAGATCAGCGAAGCACGGCAGTACATTGCCGACTTTGATGCGCTGCCTGCAGGACGGCGTGCAGAGCGGCGTGCGGCCAATACCATTGGCGGCATTGGGGACACGGTAGCATCCTCGGTTTTTCTGGCGGGAGAGACCGGCGTACAGAGCGTAAAGAATGCAGCGGCGACCAGCGGGAACTGGAAGCAGCTGCAGCAGGATGTACAGAGCGACGACCGGAAGCAGGAGCTGCTGCGCCTGATGACCGGCGGAAAGACGCGGTATGCAGCGCGGGACAACACGCTGCAGCTGGCACAGAGCAGCGGTGCAATGGCCAGTGCTCCGGCGGCACAAACAACGCAGAGCGATGCCTACACGGATGCAGAGCTGATTGAAAAAGGTTACACGCAGCAGGAGATCAACAACATGCGGGCGCGCATTGCCGGAACGGAAGTGCATGACAGCGTAGACCCGGAGAAGAGCTTTGGCTATCAGCTGTACAAGCGCGGACAGGATCTGACCGCAGCTGCACAGGCGGGCCTTAGCCCCATTGCAAAGCAGGCACTGGGCATTGCGAGCAGTGCGGGCGAGAACCTTGCGGTGGCGGCCATTGACCCGGCATGGGTGCTGCCGGTGTTGAGTGCGCAGGGCGGTGCGGAGGCTATGGGCCAGAGCATTGAAAAGGGCGAAAGTGCAGGCAAGACGCTGGCCGGGGGCCTTGCAAAATTTGGCGCGGGCTGGGCCATTAACAGCGTAGGCGCGGCTGACCTTGCAAAGACCATGGGCGCAGACTACGCAAAGGATACACTGGCGGGCAAACTGGCGGACATGGTGCGCAGCGTGGCGGCGGACGGGGCGATTGCGCAGCAGTACCCGGCGGTGGCAAATGCCATCTCCGGCGGCGTGGACAATGCCATGCAGGCCTTTGTGGAGACCTATGCGGACAAGGCCATTGATGTAGCACTGGGCGACAGCGAAGCGGCGGCAGACCTGTTTAAAAGCGACACCTTTCTGACCGCACTGGAAAGCGGCCTGACGGGCGGTGCATCCGGTGCCCTGGGCGGTGCTGTGGGCACAGGGCTTGCGAAGATGAATGGCGGCGATGCCAGCCTTGTGGGCAACGTGAAGCGGGCATACTACGAAGGACAGGTGGAACAGGTACGGCAGGCATTGCAGGACGAAGTGCGGGCACAGGAGCCGGGAATGGCGATGCAGCAGACACCGGAAGAAGCTGCAGCAGACACCCGACAACCTACGGCTGCTACGCAGGAAACGGTGCAGCCGGAAGTGATGGGGGCGGCAAGCGGATTTGCGACCATGCAGGATACTGCGCCGATGGTACAGAGCGAAAACCCGGCTGTGCAGCAGCTTGCCGCAGCTGTGCAGGATGGGCAGCTTACGAGCAAGACCATCAACCTATTTACACCGAATGCGGCCAATGAAGCGAACCGCGCTGCCTTTGCGGAAGAATACGGTATTGAGCTGCCGGAAACGGCAGCAAAGACCCGGCAGGTATTGCGGGAAATGACAACACAGCAGCGGGCAGCACAGGCTCCGGCCGCAGCTACCGAAAATGCGACGGTTGAAGCACAAAAAACGGCCGCAATTGTAGAAAAAATGGAAGCTGACAGATCTGCGCGGCAGGCACAGACGGAAAGTGAGCTGGGCCAGAGCGGAGCTGCCGTGGAGAACACCGGGGAAAGGGTGGAAAGCAGCCCGGCGGAACAGTCTGGCGGGATGCGGGAAACCTACGGCCTTGAACAGCAGAGCCTGACCGCAAAGCAGCGGGAGGTGCAGCAGGAGCTGACCCGATGGCAGGTATCAGATGGGGCAAGTGCGACCATCAGCAGGAACATGCCGACAGAAATTGGAGATGCCGGGCGGTATGCGGCTGCGGCCAGCAGCCTGTACCGGCTGGGACAGATGGAAGATGTGACCACCTTTGACAAGGCTATGGAGCTGGCGCAGGGCATGAGCGGCCTTGCTGTGAACACCGATTACGTGCTGGCACAGGACGGCGGACGGGAAGCGCTGCAGCTGGCATGGCTGCAGGGACACGGGGAACTGGAAGCCGGAAACATGCAGCGCGCAAGCCTTGGCGGAAGGCTGACGGCGGAAAGCACCAGCGGCAGCGGCCGGGTGTTGTATAAGGGAACGATGCGCACGGCAAACGAGGTGGGCACGCAGCTGATCGAACTGAATGCGAAGGCCACGAACACGGATGCGGTGCTGAAAACGGTGCTGCAAGGCAGCGACCGGGTGAGGGCTTATGTGGACACCGAGACGGCGCGCATTTTCTTCAACGACCGGGCAGAGGATGTGTTTGGCACAATCCTGCACGAGGACTACCACTGGTACAACTCACTGGATGCAGAGGGTGCGCAGGCACTGCAGCAGCATGCACTGGAATTTCTGGCAAAGAGCGAGGGATTTGAAGGCATTGACGAGATGATCCGGGGGAAGCTTTCCGACTATGCACAGCAGGGGCTGAGCTACGAGGAAGCTGCAGAAGAACTTGTGGCGGACGCATGGCGCGGAATCTTCAGCGATGAAGCAAGCTTTAAGCGCTGGGTGGAGTTCCAGCGCGGGCAGGCTGAAAAGAACGCAGGCAAGGCAGGCGGCATCCACAAGGTGATGACCAAGGTGAAGGAGCTTTTGAGCGACATCGTGAGCCGCGCAAAGGAAGTGCTGGCAAGAGACCCGGAGAACAAAGCCGCCCTGAAAGCACAGCGCCTTGCGGCGGCAGAAAAGCGGGTGCTGCAGGACGAATACTTTGCCCACGCGGAGAGGGCTATGGACAGCCTGCGCGCCGCAAAAGAAAACGCCGCAGCCCTTGAGAATAAGGGCGCGGCGGAAGGGACAAGGTTTGAAATCAAGAAAGATGCTGAGGGAGAACCTTACATTCAGATCGACGAGGATATTCTGAAAGGAATCCCGCAGGAAAACTGGAAATCGGTAGTCAAGCAGGCAATCAGAGAGCGTTTCCCGGATGGCTTTGTAAGAAACGGCTGGACAATTCTGAACAGCAAAGATGGACGCAATGAGTTTGTCTGGTCGAAGTATTCAAAGGCATTACAGTGGGAAAATGCCACAGCGTATGCGGACAAGATGCGCATGGCTGCCAATCTTGATGAAATCATTGCAACTGCGGATGAAGTGTACCGCGAGCCCGCAAATCACAAAAATGCGGAAGCTTTCAACCGCGGAAGAATTAAAATCCGCGTGGGCGAAAACGCGTATGAGGCAGATGTACTGACAGCCATCAAACCGGATACACGAGAAATTTTTTATGATATTGTCAATATCAAAGAAACAAAAATAAAGCCCTCCGGTGGTACCCACGTAGAATCCGAAGATTCAAGGAGTAGATTGCCGGAGAGCTCTACGGAGACCTTCGGCAAAGCCCGCATGAAATCCGAAGATTCGGGGAGCAGCGGGTCGAAGATCTCTAACCAAAGTATAGCACAGGAAGCCGCTGAAAACAAGGGAAATGACGGGACGTTGAAGAAAAATATCCGCCTGCAGCTGGCAGCACCGGTGGAAGTTGACACACAGAAAGACCTTGTGGCCGTGCACAACCTGACCGAACAGAACCTGCAGGAAGCACTGGAACTGGGCGGTATGCCGTCGCCGTCCATTGCGGTGGTGAAGGCGCAGGAAGGCCACACAAAGTATGGCCCGATCTCGCTGGTGTTCGGCAGCGAAACCATTGACCCTATGGCCAACAGCGCAAACCGTATTTACGGCTCGGACGCATGGACACCGACAAGGCCGAACGTGGAATATGAGGTGAAAGCGGATAAGGCAAGAGAGCTGAACACCTATCTTGCGCAGCTGAGCCGACAGACCGCAGATGGGGAATTTGCCCGGGGAAACGTGCTGAGCGGAACACTGGACATGGAAGCTTCTGACAAAAGCCCGCAGCAGCTGGCCGAACAGCTTGCCCATAACGATGCTGCAAAGGCGGCGTATCTGGCGGACCGGGGCGAAAACGTGGATGTTGTGATGAAACAGGAACAGAAATTCACGGAATCGCAGATCAGCCGATACGAGAAGGTGATGGAAGCTGTTGGCGGTAAGGAGAACCTGCAGGAGATCATCGAGACGGACAGGGCGAATGGAAACCATGACATGGCCAATGCGGTGCTGGAAGAAGTGCGGAGTGCAGAAAAGAACTGGGCCATGCAGGAACTGGGCTGGGATGCGGAAAAGGCCGAAAAGAAGGCAGCAAAGCTGATAGCACCAATGCTGCGTGTCCGGCTGGAAAATGCCTATGAGTATGCAACGACGGAAGATACGGGTGGAAAAATGGTGCAGGACACGGATGCCATGCGGCAGACCCTGCAGGAAAAAGCGCCAGATGCAGACGTGGAAAAATGGCTGCTGCCCAGGATTGAAAAAATTCTGGGAAAGAAAGGCATTTACAACGGTAAGGAAGTTTTTACCCGTAACGGAAACCGGCGTAGTTTCGCTCAGCTGCACAACCCCTACACACTGGAAAACCTTGTGAACGCCATGAATCAGGAGGATGCACGCGGAAAGGGCGCATGGGGGCTTTCGGCCAACACCCTGATGAGCACAGCAACGGCAGAATATGAAACACTGGATGATGTGCGGGCGGACAAAGACCGGCTGCAGCAGATACCGGAGGAGGAATACAAAACGCTGCTGGAAAAAGCGGACGGCCAAATTGAAGACGTTGTGGCCCGGTTGCGGCGGGAGACTACACCACATACAAGCAGCAGCTACGAGGAACGGGAGATCATTGGCGAGGTTCTTTTGCAGGCGGCGCAGGGCAAGCGAACCAGTACAGCCATTGCAAAAGCCTTTGCAAAAGAGGGTTACAGCATCAGCAAGGATACGGCGCAGGTGATCCTGAACCTGTACAACGACGTGGCACAGATCCCGACAGGGTACTTTGAAGCAAAGCCACAGCGGGCAGTTGACTTTGACGAGGTGCGGGCGGCAATTTTGCCGGACAATACCAGCAAGAGCCTGATCGCGCAGTTGAAGGATGCGGGCGTGCCGGTGGAGCTGTACAAAGCCGGAGACGACGCAGAGCGTACGAAACTGATGAATGAGGTGCCGAATGTGCGCTTCCAGCTGGCAGAGCAGGCCAGCCGGGATGCGAAGAAGAACGACCAGCAGATGGCAAGCCGCACCATTGCGGACAAGGCTGCAGCACTGGACACCCTGAGCCAGTTCTTTGGGCTGACACGGGGTGTGAAGGTGAGCCGGACGGCCATTGAAGGACTGGCCAGCCGCTGGGCAAAGGCGAACGGCAGTAAGGTGGACCGGGCAAAGCTTGCGCGGGAGACCGAAGTACTGGTGGACTACCTGAAGGCCGACGGTGCGAACATGGAAAAAGCCAATGCGCTGGCCGAAACGCTGGCGGGAGAAATTCTGGACGGGGCAGTTTACCGCAACAGTGAGCTGTGGGACGAATACCCGGAACTGCACAAGCTGGAATATACCGTGAACCGAAGCGGACAGGCAAAGGCAGAACTGGTGAAAGCCTACGGCAGCTGGAGCGCAGCGGTGGCCGAGGCACGGAAGCACGGCGTGAGCCTGCGGCAGGTCGACGGCGTGCGGGACGGAAACCCGGCACAGCAGTACGAAAGCGTGATCAACGACAACCGCGCTGTGGGCGGCACCAGCGACGGCGCAAAGGCATTGTGGAAAGCTGCAGCGCAGCAGGCGGGTGTGGATGGTGCAATGAGCATGGAAAGCACCGAGTGGCTGAATGTGCTGATGAACCTGCACGATGCCATCAAGCCTGCGACTATGAGCCGGTTTGCAGACGATGCAGAGTATGAGGATGCAAAGATCGAACTGGCGGGCCGGATCATCGGTGACATTATGGCGACACCGGAGATGACCGACGCACAGGCTATTTTTGAGGGCATCCAGCGACACAATATGGATGTGGCAAGAGCCGCAGCAGGCAGCAAAGAACGTGCTGCAGAGGTGGCAAAGGAACTGCGCGGCGTACAGAAAGCACAGCAGCGGGAGTTTGGCCGCAGAATGCAGGAAAACCGGCGCACTGCAAACCAGAACGCCGAAGTGCAGCAGATGACCGAACTGCAGCGGCAGAACGCAAGAGCAGAAAAGCTGCTGGACCAGAACCTTGAAACCTTTGGTGTGGATGTTTCCAATGTGGGCAACCTGAACGAAAAGCTGACGGTGCTGCGGGAAAGCTATGAACGGGAAATGAAGCAGGAAGTGAAACGCCTGAAGGCCGAACGGCAGGAAATGCTGGACGAGGCAAAGCTGGAAATGCAGAAACTGCGCAGCGAGAAAAACGAACTGGCGTGGCAGCTGCGGCAGGAGCAGCGGCGCGCGGACAAGGCGGAATACAGCCTGATCGTGCAGGAAAATGAGATCATGGAATGGGAGGCAGACAACGAACGCAAGCGGGCCGCATGGGAGCAGAAACAGGCGCAGCGGAATGCCCTTGCCATTGAAACAGCCCGGCAGCAGCGGGACGAAGACATTGCCGTTGCGAAGACAGTAGCGGAAAAGCGAGTGCAGCGGGCGCGGGATGCACGGAAGATGGATGAGCTGAAACGCAGCATCCGGCAGAACGCGGCACAGCTGAACCAGATGCTGCTGCGGCCAAGCAAGGACAAGTATGTGCAGCCGGGGCTGATCGATGCGGCAGCACAGGTGGCAAAGCTGGCGGACATGACCATTCTGAACGAACGGGCCGTGAACCAGCTGACGAGGCTGCAGGATCGGATCCGGCAAAGCGCGGGCAGCGAGAGCAGCCCCAACGCCATGACCGAAGAATGGAAGCAGACCGGCGTGGATACCCTGATCCAGACGCTGCGGGACGACCTGCAGGCAACGAAGGATGCAAAGCTGACCAAACTGCACGAACAGCTGGCCGAGGCAGAAGCTTTACCGGACAGCGAGAAAGCATGGGCACTGCAGGAACGGCTGCGCAAACGCATCCGGGAGACGGAGAACCGCACCTATCTGCCCATGACGGTGGATCAGATGCGGATGCTGAAGGCTATTACCAGCTCGACGCTGCATGTGATCCGCAATGCAAACAAGACGGTGAGCCTTGCAAAGGCCGAGGAAGTGAGCGCAATCGCAGAAGGCGCAGCCAGCGAGGTGAATGCCAGCAAGGGCAACCACCCCGGCGGAAAGCTGGACGGCGTGCACAATCTGCTGACAAAGTATCAGCTGGACATGCTGGGCGCGGAGCGGGTGTTCCGTATGCTGGGCGGCTACGCGAAGAACGGCCAGATGGAAAAGATGGCGAACATGCTGAACGACGGCCAGTACCGGCAGACGAAGATCACCGTGGAAGGCGAAAAGCTGTTTGCCAACGTGACCGGAAAAGAGCATGTGAAGGAGATGCAGAACTTTGCAGGCCCGGGCGCAGACCTTGTGGACGTGGGCCTGACCGATGTGAAGGGAAAGAAAGCCGAACTGACCCATGCACAGCTGTGCAGTTTGTACATGCACCTGCACAACACCGACAGCCTGAACCACCTGATGAACGGCGGACTTGTGATCCCGGATGCAAAGCTGTACAACAAGGGCGACATCGAGCAGGCTTACCAGAAGGGACAGACCGTACATCTGGGAATGCTGACGGATGCGGACGGGACCCCGACAGTGGACAGCATCCTGCAGACGGTGGAAGCGGCCATGACCGACTATGACAGGGCATGGTGCGCGGACATGAAGGAGTTCTTCGACAACTACACCACAAAGCTCATCAACGAGACGAGCCTGCAACTGGTGGGCTACCAGCGGGCAACCGTGAAAAACTACTACCCCATTGCGGTGGATAAATCGGTGCTGGCGACCCAGATCGACGGCCTGAATCTGGATGCCACCATTGAGGGACGCGGTTTCCTGAAGAACCGCGTGAAGAGTGGACAGCCCATTTTGCTGGAAGAATGCGCGAACGTAGTGCAGCGCAGCCTGCGGGATACGGCAGCGTATGCAGGGCTTGCGGCACCTATCCGGGACGTGCAGAAGATCCTGAACAGCGGCGTGGAGACGCGGGAAGGGCTTGCAAACCTGAAGAACGGCATCATCAAGGAACAGTGGGGCAAGGATGCGGTGAGCTACATCGATGACCTGCTGACCGACCTGCAGACTACCCAGCGCAAGCGGCCCAGCACCTTTAACAAAGTACTGGGAAACCTGCGCGGAAACTATGCAGGCGCAGTGCTGACGCTGAACCCGGGCGTTGCCATTGCGCAGGCGGCAAGCCTGCCCACAGCAGCGGCCGTACTGGGCGGCGACACCATGGCGGCAGTGGTACCCTTTGTGAAAAACCTTTCGCCCAAGGCGCGGACAGCGCTGGAAACGGAGATCAAAGAACACGGAGACGTGCTGCTGGACTGGCGCAAGCGCGGCAGCCAGAACGGCGAGCTTGCCAGCATTGGAAAGCAGGAAACATTGGCGGAAAAGGGCATGGACAAGCTGCCGAACTGGCTGACCGGCTGGATCAACGGGATGGACGAAGTGACGGTAGCAGCCCTGTGGGAAGGCAGCAAGCGATACGTGCAGCACCACACGGCCGAGTTTGAAGGCGCGGAGGTGACAGGCAGCCCGGCCTATTGGGAAGCGGTGAACCGCACCTATCAGAAGGTGATCGAGCAGACACAGCCCAACTACACCGTGATGCAGCGGGCGGGCATTCAGCGCAACCCTAACGAAATGCTGAAGCAGCTGACCATGTTCACCACCCAACGCTTCCAGAACTACGGCGTTTTGACGGATGCCATTGGCGATTACAGGGCACAGGCGGAACGCTACCGGCAGAACCAGAGCGATGAAAACAAAGCAGAATTGCAGAGGGCAAAAACACAGCGAAACCGGGCTGTTGTGAGCCAGGCGGCACAGACGGCGGTGTTTGCGATCATGAAGATCGGCGCAGATTTCCTTTTGCACCGGTGGGACCGGGAGCAGGACGAAAACGGCGATGTGACCGTGAAGAGCATGTGGAAACGGTTTGCAAGCCTGTACACAGAAAGTTTTGCGGGAAACTTTTTGTACGGAAGTGAGTTATACAGCCTGATCGACAATGCTGTGAACGGCAAGGATTACGACGTGCTGAGTGCAGCAAGCATCAGCGTGGTGAATGATCTGGCCGGAGATGTGCAGAAGTTTTTTGCGGAGTTCCGGAAAGACACCAGTGAAATGGACGAAGAACAGCTGCAAAAGCACCACAATAAGCTGATGCAGCGCAGCATGACGCTGCTGGAGGACAGCTTTGAAGTGGCGGGTGTACCCTACGGCAATGGACGGAAGATTGTAGAAGCGGTAAAGGGCTACTATGGTGACCTTGAAAATCTTGCGCACGGAGGACAGTTCAGCTTTAATTCTGTGCCGCAAAGCGCCACCGGCCAGTATGACCGGCTGTACAACGCCTATGCCGGCGGCGACAGCGACGAAGCAAAGGCCGCAGTGGAGAAGCTGAACGCTATGGTGGAAGCGGGAACCATTGCGGAAAACAAAATGTACAGCCAGCTGAAGAGCCGCCTTGTAAAGTACGACGTGCGGGTGCGGCAGGCTGCTGAAGAGCAGAATGCAGGAAACGACCAGAAGCGGTACGAGCTGGAAAACGAGATGATCGAACAGCTGAGCGAAGTGCTGGGCCTGCCGAAGGGAAAGCGCGGGGATGTGGTGGACTGCGTGACCGGCGCGGTGAACCAGCTGGCCGAAACGCAGCTGAAGGGCGACAACGCCAGCGCGACAGATGACCTTGTGGAAGCTGTGGACAGTTGGGACGCAGGTGCTGTGCAGGAAGAATATGACAGGCTGGCGAAGGCGGGCAAGAGCGCGACGACACTTAAAAGCAAGATCACCGAGACGGCAAAGCCGGAATACCTTGCGGGCAGTGATGCAGACCGGCAGCAGATGGAAGAAATGCTGTTGGCGCTCAAGGACGCGGACGGCAAAGAGCTGTACACGGAGAAAAACTTTGCCCAGTGGGTGAAGGAGGCAGAAAAGAAAGCAGAGGAAGGACCGGAACCGGACCCGTATGCGGCAGTGAGGTAAGAAAAGAAAAATCCCCCGGCGCGATGAATTTCACGCCGTGGGATTTGTATATGTGGTTCTTTTGAAATGGAAAAGTTTGAAAAAAGTCCGCAGTGTTATTACGGACGTTTGTGTGATAGGCTGAGAAGGACGGAAGGAGGCAGCGGGATGCGGGTGAAAATTATTCGGAAAAACTTTGGCGGTGTGGAGTTTGGCCCGGAGATGCGGGTGCTGCATCTGGGCGGGCAGAGCAGCGCCAATGTGGAAAGGCTGAAGTTTGAGCTGCCGCAGGAGTGGGCCGGATGTGCCGTGACGCTGCACATCCAGCGGCAGGACGGCACACTGCCGACACCGATCCTGCTGGACGAGGAGTACAGCGCAGCGGTGGGCAAGGAATTTACCGCCAGCCCCTGCGGCAGCTGGATGCTGCTGGCTCTGGGTGAGGACGGATACCGGGCGCTGACCCGACCGGCCCGGTATGACTGCTATGAAACACTGAACACAGACGGCGATGCAGAGATCAGCCCGACGCAGTACGAGCTTTTTGTGGCGCGGGTGCTGGGATATGCGACCGGGGCACAGGAAAGCGCAAAGGAAGCGCGGAACGCGGCCGCAGCAGCAAAGCGGGACGCAGACACTGCAGCGACAGCCGGAGCGAACGCGGCAAGGGCGGCAAAAATGGCACAGAAAGCGGCGGGCAGCGCCCAAGGCGATGCGGAGCGGGCGCAGCGGGCTGCAGATCGTGCCGAGAATTTTGCGCCGCCCGAAGATGGCGCGGTGGTAAAGGTGAACGGCAAGGGCGGCGTTGTGACCCTGACGGCGGAGGATCTTGGTGCGGTGGGAGCGAACAGCGCGGGCTACGTGAAGAGCATTTCGCTGACAGACCGCACCCTGACGCTGACCTTCGGCGACGGAAGCACGAAGACCATGCAGACCAAGGACACCACGACACTGGAAAACATGACCGGCATCCTGCCCGCAGCACATGGCGGCACCGGAAAGAATACCCCGTTGACTGCGGACGACGTGGGTGCGGTGGAAAAGGAAAGCGGTGACTACCTGAAGAGTGCAGAGCTGCAAAACGGAGAACTGGTGCTGACCTTTGGCAGCGGCGACACCGTGCACTACACCCTCCCCGCCGCCACCACCACCACGCTGGGCGGTGTCAAGCTGAGTGACGACTTCACGGCAGATGCAGACGGCACGCTGCATCTGGCGGGCGGTACTGCCCCGGACCCTTACCCCGTGGGCAGCATCTACCAGAGCACCGCACGTACAAGCCCTGCCGCACTGTTCGGCGGTACATGGCAGGAGATTGCGCAGAACC
>OMEQ01000709.1_pt1 | contig 19445 bp, 14 predicted proteins | sample 1645451 | NCBI WGS metagenome assembly OMEQ01 (sample SAMEA103958142, study PRJEB25191) | human gut metagenome | biome: human-associated habitat [ENVO:00009003]; feature: intestine environment [ENVO:2100002]; material: feces | place: Germany | collected 2013/2015
TTAGAGCGGAAGATGGAGGAACCGGATTTCTGGAACGATCCGGAGCGTTCCCAGGAGCTTATGAAAGAGCTCAAAAGTAAAAAAGATGATGTGGAAATTTATCGTCAGCTGACATCCCAGATGGAAGACATGGAACTCATGATCGAGATGGGATACGAAGAAAATGATCCGGAAGTCATTCCGGAGATCCAGGAATTGCTGGATGAATTTGAAACAAGTTTTGAAAATATTCGTATGAAGACATTGCTTTCCGGCGAATATGACAGAGACGATGCGATCGTGACCCTGCATGCAGGAGCCGGCGGAACGGAATCCTGTGACTGGGCGGGAATGCTCTATCGTATGTACAACCGCTGGGCAGAGAGAAAAGGGTACCAGGTGGAGGTACTCGACTTCCTGGACGGCGAGGAAGCCGGAATCAAGTCGGTTACGATCCAGATCAACGGAGAGAATGCGTTCGGTTACTTAAAGTCCGAGAGAGGCGTGCACCGCCTTGTAAGGATCTCTCCGTTCAACGCCAACGGAAAGAGACAGACATCCTTCGTATCCTGCGATGTAATGCCGGATATCGAGGAAGACCTTGATATCGAGATCAATCCGGATGATTTAAGGATTGATACCTACCGTTCCAGCGGTGCCGGTGGACAGCACATCAACAAGACATCCTCCGCGGTCCGTATCACCCATATCCCGACTGGCGTTGTTGTACAGTGCCAGAATGAGCGTTCCCAGTTCCAGAACAAGGACAAGGCGATGCAGATGTTAAAGGCAAAGCTGTATATGTTAAAGCAGCAGGCAAACGCGGAGAAGCTCTCCGACATCCGCGGCGATATCAAAGATATCGGATGGGGAAGCCAGATCCGTTCCTATGTACTCCAGCCGTACACGATGGTAAAAGACCACCGGACCGGCTTCGAGAGCGGAAACGTAAATGCGGTGCTCGACGGCGGACTCGACGGCTTTATCAGTGCCTACCTGAAGTGGGAGAGCCTTGGACGGCCGCAGGTGAAGGGCGGACAGGACGTAGAATAGAAAGAGACGGGAATGCCGTGAGGCGGAACTGTTATCATGAAAAAAGCGTATCAAAAGATGTGATAATACATCGGTTGATACGCTTTTTCTATACTTCGATACAATAGACGCCCCGGCAGGAAGATTTCAAGCCGGGGCGGGGAGCAGGTATGGAAATTATAGTTTACAGGAAGAATGCGTCATGTCTTCAAGGAATGGAGTGGTCAGCTCGCTATTAGCGATTAGTCCCTGATATAGGTTCTGTCGTTTACAATAATCGTATCATAATCTACGATCGTCAGATTACGTGAATTGGAGGAATCGCGGTATTTTGTATTGCTGACTTTAGAGAAGTTGTATATATGGGTATCTCCGTCGGTATCATAGTAGAATGCCGCAATAGAATCGCCGGCACCGAGCATAAACTCAAAGTAATCTTCTCTGTTCTCGTCGTTGATCCGGAAGGTTCCGACCATATCCTCGTTTGTGTAAACAGTATTGTCAGATGTGCTGTTATCAGCAGCGGTATTGTCGTTGGAACCGGATTCATTCTGCATATCTTTCGCAAATTTTAACTGTACGGAATTGCCGATGGTCCAGGCGCCTTCTTTGTTTACTGTATAGCCGTCCGGGGTTGTTGTATCCGCGTACATATATCCGTTTGAATCGAATGCGTAGCATTCGTAGATGCCATCTTTATTTCCATCCAGCCATTTCCACTGGGATACCGGGTAGGAGCCGTTGTCTTCCTGCCACCACCAGCCTGTGGTGTTCTGTACCCATTGTCCTGCGAAAGCAGTCATTCCCATAGAAGCAGCCATTGCTGCGGTAAGCGCGAGAGTCATAAATTTCTTTTTCATAGTGAAACCTCCTGAATTTTTTGGTTGGTTATGATTTCCTTTTGATGATCTAAGTATATCAGAGAAATGTGATTAAGCTGTGAATACTTTGTGGTGAAACCTTGAGGAATCTGTGGCGGAGGTGTGTCAGGAAGAAGAGGAAAATCAGGCAGGGAGAGGTGAAATGGTAAAGGTGCAGGAAGAGAAAATTTTGTTGACAGGAAATTGCAATATGTAGAAAAAGAAAAGGCACCTTCGCCAAGTCAGTGAAGATGCCCTCAATTGCAGATTGTAGAAGCTTATAGTAAATACTAAAAACATATTGTCAACATCTGCGGTGTATTTAGGTGGAAGGTTAATGCTTAATCGTACACTTCTCAGTGCTCCGCTCATGGCGTAAAACACCCTTACTATCTGTGCAATAATAGTAATCGTCAGCGTCTTTTATGTTCTTTTTATTTTTCTGGATCGTACCGTTTTCGTTGATAAGGTATTCCTGATCCTTGTATGTAACGGCTTGGTACTTTGTATCCTCATCAGCTGTCAGACGTAAACCGTTCATATAGATATATCCGTCTGAGATACCGGTTTCGCCGACACCTCTTGGAGAACCATTAGACTTAAAGCTGAAGGTATATGTGGAACCATCAAGGCTGATGGTAGTTGTACCTGTTTTTGCAGCGCCACTGTCGGAAAGGTATAATAATTTTTTGGTGTCGGAATCCATATTTTTGATGGTATCGATGGAATCAACTTCAGAAGAAATCTTGGTGATTTTAGAACCATCGTATGTAAGAATTCTTAATCCCGTGAGCATCTCTCCGTCCTCGTTGAATAAGTAGGATTTTCCATCGATTGTTTTAGCAACTCCAACTTCGCCGTCGGCAGTAGGAATAGTGATCTCGCCCTTGGAGTTTGCATAATACCAATGAGTCGTACCATTTTCATGGTCATTGCTGTTTAACTCTTTAGACGGAACAGCCTGGAACCAACCGGTATGAAGCTTCGGTTCCTCTTCATCACCGTAATATTTCCAAGTACCCTTGTCGCTGTTGTGTACCCAGGAATCCTGAGCAACACCTCTGTCATCGAAGGTGTATTTTACATTGCCGATGGTCTTCTCTGTGCTGACGGTCTTCTTACCGTTGGAAGCGAAGTAGAAGTGGTAAGTCGGCTCGTTATCGTCCTCGTTGTCATCGTCCTTAACGCTGATGTATACCCAGGCGTTTGTAACGAGACTTCCGTCGCCTTCCGAGTCACCGTAGTATGTAGCTGTTGCCCAGTCGGAATCATCGGAGATATTCTCACCGGCAGCTGTGATCCAGCCTGTGAGCATTCTTCCATACATATCAAACGCGAACTTCTTTCCGCCGATATCAGCGATCTTTACAGTATCGCCTGTTGTGCGGAGCGCACGTCCATTATTGTCGAAGTAGTACCAGCTTGCGTCGCCGACTTTATCGTCACCCTGCCAACTCGGGTTTTCAAGGAAACGCCAGCCGTTCTTTAACATCTGGCCGCCGTTTCTTAAGTAGTAGTAGTTTCCGTTGTCCTCAAGAAGTGTGTTGCGGACCATATATCCGTCAGAGCCGAGATAGTAAGACTCGCCGTTGTCAGATCTCCACGCGCTTGTCACGTTGTTGCCATTATTGTCAGTGTAGACCCATTCGCTGTTTACGGACTTCCAAGCAGCAAAAGAACTGAATGAAGCACCCAGAGCGAGAACTGCGGATGCGGAAAGTACTGCCAGGCAGAAATTTTTCTTTCTCATTTAATTTTCCTCTTCATAGAAATTGTAACAGCAGCCAGATCGTTGTTTTCACGGCTGCTGAAAATTCTCAAATTGTTTACATATTCTATTATACCAGAATTCCGATTTATGACAATGGTATTTTCCCTTCAACTTGTGGTAAATGTGGCAGGGGAATTACAAATTGTTTAAGAAAAACGTACGGATCAAACTTTATGATGAAAGTGATCGATCCGTACGTTTCGTAGCTCCTATTTTATGATTTCAGGTAATCCGACGCGTCCTTTAAGAAGCTGGCAATGATCAGCAGGATCACGAACGCTACCGGAAACGCTGCAATGATGGAGACACTCTGTAGGTTTGCCATGGAGCTGTCGGAAAATACAAGCGCCATGGGCAGCAGGATCAACAGGATCGCCCAGAAGGCTTTTACTGCATTGTGCGGCTCCTCGTCACCGGTGATCTGGCGGTATGTGTAGGAGGAGGCTACAAGGGCGATAGAGTCAAAGCTGGTAGCATAGAAAGCCACCATGGCAACGATTAAAAGCACAAGGACAAACGGTGCAAGCGGCAGTGTCTGGATGATGGCGATGATCGTTGTGTAGAGATCGCTGCCGGCGGCATAGATCGCCATGACGTCTAACTTTCCGCTTACCTGAAGCCCGAGACTGTAGTTTCCTAAAATGATAAAGCTTAAGAATGTAGCGCTGACGCTGCAGGCATATCCGCCGAGGATCGTCTGCCGCACCGTTCTTCCGCGGGATATGGATCCGATAAAGAACGGAGATGCCACGCACCACACCATCCAGTAGGCCCAGTAGAAGATCGTCCATGTCTGCGGGAAGGAAGTGGTCCGCTGCGGGTCTGTGAAGGTTGCGAGGCCGAGGAAATTCTGAGCAAGATTTCCGACAGCCGCAAAGCCTGTCTCCAGAATATACCGTGTCTCACCGCCGAGGAACAGCACATATGCGAGCAGGGCAAAGAACAGATACATGCAGGACTTTGCAAGAAGGGAGATCCCCTTCATGCCGTGGAGCAGGGCATATGTGTAGAAGACGCAGGTGACGCCTAAGATCGCGATCGTTATCCATTTGGAGGATGGAAGGTGGAACAGGGTCGTCAGTACCTGGGACATCAACGGAGTCGCCAGTGCAAATGTCGTTGTGGTTCCTGCGAGGAGCGCAAAGAGCGCCAGAAGGTCGATGAGCTTTCCGGAAATCCCATCTACCTTGTTTCCGAGCAGCGCGCGGCAGGCTTCTGAATATTTCTGCTTATGACAGCCTCTCACATGAAGCATAAAGCCGAAGGAGACGGCGAGTACCAGATAGAATGCCCACGGGATCGGACCCCAGTGGAACAGCGGGTAGGTGCTGGACCAGGTCTGCATGGAACCGAGCTCTGCGATATGCGGATCGTTCGCGTAAAGGATCCATTCACAGAAGGAGTAAAACAGGATATCGGCTGCGAGTCCGGAGGTGAACATCATGCTCGCCCAGACGAAGAGGGGATATTTTGGCTTTTCATCCGGTTTCCCGAGGCGGATCGTACCGAATCTGGAAAATGCCAGATACAGGGATAGCAGGAAGACAAAGAGACCGACGGCAAGATAGAACAGGCCGAAGGTATCGCCAAGGATAAAACGGATCGTGTCGAGAACGCTCTTTGATGCATCCGGCATCAGGATGAAGCAGACACAGAGCGCCAGGATTGCAAGAAACGGTACGATCACAGTGACCCAGTCGATCCGGTCTTTTAATGGTGTTTCGGAATTTTTGGAACTCATAATTTGAAACCTCCTACGATGTTCAAAAATTAAATATTTATCAAGATATTGAACATTATAGCACTGTAGGAGGGAGAATGCAAGAGAATCTTAAACGGAATTGTCTGCTTTGCATTCTATGGCATGACACCATGAAAAAGGGCCCAGCCACCGGAACATACCCCAGGATTCCGGTGCGGGCCCTTTTTCAAGAGTTACAATCTATGATCCCAAATTGGATCTTACAGGAAGTTCATAAATGTCGTAATAATAAGTGCATTGAAGAAATCGATGAACAGACTTCCGACTAACGGCACTACGAAGTATGCGGTCGGAGCCGGACCATACTTTGCGGTGATCGCCTGCATGTTTGCCATAGCGTTCGGTGTAGCACCCATACCAAATCCACAGAAGCCGGATGTCATAACGGCTGCGTCGTAGTTCTTTCCGAGAAGGTTGAATACTACGAAGTAAGCGAATACTGCCATGAGAACTGTCTGTGCCGCAAGCATTACGATCATCGGAAGTGCAAGCTCTGCAAGCTGCCATAACTTTAATCCCATCATTGCGAGACCAAGGAATAAGGAAAGAGAGAAGCTTCCGATCGTGCTGATCTCTTCCATCGGCATATCTTTGTGGGTTGCGTCAACAATGTTACGGATGATAGCAGCAACAACCATTGCTCCGATGTAGCTCGGGAATGTCATTAACTTGTTAAGGAATAAAGAAACGATCGTGCCGGCACCGATTGCGATTGCAAGGTATAATGCGCTGTCCAGGAATCTTCTGGAATCGATCGCGCCGGTAACTTCGTTCTTATCAACTGTAATCTCATCACTGCCGGTAGCAGTCTCTGTGGACTTTAAGTTCAGGGAATGGATACGACGGTAAGCGAGCGGTCCGCCGATCATACAGCCGGCAACAAGACCGAAGGTTGCGGATGCGATCGCAACCGCGTTAGCGCCTGCGACACCAGCTTCCTCAAGAACCGGTCCGAATGCACCTGCGGTACCATGTCCGCCGACCATCGGGATGGAACCAACCGCAAGACCAAGTCTCGGGTCGAGATGGAAAGCACCGGCAAGTACAGCGCCAAGGCCATTCTGAAGAGCAACCATGATAATGGAAACTAACAGGAATAAGAGTACCTGAACGCCGCCCTTCTTTAAGAGACGGAAACATGCGGTGTAACCAACACTACAGAAGAATACAGTCATGAAGAAGGACTGTAAAGTGTTGTCGAAAGAGATTTCGAGGATTCCTGCGGATCTTAAAATCAGGTGAACAACTGCGTAAACAACGCCGCCGACAACCGGCTCAGGAATACAGTATTTTGTTAAGAATGGGATCTTGCTTACAAGGAAACGTCCAAGAAGCAGAACGAGAGCAGCAACTGCGACTGCCTGATACATGTTAAGTTCAATTTGTAACATAGTTTTTTATACCTCCATACCTTTTATGGTCAGAGTATAAGAATGTTCCTTCAAAAAAAATCATAAAGTTACAAAAAGTTACAAAAATTACTTAACAAAAAATTGTAAATTCTTAACAAGATTTCTACATGTAATAGTTGAAAACATGTGAAAAGTTCTGAATCCACAAAAAATACGCCGAAAAAAGATATTCCGGCGTATAGAAATTAATATGTTTTAGCGCTCTGCTTCCAGCATCAGTCCGTCAATAAACTTTTTGATGCTGACCTTGCCTCCGGAGGAACGCTTTCCTCTGAGATAGTCCATCTCCGCCTTCACATCCTCAAAGGAGAACAGGGTTCCGGAGTACAGGGTGTAGGTCTCGTTCATGAAATCCTCGATTCCCATATGGGCGATATTGGACATTCCGGCTGCGATGGTACGGCGGATCCGCTGCTCCATATTTTTCGGGGAATCACTGACCGCCTCGCACATCTGTGACACGCTTAAGTTGGATACAGGAATATGATTCTCGTGAAGATATTCGCAGATCTTTATGATATCCGGGCATCCTTTTTCTCCGGACATGCCGACGCGGTTTAAGATGTATTTTAACTTTCTGCCGTAATCATCTGATTCCGGTTTCGTTCCCTTTGGCATATGGTCGATCTCATTCATGAACATCCGGCGGATATTTGCCAGAGTATGTTCATTTGTGATCTGCTGTTCCACATTTTTTAATACGGAACGGACCTCGATCAGGTTGATCGGCTTGCTGATAAAGAAGTCGATCCCGGCGCTGTAGGCCTTGCTGATCAGCTCTTTGGCGGACACCTGGGAAATCATAATACATTTGACCGTGGTGTTCACAGCCCGCAGCTCCTTTACAAATTCGACGCCGTCCTTTACCGGCATGAAAAAGTCGACGAGGACAACATCAGGCTTTGCCCGCAGCACGTCGGATAGGTTTGCCGGCTCTCCGCCGCAATCGCCGCAGATTTCTCCGAGTCCCTGAGTCTCGATGATGTCTTCTAAAATGTTGATGACGGACAGGTCGTCTTCTACGATATAGATTCTCATAATTCTTCCTCCACAAGGGAAGTCGCCGGAATCACAACGGTAAAGGCAGTTCCGCTGCCTTGCTCCGATCTCACTTCGATGGTTCCCTTAAACTGTTCTTCCACGGTCATTTTTACCCCATAAAGACCGACACCGCGGAAGATATTTCCGGTCTTATGGTCAAATTTCGTTGAATATCCCATTTTAAAAATATTCGGCAGATGGCGGGAGGAAATTCCGGGTCCGTCATCTGTGACACAGAAGATGTAATTTCCGTCACGAAGATGCTCTTCGATGCAGATCGTACCGATCTTACGGTCGGATTCGATGGCCTCAATGGCATTGTTGACGAGATTTTTCAACACGGCCATGAGTTCGTAGTGTTCCTCGGTCATAAAGTTGTCCGAGCATCGGAACTCCAGCTGGATGTGGACGTTTTTCGCCTCCAGCATATGGTAGGTGGTGTCCTCGAGGATCTTTAAAATATCCTGAAAACTCATCCGCTTCTCGTCGTACTCCTCAGAGATCTCCTCTTCGATTCCCTGAATGATCCGGATATAGTCTTTCTTGATCTCGTGGACATCCCGCGCGATGGAGAGTGACATGTGCTTCATGTCATCCGGAACGTCCATCTCGTTTAACTTCTCGTAGAGCTTATAGGCGTTCGCCATGACGGATTCGATCTCCTCGGAATTCTTCCGCATGAAGTAGATCTCATTCTTTAAGCCTGTAGTCATTAAGAACAGGCGGCGGTAACGGTTCTCGTGCTCTTCGTTTTTTAAAAGAGTCCGGTAGTGGCTTTCCGCCATTAGGATCAGGCTTGCGAGGAAAGTCCGAAACAGGGCGATTAGGAGAAGGTATCCTGCTTTTTCCGGTGTCATGGTGTGGAGGGAGCTCTCTGAAATACAGAGCTCCACCAGATTCGAGCCAAAATCAGCGAAAAAGACTGCCGGGAATAACCGGCTGAAGGACACGGTATGTTTTCCGGGGATCATAGCGCCAAAGATGATCCCGTAGCAGAAATAGAAGACTGCGTTTGGAAATAAATTTTCTGCGGATGTAATGAAATCAGCATCGCCGTTTACTGCTACGGTCAGTCGGAACAGAAAGACGATCACGGCAGTTACCGAACAGGTCATCGTCGTGGAAAGATTTTTTCCCAGTGTCATTAAGAGGACCGGGAGCACGATAACGGAAGAGGAAATACGGAAATTGTATACAAAAAGATTCCAGTAGAGCTGGGATACGAGGGCGACGATCGCTCCGATCAGAACCATGCGTTTCAGATCCCTGACGCTCTTATTTTCATTTATCATTCGGTATCCCCCCTCTGTGATTGTTCGATAAAAATCAATAATATAATGATACGTTATTGTTAAAAAAAAGTCAACGGAGCGAGGGTTAAGATATTTATGTAAGAAGGCTCAAAATTGTGAGAAAAATAGGATGAAACTTTATTTTTTGTATTGTAAGATTTTCGGTCTTCGATTATAATATAGTCATAGGGGACAGACACCGTAAGGGGTTTTCGGTGCTGTAAAAAACGAAAAATTGAGGAGGATACTGACATGAAACCATACCGCGAAATGTCAAAGGAAGAACTTGCATCTTTAAAGGAGCAGCTTGAGGCTGTGTACAAAGAGTATCAGGGAAAAAATTTAAGCCTGAATATGGCCCGGGGCAAGCCATGTAAGGAGCAGCTCGACCTTTCCCTTCCGATGATGGATGTCTTAAACAGCTCCAGCGACTATATCTCCGCTGACGGCGATGTAAGAAACTATGGAATCCTGACCGGTATTCAGGAAGCAAAAGAGCTGATGGGAGCTATGATGGATGCTCCGGCTGAAAATATCGTTATGTACGGAAATGCCAGCCTGACATTGATGTTTGATACGGTAAGCCGTGCCTGGACACATGGTGTTTGCGGAAGTACTCCGTGGTGCAAACTCGACAAAGTAAAATTCCTCTGCCCGGTTCCGGGATATGACAGACACTTTGCGATCACCCAGTACTTTGGTATCGAGATGATCAATATTCCGATGACAGCCGATGGTCCGGATATGGATCTTGTTGAAAAATATGTAAATAACGATGAGACCGTAAAAGGCATCTGGTGCGTTCCGCTTTATTCGAACCCGTCTGGACAGTCCTATTCCGACGAAACAGTAAAGAGATTCGCAAACTTAAAGCCGGCAGCAAAAGACTTCAGAATCATCTGGGATAACGCTTACTGCGTACATCATTTACACCCGGATCATCCGGATCATATCCTTGATATCCTTTCTGAGTGCGCGAAGGCCGGAAATCCGGATATGGTATATAAGATCGGTTCCACAGCGAAGATCACATTCCCGGGATCCGCTATCTCCGCGATCGCTACATCCAAGGCGAATATCGAAGATATGAAGAAACAGATGAACGTACAGTTTATCAGCCATGATAAGATCAACCAGCTCCGTCATGTGCGCTTCTTCAAGAACCTTGATGGAATCAAGGCTCAGATGGCAAAACATGCCGCGATCCTCTGCCCGAAATTCGAGGCGGTTGACGAGATCTTAAATAAAGAGCTTGGCGGACTTGAGATTGGTAAGTGGACAAAACCGAACGGAGGATATTTCGTTTCTTTCGATTCTCTTGATGGATGCGCGAAGGCGATCGTTGCCAAGTGTAAGGATGCCGGTGTTGTTATGACAGGCGCAGGTGCAACCTACCCATACGGAAAGGATCCGCATGACTCCAATATCCGTATTGCTCCGTCCTTCCCGACACTGGAAGATTTAAAGCTTGCGGCTGAGATTTTCTGCGTATGCGTAAAACTTGTAAGTATCGACAAGCTCCTTGCTGAATAAGGCGGGAAAAACGGCAGACAGGCTGCCGGAGAAATAAAAACTGAAATGATCGTAAAAAAGAGGGACTGACAGCCGAATTACCGGCTGTCAGTCCTTTACTTTTTTGCGTTGGTATACTAAAATGAAAAAGACTATCGAGAAAGATAGAAGGATGGAATTATTTATGGAAGAAAAAGATATGAATCAGAAAAAGAAACCGGATGATCCGGCGGAGCAGGAGACAGGAATGAGAAAGTCCGGTCTGGCCCGCGAAGGGATCGCTTACCTGATCTTCGGTGTCCTGACAACAGTGATCGACTATGTGATCTCAAATCTTCTATATTATATATGGAAGATGGATCCGGTTCCTGCTCAGACCATTGCGTGGGTGGCTGCGGTGCTGTTCGCTTTTGTGACGAATAAGTGGTGGGTATTTGAGAGCCATACGCTGAATCCGGGGAAGGTATGGAGAGAATTTGTTTCATTTGTTCTCTGCCGGGTAGCGACCTTCCTGTTTAACCTCGCGGCATTGTTTGTTATGGTGGACCTCATGAAGATGGAGTTCTTTCTCTGCAAGCTTCTGATCTCAGTCGTGGTCGTGATATTGAATTATGTGTTTAGCAAGATCCTGATTTTTACGAATGACAAAAAGAAATGACCGGATCAGATCTTGAAGTGCGAAATACCTTTTGCGTAGACGGAGGAGTTTTACGGTATGACAGAAATAAAAGAAATTGATGACACAGTCCGGGAAGAAATACCAGAAAGAATCCCGGAAACGTGTAAGAAAAAACGACGAACGGTGCCTGTGCTAAAGCCGAGAGACGGTCTTATGATCGCGTTTTTTGTCCCGGTGCTCGTTATGATCTGCATATTTGCCCAGAGAGGGATCTTCCCGTTCGGCGAGAGGTGCTTTCTTAGGACGGACATGTATCATCAGTACGCCCCGTTCTTCTCGGAGTTCCAGTATAAGCTGCGGACCGGTGGAAGCCTTCTGTACAGCTGGGATGTGGGAATGGGTGTTAATTTTGCGGCTCTTTACGCATATTATCTCGCAAGCCCTTTAAACTGGCTGATCCTGCTCTGCCCGAAAAAATTGATCATCGAATTCATGACAATCATGATCGTCATAAAGATCGGACTTTCGGGACTCAGCTTTGCCTGGTATTTAAAACAGCACAGTAAAAACTGTATTCTGGGTGTCGGATTTTTCGGGATTTTTTATGCGTTGTCCGGATATATGGCGGCGTACAGCTGGAATATCATGTGGCTGGACTGCATTCTCCTCTTCCCGTTGATCGTTTACGGACTGGAGCGTCTTGTGAGGGAACAGAAGGGAATGCTCTACTGCGTGACCCTTGGGCTTTCCATTTTGTCCAACTACTATATTTCCATCATGACCTGCCTGTTTCTGGTGCTTTATTTCATCGCACTTCTTATTTTGGAAGAACCGGGACCGGTAAGAAAATACGTTGAGAGCTGCGTGAGATTTGGAATCTACTCCCTGCTTTCCGGCGGACTCGCGGCTATTTCCCGATCTTCGACATGATCGCCCGCCATATCGGAAATGTGGAGACGGAGATCGGTCTGGACCACTGGCCGAATATTTACTGCGGCGTCGCGGTATTTCTCTTCTTTTTGCTATATCTGGCATGTAAGAAGATCTCTGTGAAAGAAAAGGCTGTGTACTGCGGACTGCTGCTGCTCTTTTTTGCAAGCTTTTCCATGAATGTGCTGAATTTTATCTGGCATGGATTCCACTATCCGAACAGCCTTCCATGCCGACAGTCCTTCATCTATATCTTCCTGATGCTGTTTATCTGCTTCCGGTCTTATGCGCATCTGGATGAGACACCGAAAAAGTATGTTGCTATCGCGTTCTGGGGAAGCATCTGCTTTGTACTTCTGGCAGAAAAGCTGGTGACACAGGAACATTTCCACTTTATTGTCTACTATGTGGCGATCATCTTCCTTGCGGCTTACGCGGGACTGATCTACATTTATAAAGGAGGAAGGCGAGCCTTAGCCGGATTTCTGGCGCTGGCGCTGGTCTCCATGGAGGCAGCCATCAATACAACCGTGACGAGTGTCACGACCACAAGCCGTGAATCCTATACTGCGGATAACGAGGAGGTCCGGATCTTGAAGGATTCTCTGGAACCGGCATCGGATTTCTACCGGGTGGAGAAAAAGACGAGAAAGACGAAAAACGACGGCGCATGGATGAATTTCCCGTCGGTATCCCTGTTCTCCTCAACGGCAAACGCCGATCTTTCGAAGGTCTTTAAGAAGCTTGGATGCGAGTCCTCCACGAACGCCTACAGCATCACGGGCAGCACACCGCTTGTGGACAGCATCTTTTCCGTAAAATATGCGCTCTATTCCGATGCAGTGTCCAACACGGAGCTTATGATGTATTTGAGGGAGAGCGGCGGGACATATCTCTATGAGAACCTGTATACACTGCCGCTGGGCTTTGTTCTTCCTTTGGATATTGAGGAGAACTGGCAGTATGAGATGGATAATCCCGCGGAAGTACAGAATGATCTGTGTCTGGTCACAGGGGCAGACGAAGTTCTTGTAGATACAGGCGGAACAGTGAATAAAAATACGTTCACCTTTACACCGGATATGACCGGGGAATACTATGTGTTCGTTCTGAATAAGAAAGTGAAGAACGTGAAAGCGAATCTGCCGTCGGGTTCAAAGTCATTTGGCAATGTAGACCGCGGATATCTTCTGGAACTTGGAACCCTGTCTCCGGGATATGAAGTGAAGCTCACGGCGGATGAGGCGGGTGAGCAGCTGAATGCCATTGCCTACCGGTTCTCCGAGGATGCCATGATTCAGGTTTATGACCGTCTGAACCGAATGCCGATGCATCTGACGAGCTGGAAGGACACGAAACTTTCCGGAACTGTAACTGCTGACCGGGCTGGAACGCTCTTCACATCGATCCCCTTCGAGAAGGGCTGGACTGTGAAGGTAGACGGGCAGAAGGTGGAGACGAGGAAAGCGTTCGGCGCATTCCTTGCCATCGATGTGGGCTCAGGGGACCATGTGATCGATTTTTCTTATTTCCCGGAGGGATTAAAGCCTGGCGTCCTGATCACAGGCGGATCGATCGTGATCCTGATTTTTTTATGGTTTTTGCGCAGAGAGATGGAGAGGCGGAGAGATCGAGCACGGATGCTCAGGATCCGGAGAATGCAGCGTGAATCAGAAGAAGAACGTGCGGATGAAGATGAATTTGAAGAGATTCCGGAGATCGATGAAGAACCGGAAGAGAGTTCAGATGAAATGGAGGTACCGGATTCCGAAATTCCCGACATGCCGGAACCGGAGAAACATATAGATCATAAAAAACAGACAACGGAGGAACAGACATGAAACTTTGGGGCGGAAGATTTACGAAGGAAGAGAACCAGTTAGTACACAATTTTAATGAATCCATCTCCTTCGATCAGAAATTTTACAGACAGGATATCGCAGGCAGCATCGCCCATGTGACGATGCTCGCGAAACAGGGGATCCTCACAGAGGAAGACCGTGACGCGATCATTGCCGGCTTAAAGAGTATTCGTGAAGATATCGACAACGGAACCTTAAAGATCACAACGGAATCCGAGGATATCCATTCCTTCGTTGAGGCGAACCTGATCGAACGGATCGGAGATGCCGGAAAGAGACTCCACACCGGGCGAAGCAGAAATGATCAGGTCGCTCTCGATATGAAGCTCTACACAAGAGACGAGATCGATGAGACAGATGCCCTGTTAAAGGGACTTCTGGAAGTTCTCTTAAAGCTTATGGAGGACAATCTCCACACCTACATGCCGGGATTTACCCATCTTCAGAAAGCACAGCCGGTAACTCTGGCTCACCATGTAGGCGCTTACTATGAGATGTTCCGCCGTGACAGGGGACGTCTTGCAGATATCAGAAAGCGTATGAATTACTGCCCGTTAGGATCCGGTGCCCTTGCAGGAACCACGTACCCGTTAGACCGCGAGTACACAGCAGAGCTTTTAGACTTTGACGGACCGACCTTAAACAGCATGGATTCCGTATCCGACCGGGATTATCTCATTGAGCTTCTGGCAGCACTCTCCACGATCGCCATGCATTTGAGCCGTTTCTCCGAGGAGATCATCATCTGGAACAGCAACGAGTACCGTTTTGTTGAGATGGATGATTCTTACAGCACCGGAAGCAGCATTATGCCGCAGAAAAAGAATCCGGATATCGCGGAGCTGATCCGCGGAAAGACCGGCCGTGTCTATGGTGCCCTGATGTCCATGCTGACAGTCATGAAGGGAATCCCGCTGGCATACGATAAGGACCTTCAGGAAGACAAAGAGCTGACCTTTGATTGGCCTAATCAAACGTGCTCAAAGCCTGATGGGAACTATTTTTACGGTATCTGGCGTATGTTGTCTATTCCGCAAAGATGTGATGGAAGCCAGCGCAAAGAACGGCTTTACGAATGCCACAGATGCTGCGGACTACCTTGTAAACCACGGCGTTCCGTTCCGTGATGCCCACGGGATCATCGGACAGCTGGTACTTCTCTGCATCAACGAGAACAAGGCATTAGATGATCTGACTCTGGAACAGTTCAAGTCCATCAGTCCGGTATTCGAGGAAGATATTTACGATGCGATCTCCATGAAGACATGCGTGGAGAAACGTGTGACCATCGGTGCTCCGGGTGCGGAGGCGATGAAGAAAGTCATTGAGGTTTATAAGAAAGAACTGAACGCTTAAAGTTGACATTGCAGAAAAAGGCTTTCGGACCACTGAGAAATGTTTACATTTTCTCAGTGGTTTGAGAGCCTTTTTCTATAAGGGCGACGCCCGACGCTTCTTGTCGGATGCGCAGCATCCGGCAAGAAGAGAACAATGTCAACAAATCAGAATAACGAACACAGCCGCCAAGGACGATACCCCAAATATCGTTCCAAGGCGGCTGTGCGTTTAAAATATCGCGTTATAATATAATGAGAAGAAAGTTTCGGGAAGAGTTGGTGCGGCTCTTCCTTCCATTCGTGTATTATAGCATGGTTTGTCTGGAAAGTAAAATGGTTATGAGTAAATAAAAAGTGACAAATTATAATATTAAATATTAATAAAACTTAATATTTTGGAACGTCCAGGCATATAGGGCGCAAAATACCGTTTGTGCCCAAAATCGTAAGATGGTTTGATAGAATTGTAAAAGCGTCCCTGTTTTGATATAATAAATATAAATATTAACATTTTGGAACGAAACAGCATGAAATGAAGATGCTCACGCAAAAAAGATATCGAACATGTTGGTGTTGCGGCACAGAAAGGAGAATAGAACATGACGTTTCTTGAAATTGAAGCGTTTTTGAAGATCGCCCAGTGCGGAAGCTTTTCTGCGGCGGCAGAAAAATTATATATCACACAGCCGGCTCTCGGCCGTCGGATCCGCGCACTGGAGGAAGAACTGGGCTATTCCCTGTTTATCCGGAATAAAGGAGTCCGTCATGTGGAGCTGACAAGACAGGGGAGAGCCTTTGTTGGAATTGCACACCGCTGGCAGGCACTTTGGAATGAGACTCAGGAGGAAGCATTGCTGAGCAATGAGAAGAGTTTTTATGTGGCCAGTGTCGGAAGCCTCCTTGCATTCATGCTGCCAACGGTGTTTCAGGAATTTATAAGGAATACGCCGGAATGCAGCCTCCATGTGACGACACTTCATTCGAGTGAAGCTTACAGCTATGTAAACAACAAGACGGTAGACATCGCCTTTATCACGGATCCGATGTATTCGTCACAGGTAAAGACGGAGGTATTATTTAAGGAAAAACTGTGCCTGATAGTGGGAAAAGATCTGAATCTTCCCCACAACATCAAAGTCTCAGAGCTGGATCCGCGCCGGGAGATCCGGACGCAGTGGGATCAGAATTTTGACACCTGGCATAACTATTATTTCAACAGCGCGGCAGTTCCACAGGTTTATCTGGATGAGATGGGATTTTTACAGTATTTCACCCAGAACGGTGATAACTGGGCGTTTCTTCCGATCTCTGTCGCAAAAAGCATCTTAAAGACGACGCCGGTATCGATCCATGAACTCGATGTGGAGCCGCCAAGCAGAACGCTCTACTATCTGTACCGGACGGAGGACCAGTCCCCATATCAGAAGCCTCTTCTGGAAATATGCAGACGGAAGCTTGCAAATGAAAAGGGGATCACATTGATGGATCCGATCCTGAATGCATGATCATATTATACAACAACAGGGGCTGCCATTGACAGCCCCTGTTGTGCATTTTATTTATGATCAGCGTTTGTTGCTTGCTCTCCAGATATGCATCTTCTCAGCCTCTGCGATCAGCTGGTCGCGGAACTGCGGGTGAGCTACGGAGATGATCGCTTCGGTCTTCTGCCATGTGGAGAGACCTTTTAAGTTTACTTTACCGTACTCGGTAACGAGCCAGTGAATGTTCGCACGGGTATCGGTTACGATGGAGCCTGGAGCCAGTGTCGGAACGATTCTGGACTCTAAGGTACCGTCCTTCTTCTTGAAAGTGGAAGAGCAGCAGATGAAGCTCTTTCCACCTCTGGAAAGGTAAGCTCCCAGAACGAAGTCAAGCTGTCCGCCGGCTCCACTGATGTGCTTGATTCCTGCGGACTCAGCGTTTACCTGGCCAAAGAGGTCGAGGTCAACAGCGTTGTTGATGGACATGAAGTTGTCAAGAGCAGCGATCGTGCGGACATCGTTTGTGTAGTTTACCGGTGCGGACATGCACTCCGGGTTCTTATTTAAGTAGTCGTATAATTTCTTTGTACCTGCGCCGAAAGCGTATACCTGACGGCCTTTGTCAATATTCTTTCTTGCGCCAGTGATCTTCCCGGCCTTTGCGATATCAACGAAAGCGTCGACGTACATCTCTGTGTGAACCCCGAGGTCTTTTAGGTCGGACTGTGCAATCAGGGCACCGACTGCGTTCGGCATTCCGCCGATACCAAGCTGTAAGCATGCGCCGTCCGGGATCTCTTCGAGGATCAGCTTTGCGACGGCCTGGTCAACATCTGTTGCAGCAGCTCCGCCGCCCATCTCAGCGATCGCCGGGTTGTCACCTTCAACGATCATGTCAACGTGGGAAATATGAACGCCCTCTTCAGTGCCGCCGAAGCATACCGGCATATTCTCGTTCACTTCCACGATAACGACCTTGGAAGTCTCACATACAGCCGCCATATGGGAAGCGTTCGGTCCGAAATTGAAGAAACCGTGCTCGTCCATCGGGGAAACCTGAAATACAGCTACGTCCGGCTTATTCTGGGATTCTCTGTAATATCTCGGAAGCTCAGAGTAACGGATCGGAGCATAGTAGCTGAAGCCCTGCGCGATCGCTTTTCTCTCGATACCGCCCATATGCCAGGAGTTCCAGGTCATATGTTCTGCCGGATTCTCAATCTTGAAGATCTCCGGCACCCACATTAAGATACCGCCGCGGAAGTTTACGTCTGTTAATTCCGGAAGTCTTTTCGCAATCGCCTTGTCGACAGCAACCGGTGTCGCTGTTGTCCAGCCATAATCGACCCAGTCACCGGACTTGATTACAGAAGCTGCCTTCTCTGCGGAAACCAGCTTTTCCTGATACATCTGTTTGAAATCCATTTCAATACCCTCTCTTTGTAACCATAAAAATATAGTAGCAATATATTGTGCGGGTTTTCTGTTTCCATTGACACGAAAACAGGAAGCACAGGGCGCTCGCCCTATGCCGGCCCATATGGAAAGGCTTATGCAAACGGATCCGCAGCACTTGTTTCCATATAGACCGCCGCACGGACAGACTATGAGATTATTTTAACATTTTCCGGGTGTAAGGTCAATAATTCCGGGAAAAAGCTTCGTAAATGTTCGCAAAACATGACGAAGCGCCAAAACACCGCATCAAAGCAAAAAAGTAACTTTTGTACGAAAGGATAAGGAAACTTTCTAATTTGTTTAGAAAAAATATATAAAAAGCTTGTCATAATTATTTGACACAAAAACGGTTTGGTGATATTATTAGTTATACATAATATACTGCCTTGCTTGTGGAAAAAATATGGTGTAGAGCATGGCAGCGGTATAATGAGGAGGAAAAGAAAATGGCAAAGAAAATTGTACTGGCAGGTGCATGCCGTACCGCAATCGGAACAATGGGTGGCGAATTAAGTACAGTACCGGCTCCGGAACTTGGCGCGATCGTAATTAAAGAGGCTTTAAAGAGAGCAGGTGTAGCTCCGGAAGCTGTTGATCAAGTTTACATGGGCTGTGTAATCCAGGCTGGCCAGGGACAGAACGTAGCTCGTCAGGCTACATTAAAAGCTGGTCTCCCGATCGAGGTTCCGGCTGTAACGATCAACGTAGTATGCGGTTCCGGTCTTGAGGCTGTTAACATGGCAGCTGAGATGATCCTTTCCGGTGACGCTGATATCGTTGTTGCAGGCGGCATGGAGAACATGTCCATGGCTCCGTATGCTATGATGAAAGGCCGTTACGGATACCGTATGGGCAATGCTACCTTAGTTGATACAATGGTTAACGATGCTCTCTGGGATGCATTCAACAACTACCACATGGGTATCACAGCTGAGAACATCTGCGATCAGTGGGGTCTTACAAGAGAAGAACTGGACAAGTTCGCTGCAGTAAGCCAGCAGAAGGCAGAGGCAGCTCAGAAGTCCGGCGCATTCAAGGACGAGATCGTCCCCGTGGTCATCAAGGGCAAGAAGGGCGACACCGTGTTCGATACC